>Ga0070752_1002487_pt1 | contig 11887 bp, 13 predicted proteins | sample VirMetDEL_Aug_30_FD_77440 | JGI IMG/M metagenome (GOLD analysis project Ga0070752, IMG submission 77440) | Aqueous microbial communities from the Delaware River and Bay under freshwater to marine salinity gradient to study organic matter... | ecosystem: Environmental > Aquatic > Marine > Coastal...
AAAATCACGGGCGAGAGTAGTTTCTGTACTAGCGAAGAGTGTTTTTGAATAGTGCCTAGCGTTATTCACACATCACTGGCCTGTCTTGCTTTCCCTACTCGTAGCACTCGCCCCTTGACTTTACAAAAGGTTTTTTTATGAAGGTTATCCTTAAAACTTCTAAACTCATTATAGAAAATTTTAGAGCAATAAGCAACTAAAAAATAGATGGGGAGGAATCTCGCTCCTCCCCAGACATTAAGATTCGAGCACGGGTCTTTAGTTGACTAGTCTTCTCTATCGCTTAATATCTATTCGCGGTGAAAGTTCTCGTTTTTCACAATACGCTGTCCCTGTCGTCTGGTACAAGCACGACTGAATGTATGCTTACAGTTAGGTACTAACAAACCTACCGTCGCGAGCTCGGTGAATTGCAGCTAACCTTATCGCTCAATCAGTAAATATATAATATAAAATTTTTAACGATTAAGCAATCTAAAATTTAAATAAAATTTGAGTTGGTGTCCTTATTCTTCGTATATTTCTAATACCTCTCTTACCACAGGATGACGCTCAATATCTTCTGGGGTAAATTCTAAATATTTAATATAATCAGTGGCTCCATAAGTCGTTAAAAGATTCATAAAGTGAGCAAGACCATTTTCTTCATAACCATTATCGTGTTGATCTAAGTCTCCTGTAAGTATAAATTTGGAGCCCTCGCCCAAACGAGTTAGTAACATTTTTACTTGTTCGCGAGTTGCATTTTGCATTTCATCAGCTATAACCCATGAGTGTTTAAAAGTTCTTCCTCTCATATAAGCAAGAGGAGCTACCTCTATTTTTTCTTCTTTCATAAAATATTCTAGTTGTTGTGGAGAAAAATATGTTTTAAGTATGTCTGTGATTGGCTTCATCCACGGATCCATTTTTTCTAAGATATCTCCTGGTAAATAACCATGTTCTTCGTCTACAGATACTGCGGGACGCGTAATAACTATTTTATCATAGTGTCTATCTTGAAATTCTTCAGCTCCTTTTGATACTGCTAGTAAGGTTTTTCCAGTGCCGCTAGGACCTGTTGTTATAATTATATGTGTATGTATATCATTCATTAACTTTAGATAGTATTTTTGCCTCTCATTTTTTGGTTCAATAGTAACTTTTTTACTTGGTCTAATAGTAACAAGATCGTTATCTACTAATTTAAACTGAGTATTTTTTTTAGGCATATATTTCTCCTTTGTTTCAAAAAAATAGAGGTCATCAAGACCTCTATTGATTACTAATTTTAGTAATTGTTTAATAGTTTTTCTCTCTTTTCGAGACTGAAAACTCATTCAATACCTCTCAAATAATTTAAGACACTAGTAGCACTTGATCTAACAAACGGACTATCAGAAAGGTTGTCTTCTTTACCGTCTTCAATGAAAGTTTTTTCAATTTCCATTCCTTTTGTTACTAGTGCATATCTCCAAGATCGCATACCAAAACCTTTATCAGATTTATCAACTAACATACCCATAAGACGAGTAAAATCACCATTACCATCTGGAAGCATTTTAATATTTTTAATACTAAGCTCTCTTGCCCATGCGTTCATTACAAAAGCATCGTTTACAGATAAGCAGTAAATATTATCAATATTATAACCTTTTAACTCGTCATATAATAAATCGAATTGAGGTAAATGAGTAGAAGAACACGTTGGTGTAAAAGCGCCTGGTAAAGCAAACAAGATATTTTTACCTATAAATAAGTTTTCTGTATGAGCTTCTAACCATTCTCCATTTTCTCTAAGCATAAATTTTGTATTTGGAAGTTTAGTTATCATTTTCTAATTCCCCCTCCTTTCTTTGTAAGTTTTGTATATTTTCAGACATATATTCTACTGTTTCATTCAATTGTTGGATTTGTATTTCCATTTTTAACATTCTATCTTTTAATATGATCAATTCTTCTTTTAATGTCGTCATTTTAGCCTACCCCTGGGGATCCATAACCTAGTGACTGCGGTCCTGTAGGTGATAGTTCAAAAACAGAATCTACAGCATAATACCCAGATGCAAAAGGGAATCTTTCAATTCTGTTAGTACCTGTACTATCAGTCATTAAATATGCGTCATAAGCTCCTGATACAGCTGTTCCTGATGAAGATTGAGTCGTTACATAAGGTGTTGAAGGACCTGTTGCGTATCTTAAATGTCCAAACCACTGATCTCTATGTTCTCCGTATCCAGCTGTTCTGTTACCACTTGCTAGTGGTATAGTTGAAAAACCAGTCATTCTAGGCGTAGATGTAATAACATAACCGAGATTACTCCAAGCTACCATTCTTCCACTTTCAGGAAAAGTACCTAAATCAGTTCTAGTGATAGACGAAGAGCCAGAAGCTCCTGCAAACCTATCTATATCACTATAATTAGTATTTCCAGGATCAGCAGGATATTTAGAAGCTCCAGCTATTTGATAACCATAATCCATACTAGCACCCGAAGCTTGTTCCATTCTAGAAGTAGTTAGAGTACTAGATTCAGCAGCATTAGTTTCAGAAGGAAATACAAACTGTTCCATAGTGCTAACTGCTGTTTTTGAGCCGGTGATATCACCTGTCCAACCTCCAGCTATATAACCTCTATTACTAACACCTAAAGAAAATCCACCATGCATAGCTCTACCCGTAGTTAAAGTATCTACTGAAGAAGAAATAGAAGTGCTAGGAAAAGCAAAAGAAGCAATATCAGTAGTTTGTCCTTCATTAGTAGGAGGATTATAATGCCCATAACCACCTGCAGAATATGATTTATTCGTAGTATCAGGCGATATTATCACAGCATGATTAGTAAACGTATGAGAACTTGTAAGAGTGCCTGGGTCTACCGCAACACCACTACCAGAATTAAGAGGAAAATAAGTTACTTTTCTAAGAGAGGTATTAGTAGGCTCATTAATACCACCGCCTCCAATAGAGCCTCCATAAGCTTTATTAGGTCCTGCAGAGTGATTAGGATAAAAGAATCCAGGCTCTCCGCTATAAGGACCTATAGGAGGATAAGAAAGCATCCTATTAAAGTAAACATCTCCAGAACTAGGCACACTACGACCATTAGCTGTGTGCTGAGTAGGAAAAGCAGGAGGAGCACTAGGAGTATAAGAATAAGCACTAATACTAGGCACATTAGAATTAAATCTAAGATAAGCAAAACCTGGTTGAGCCTGGTCCGCATTAGAAGGGGTTGACATTACAGGAGCAGGTGTATTAGAAAAGCCTGCATGACCAGGAAAACTAACAGGAGCTTGTGCTCCAGTAGTTGTATAAATTTTTCCATAACTAGAAGGAAAAGCAGGTGCTTTCCAATTTCCTCCTGAACCTTTATTAACTGTTAAACTTCCGCTTCCTGGATATGCAGGACCGTTTAAAGGAACATAGCCTGGCAACCCTACGATGGTCATAGTGTTTGGAAATGTCATAGTATAACCTACACCGCCTGCTCCGTGCATACGTCCAAATTGACCCGGCCAATCAGATGTTGGTCTATTGTGTTTCATATTAACACCAGCATATCCATCACCGCCATTAGTATGAAGTGGGCTTCTTGCATTTGTACCTGTAGAAACCGAACCAGCATTACCACCATCTCCAGCTTTTCCTAAAAATAAAGCAGTCATTGTCCTGTCTGTAATAGACATAGCATAAGGACTTTCAGTAGGAGCAGGACTATTTAACTCTGGTTGAGTATCCCAACCGTGTCTTCTGTATCCTTTTTGTAAAAAAGAGAGCTGCTGTGCAGGACCGTCTTGTGCGTTTGTATACGGAGTAGAAGGTATAAATCCGACAGCATAAGGCATACCTCCATTAGCAGCATCAGCGTTTCCCTCTAACATACCTCCTCTAAAACCTTGGAGCCCTCCTCCAGCTACTACATAGTTAGTGCCGCCAATATTTACAGAAGTAGTACCTCCACTACCATCTCCGCTAGCAGCTCCTACAGTAACTGAAATAGGAGTAGCAGGAGTAACAGGTATACTAACAGGGTAATAACCATAAGCCCCTGCACCACCACCTCCAGCACCTGCCATATCTGTTTGATAAGTATAGTGAGGCCACCACCAAAAACCACTATCAAGAGAAAAAGGAGATTCTGCCCCAACTGGACCGTCTCCTCCTGTATATAAATACGGCCCTGTACTACCACCAGCGCCTACTGCTGCCCAAATTTGTACTGTAGATACACCTTCTCCTGCTAAACTACCTACTGTAGACCCTAAAGGGGCCGAAGGAGTATCAAAAGCCATATCAATAACTCCTGCTTTTTTATAAGCAGTAGACGAGGTTTCGCTCGGAGTTCCTGTACCAACACCGTTAATGCCACGAATAACAAACTCATGAAGAAGTCCTTGGGGTGTTGTAGCATTAGGAATTTTTAGAGTAATAGGAGAGGATGTAATAGGAGTTCCGTTTTCATCAGTACTAACATACGTATATGCTCCTCCTGCGGGAGCAGGTCTATATCCTATTTCCCAACTATCAGCAGTTTCTCCATTAGTGCTTCCTGTCCACGAAATATCAAACCCGAAAAAAGTATTTTCAGAAGTAGTAGCCGTAATAGTGGGAGCAGGATGAACAGTAGCTTGAATATTATGAAGTTCATCTAAAGAAATAGTAGTTCCTGGAGTAGAAGGTATCGAAGATGTTACAAAAGGATCGCTAGAAGTGCCATACCCATACTTCTCTCCTGGTGCAAGAACATTTCCAACACGATAGTCGTCTAACGATCCAGGGGCTGTTCTAAGGGGAGAGTATAGGTCTCTTAAGTCTCCAATAGAAATTGGTCCTGAAGTTGGAGTTCCCATTATTTTTCCTCAATTTTTGCTTTTAATTCTTTAATAGCTTGAATGAGAAGAGGCACAACTCTACCATAATCAACAGCTAAGTAGCCGTCATCGCGCTCTTTTACAGCTTCGGGTAGTATTTCTTGAAGATCTTGAGCAATCACCCCTACATCATGCCCGCCTAAATGACTATAGTTTAATCCAGCTTCAGAAGCGTTCCAGTCAAACTCAACTCCATTGATAGAATCTATTTTAGATAATGCAGAAGTAATAGGAACAACATTTTCTTTAAGACGAGAATCAGAGGTATTGAAAGCTTCAACGTCTCCACCAGCGTGAATAGCTCCTTCAACTCCTAAACCGCCTTGCGTAATAATTATCGCACCCGTATCTTTTGAAGTAGATGCAGTAGCATTTGTTACAGATAGTGAATCAGTTTCAAGAGAAGTAAAGTTTCCTGTTCCTTGCGATGCAGCGCCAATATTAGTTCCATCAATTGCTCCACCATTTATATCTACTGTATTTATAGTAACAGTTGTACCATTAAAGGTAAAATTTCCATCGTCTTGTAGTTCACCACTAGTACCTGTATAAACAACTCTTCCAGAAGTTAAATCTTCAACATTTAAAGAGTCAGCAGTTAGTTGGCTTCCAACGTCTACTTTACCTGCTCCATTGGGTTCTAAAGTAATATTACCATCAGTATTAGTAGAACTAATTTGATTTCCATTTAAATTAAGATTATCTACTGCTAACTCAGAAAGGGGAGTTGTTGTACCTATAGCAACACCATCTATAGTACCACCATTAATATCAACAGTTTGAGCGGTAAGAGTTGTTCCATCAAAAGCTAAATCTGCATCAGTTACAAGTTCGCCAGAGGTTGTTGTATAGACTACTCTGTCTGATGCTAAATTAGTAATATAAGCGTCTGGAGTTTGTAAATATCTTTGGGGTTTGACATCTCTAGCATAAATATCTTGATAAGCAACCCCTGTTATAGATCCCGAACTAGATCCATCATCATTAGTAGAAAGAGCTGCCCAACCATCATTTGCTTCATCCCATATCCAAGCTTGGTTAGCTACGGAAGGGCGATACACAAGCAGTCCTGCATCATAAGCTGCGGGAGCAGGTTGATTATTAGCAAGGACAATGAAAGGATCTTGTACTAAAAGATTGGTAGTATCCGCTGTAAACGTAGAACCTTGAACTGTAAAATCGCCTTTAACTAGTACGCCTTGTTCAAAGGTTTTATCAACAGTAAAGTTTTGAGAGCCTGAATGAATAGCGCTTACATTATCTTGTACTGTGTTTATATTTGAAGTTAAGTCAGAATGAGTTGCACTAAATATTGTATTAGCATAAGACCCTAAAGTATGAAGATTACTCTGTACTAAATTAACATTACTAGAGATATCAGAATGAACTGAGCTGAACCTAGTATTAGAGTAAGATCCTAAAGCATGGACATTTCCTTGAACAATGTTAATGCGAGAATTAGAATAAGAACCTACTACGTGTAAATTACCTTGTACAGTATCGATATTAGTATTAGCAGCATCTACTCCGAATATCAAAGAATTTATAGTTGTATTTGTTGTAGAAGCATAATGGTATAAATTAGTTTGAACTCTTCCTGCAGCAATATCTTGAGTAAGCGTAGCACCAATGATAACCAGATTACCATTAATTCTTAAATTACCATTGATTTGCATTTGAGTATCAGGTACAATCCCGCCTGGACCGATAATAATTTGGTCACCTATTTCATCATTAGCAACATATCTAAAACCATTATCTCCAAAAGATACGTCTTCATATACAGATAAAGTATTAGCACCACTAATAGCACCATACATAGTAATATTTCTAATTTGATGACTAGGTTTGCCGATATCCATAAAACTCTTTAAGACTAACCCATAGTCCGAACTAACCTCAAAAGTACCAAAGTCTTCATGAGGGATTATAGATGAGTTAGCTGTTAGGATTTCATTATACTTATAACCATCACTGAAATAAGCCTTACTATGAGCATGATCTACAGCAAAATAACCATTATAAGTTATAGGAGAAGGAAAATATAAATTATTTGTGTAGGCAGTCCCAAAAACAAGCCTAGCTGTTGTGACAAAAGCATTTCCTGATTCAGTAATCCAATTTAAATCAGCTCCTGAAATAGTAGCATTGTTTAAAATAGGGCTGTCTATTACAGGAAACCCATTAATACGAGTACCTTGTGTCATATATAAATTAGAATTTATAAACGTAGGCACGCCTGTAGCCTCATTGAGAGTAAGACCCTCAATTGTTACAGTAGACATATTTACATTATTTAAATTAGTTAATACGGTAGAGTCACTTATACCTAAGTTATCTATTGCTCCGGTAATATTATTAGAACCAGTTCCGCCAAGAGAAACAGGGACAAGAGTTGCCATTCAAAACCTCACAAAAAAATTCTTGTATATTGACATAATACAAGAATTAGTTTAGTTTGGCAATTGGTATTTTTGTTAATTTAGCTTTTACTACTGATAAAACAAATGGTCTCCAATAATCGTAGTTAATTTTTTTTCCTCTACCCATTCTGGGGAGACATAGTAAGCATGATAATGCGTAGAGCCTTCAGTAAAATCATATTTTTCAGTATCTAAAAATTCTTTTATGTGTATTTTTATAGATGCCCAAACTTCTGGATGATGTACAATATCTTTGTTACCATCACAATACCAACTAAACTGACATCTATGGCGTATAGGATAAAATATTCTTTCTTCTTCTGGGAGAGTTTTATCTTTACGAGTTTTCCAACTTTCTCTAGTAGGGCCTTGTAAAACTACTTCACAAATACTGTTAGGAAACTTTTCGCTTTTTACTCTATTCAACACTACTAAAACTATAGCAATTTGTCCTGCTAAAGATTGATTATTAGCTTCAAAATAGGCATTAGTAGTCAAACAATCTAAATCGTTACTAAGTAGTGTCTCCGTCCCTTTTGCTTCTCCAGTCATAAACAGGAGAAGGAGCACGCTCAATATCTTCTTCAATACATTTATCTCCTTGTTGAACCTCTAAAATGAATAAAGGTTCAGTTTTGGAGTAGTTACATAATTGGTGCCAAGACCCCTCTTCAATATCAATAGTTTGATGCTGTTTTATTACCTGACCAGGTACTACTCGTGATGTGTATACATATGCAGTTCCTTTAACTACATACCAGTGTTCAGATCTATGTTCATGTCTTTGAAAAGATAACTCCATATCTGGTAATACATGAAGTTCTTTTACTTTTACAGATCCATAGTCTTTTAATACTGTCCATGTCCCCCATTCACGAACACAATGCTCTCCTGCCCAATTTGATAGCAGGTGAGAAGAAGAAGAAGTTTTTTCTCCTCCTACATTCCATAAAAGGTTAATATCATTAACCATACAATAGTCTACTTCTGGAACATTAGTATTAACTCTATCTCCGCCATTAGCGAAAAACAGTTTATTTTCTTCTATACCATACTTTTCTTTAAACTCTTTTAGACCGCTTAAGGCAGTACCATCATTATCGTTCATTAAAATAACATCACAAACTCCCTTAATAGAGTTCATAATATAAGCTCTTTGTTCTTCATCCATAAAAGGTTTGCCTTTTTTGTTAGCAAGCCAAGAATCAGAATTAAGTAATATAACTACATTCCCTAATTCGGCAGCTTCAGCGACCATTTCTAAATGACCTTTATGAACAGGATCAAATCCGCCGCTTACTGCTATGTATTTATTATCAATCATATCTATCCTCATAGTTTGGAGCGGGTACGGGGAATCGAACCCCGATCCTCAGCTTGGAAGGCTGTGATATTACCATTATACTATACCCGCGTTGGTGACTTCGGAAGGATTCGAACCCTCGACCCACGGCTTAGAAGGCCGTTGCTCTATCCAGCTGAGCTACGAAGCCTTAATCAAGTTCGATTATCTCTTCGATCTCTTCAAATATTTCTTTTATTTTAGCTAGTTGGTCTGGTAAATGAACTATTTCTGCAGAATCTTCTAATATTTCTTTTATTGCTAGTAATTTTTCACAGATTTCGTCTGATTGATGCGGCATAATCATTAGGTAATGTCCTATTAGTAATAATTATTCTTCAATATAGTTTTCTAAAGTATTTATCATATCTTCGTATTTAGAAGCTTGTTCAAGTTCTAATTCAATAGCTTCCATAATATCTTGATGCTCACCAATTCCTGCAGGATTAGTAAGTAACACTTCAATATTAGCTAGATGCTTATCTAGATGTCCTTCAAGATGTTTTCTAGTAGCACGAACTAAGATTTCTCTAAGATTATACATTTTTACTCCTTTGACCAGTCATAAAGTTTTTTTGTCACACTATAAGTATAGTCATAAATGGCGACTATGTGAATAATTATAACAAAAATAAATATAATGAGCAAGAAAGTTTTCATTTTGTTTCCTATTTTTGGTACTAGACTCTACTAGCTGCAATCATATTATCTAATTCAATAGAATATGCAAGTTTTTTATGTTTTCTAAAAGCAGCCTCAGTTTTTTCTTGATCAGGGAGAAAAGGATTTAAAAATACCTGTCGCAACTCAGAGTAAAACATCTTAAATTCTTTTCCGTGAGGTTTAATTCTTGACATTTTATGAAAATTTTTGTGGTTATATTGAGCTGCATGAGCCATTTCATGGGTTATATGATGTAAAAGTTTATGCTCAAGATTATCTGTAAAAAAACCTCCAATAGTTTTATCAGAATCAAAAGACGCATATTCATAAACTCTACGGGGAGTATTGTAGTTTTCGTCAGGAATAGCTACATTCATAGCTATAGAAACAATAGGACCTCCATTACGCCACCCACCTCTTGAACAACGACGACGTTTTGACCAATCAAGTTTTGCCTCTATTAAAGCAAATTTTTTAGCACTAGATATCTTACAATGAGTATGTAACCATTTTTCAATATCATTGATATAATCATCTGCTAATTCATTCCAGTATCTGCGATTCATTTACCAATATCCTTTACGTTATTAATAGTTACTATAGTATAAGCTCCTTTATTAAAAGCAGGAGCAGTAGGAAAAATACGTTTTTCTTCTCCACAAGCTAAACACGTATCATAACCTAATTCTTTTCTTTTTATAGAGAAGTCATCTCCGCACTCTTCACAAATTGCAGTAAAATTTTTCTTGCTAAAATTGTTATTTAGTGTTATCATAGTCATATGAAATTACCTGAACATATACAGAAGTTTTCACAACAGTTATATGAAAACTACAAAAAAATAAACCCAATAGAAATTATTACTAATTATCATTTTATAAGAGATGGTAAAGTGTTTTACATTGAAAATGCTGAAGAAAATATGGTATTTCCAAACTCTTATAAAAATACTATATCAAAAATAAAAGCAAAGAGCAAGAATACATTTAAAGTAGAAGCCTTTGAAAAGTACGATGAATTTATATCAAATATATGTAATTATCAAAATAAAAAAGAATATATAGACTGCCATCTCTATTGGGGAAAAGTAGGAAAATCTAGTTTTATAACTCATGTAGATCCTTATGATGTAGTAATTTTATTATTATCAGGAAAGAAAAAAATGATATTTCCTGATACTAACGAAGAAATCATACTAAATCCAGGAGAAACTGTATATATACCAGGTAATAAAGCGCATTATGCAGACAATCTAACAGAAAATATTTCTTTAAGTTTTGGGATCAGAAGATATTACAAAGAAATAGGTTTAAAATTACAAACACTACAGATGGTAAAAGATGCAGAATATAACAGTATACCTGAAAACAACTGAAACTTGTCAGCTAAATTGTAAACATTGTTTTACAAACGGTATAAATGGTAAAAAAATATACTTTAATGCTCAAAAAACAGTAAAATGGATGAAAAAACTAAGAGACTTTTATAAAGATAGTTACATACATTTTGAGTTTCATGGAGGTGAACCGTTTCTAGCACCTCTAAAAGATTTAAAATATGTAATAAATCAGACAAAAGACTGGGAGAATATTTCTTTTGGTATTACTAGTAATCTTGTTTTTAATCTAGATGAAGATAAAATTAAATTCATAATGGAGGATTTAAAAGGTACTATTGGTACTTCTTGGGATAAGAGTATTAGATTTTCAAATGAAAAACAAAAAAGTCTTTGGGAAGAAAATGTACTAAGATTAAAAAATTTGGGAGCTTACATAACACTATTTGTCAGCGTTACAAAAGAGCTTTGTAACACAGATACTCAAGAAATTATAGAGTATATAAACACTCTCAATGTTGATATTGTAGATTTTGAAAGATTAACGGGACACGGTAACGCACAACTACATCCTGAAATTTTTCCTACAAACAAAGAACAAAGTGATTGGTTTCTAAAATTATATAAAAACAATAGTAAAAAAAATTGGGAAGATTCTTTTATTAAATCAATGGTTAATACTAGAGTTAATGGTAATCAAACCGCAACTTTTTGCAGAGATTGTGAACAAAAACTATTTACTATTAATGCAGATGGTAGTATTAGTGGTTGTCCTAACTCAGCACCTGAAGAAGTATATGGAACAATAGAAGAAGAAATTTGGGAACTTATAGTTAACCCAAAACGAATGAAAATAATTGCTTGTGAAGCAGCACGAGATCCTAGATGTTATGAATGTGATGTTTTTGATATTTGCGGAAGTGGTTGTCATCAGCTTGAGTGGGACGAAACACATTGTCCATCGCCAAAAGAGCTATTTAGATTATTAAAAAACACCCCTATAAAGGAGTTAAAACAAGGAGAGTATTATGTCAGCAATTAATACAGGAGATGAGATAAGTAAAACCGCTGTAGTAAATAGATTTAATGAAGTTATGAGAAGTCAGATTAATCCAATAATTAATGTAGGAACTTCAACGCCTTTTGATAGCGGTAATTATAATCAATTTACTAACGTGCCTAGTGGAGGAGTTCCTTTTTCAGTTATCGGAACTCCTACTGTAGCACCCGCTGTTACTAGTGGATTAGGCAGTATTGTAGATGCAGCAG
>Ga0070752_1002489_pt1 | contig 11883 bp, 24 predicted proteins | sample VirMetDEL_Aug_30_FD_77440 | JGI IMG/M metagenome (GOLD analysis project Ga0070752, IMG submission 77440) | Aqueous microbial communities from the Delaware River and Bay under freshwater to marine salinity gradient to study organic matter... | ecosystem: Environmental > Aquatic > Marine > Coastal...
GTCATACCTCACGAACGAATTTAACAGCATCCTTTGGAATGTTGTTTGAGTTATGGTAGTATCGGTAGTTCTTCCAGCATTGCTTCTCTTTGTACTTATCAATCAGCATATTGTAAACATAGTCATGCTCGTATATATATTCTGATCCTGCAACAGAGACTCGGTATAAAAGTCTAAGACCAAAGTCATCCTCTGCAATTCTGAAATAATTAATTCTTTTTATTTCTTCGTTCATTTAGTAGTGTGGTTAATTTAGTTCTCATTTGATGTTATGGATTACTGTTCCTATTAGACCTTCCTCCTTGTTGTAGATGAAGCCTTCAGCACCCTTGATTGCCCCAACAAATCCCTTTGATGAATGCCAGGCATCTGCTGCTGAAGGGGAGGTGATGTAGGTAACATTAACAGATCTATAGTCCTTGCTTTGCTGAGTTAGATACTTTTGTTTGTGGTGTAGGTGACCTAGTAGCCAGTATCTGTATATTGTCTCTCCCCATAGCTTAGGTTGTTCGTTACTCATTAGGGAGGGTAGGTCTTGTGGCTTCTCGTTGTGACCATGAGCAAGACCAATTAGGTTCTCTCCCCACTTGTAATATTTGCGGACGGGTGGTTCGTTGTTTATCATCACGTTTGGGTGTGAATCAAACACAGCAACTAACGTCTCGCCAAGGTAGAATACCCTTTCGTGGTCGTGGTTAGAGAATACAGTGAATGTGTCTACGGGAGCAATCTTTGACAGTCTAATAATAGCTTCTGTAATTAGCTGAACCCCAATGCGGAATAGCTTCTGCCAACGTAGGTCATCCATCTGTGGTGTACCCTTTGTGGTTTGAGGGAACGGGAATGCTCTGTCGCTGTTGTAGATATCGTTACCAACAGGAAACAGAATCCTCTCCACATCATAGGATGATGCTTTGTATATCATGTCCTCAATAGCGTAACGGAATCTTTCAATAGCAATCTTATAGTCATAGTCCTCTCCTGTCTCCTGTCCCCAAGCTAACTTACCAATGTGGAGATCAAAAATACATGGGACGAATAGATTATTCGACTGCTTCTGAATGGGCATCTTACCCCAAGACTTTGAATCGATTGACTTAATCGCCTCTTTGACTGCATCAACATAGCCCTCACGAATAGCCTCAAGAGATACTGTTCCGTTTCTTACATACACTGAGGCTTCCTTACTCTTAATCCATGCCGCATCCCAATTCTCTGGTAACATACCATTGTCCTCTAGGGTAGCAGAAACAGTGTTGCTTCTAAGCCCCATAGCTTCTATTCTTTTTCGTATAGCTCTTGGGCTAAAATTGTCGTGATACTTTTCAGATAAGCAATTTGCAATTATCGCAGAGCTATTACCTTCAGAGAAGAGTTGCTCAATTTCGGAATCGAAAGACTTGTATTTAGGCATAGTGTGGGATTTAAAAAAGTGCGGGGGAAAATTAGATGATGTATAAACCCCCCGCACATAAACCATTTAATCAAAACAAAATTATAACTTATTCTCTATTATCCAAATGTTTTTTATGTATTTGCTTTAACATATCCTTTAAATCCTTTATATCCCCATACTCTGTGTGACAGGTTCTACAAAGAGCCATTAGGTTTTCAATCTCATCAGCAGACTTTGATCCTCCCATACCACGAGCCTCTATGTGATGGATATCAACAGCACGTTTAGCGCATATCTCACATGGGATAAAGTCTTCTATTCCATAGTCAAACTCATCTAAGTATATCTTAGTGTGCTTTTTCATATTAGACTTGAGCTTTAGGTTTTAGAACATTAACAGGTTCTCGACCTATCTTAATCATATACTTATCATATGCTATAGCTGCTTCACGTTCTGTGTCAGCATACTTCTCCCATTTATTGTGGTTAACATAGCACCTTGCCCACCATTTGTATTTATTATCTTGATAAATCTGACTTACTCCCTTGTACTTATCACTCTTCCCAATATACTTCCTGTTATCTCTGTGCATCCAACTCTGATTTTAAATATGATAATATAGATTGTAATGATGTGATTCTAATCTGCATCGCTTGCTTCAGTCCCGCGCAATAATCCCTGGCGTATGCCTCCTCACTAAGTAGGGACTCTACATGAGATGAGGTATCACTCTTTTTTATAAGCCCATCATCAAACATTACTTTACGGGCAATGTCGAATGATCTCTTCGTGTCTGAGGCTAACAGCACAACATTAGACATGAGGGCAGATAGCTGTTCTATCTTCTTCATAACTATGTATGGGTTATGAATGTCTACCTCTTCTGATATCTTTTTATTTATCTCTTCTATCATTAGAATAAAGCTAACTGTTGATGTTCAACCAAATCAATAATTTCTTTTGCTGTTCTAATATAGTACTGGTAATCAATCTGATAGTCATCCATTTCTACATAGTCATTGAACAGCATGATGTTCTGTCCTGCCGCAAGTGATACCTTCTGTCCATTATCCTTCACCTTCATCAACGATCCACCTTCTTTAGATGTAGTAATATAATATCTGTTGATGCGTTGTGTTGGTTTGTCTTTGTACTCTACTTCAAACTGCTTACCTACTTTTTGCGACATACAGAAATCAAAGATATCATCGTGATGTTTGATTGTGTTCTCAACAGGCACATTGTTTACAAAGTATTCATACAGTGCTTTCTGAATTACAGGCTTGTCAAATCCTTTACCTAGTTTAGTTTCTCTTGCCCAAGCTCCTTTCTCTTTTACCTCACCTGTTGATACACCTTGTTTATCGCATACGATATTGTAATAACAATTTACATCTCTTCGAATAATCTTATTGAACAGTGTGTATTCTAGGTTCATCTTGGTTCTGTGTTCCCATTCTTTACAAACCTTAATATAGTCAGCGTACCTAGATTTCTTTACTCGTGATGTAACACCATCTGTATTTGCGCTAATTACTTGAAAGCCAGCAAGTTCTAACATCTCGCACAACATTGACAACAGTAGTTGTCCAGAGATTGTAATGGTGAAGAACACTTTAGGATCATACAGCCAGGAGTAATGGTTGTTAAGATTACCAAACGTACCATTGAGTGCGAGCTTGTATGTTTCGTTCACTAGCTTATTACCTTCTCGTTTTGCTGTTACTCTTGTCTGAAACATATCTTCATACAGACTGACAAACTCTTGACCTAAGTGCTGTGGACACAGGTTGTATTGAATGATTAGTGATGGGTAATAGGATGTTACGTCTGAGTCGATAAATACCTCATCATCTTCAGGCGTGAGGATACGGCTATCATCCTCTGTATGTAGTCCACCAATACCATAGCTATATACCTTGCCTTTAAAGGTAACTTTCTGTGAGATATTGGCTCGTGTACCATTCTTATAATCTTCCAATAGAGCGTTAAATTCTTTTGTGTTGAACCAAACACTTGGAACAATACATTCAGCCAAGGAGAGACCTTCTCTGTGCGTCCTGAGCTGTCTTATTTCTTGTTCTTTCTTACCCGTCTTGTTTGAGTATAGTCGAAGCAACAGTGAAACACCTGTTGAAACACCGTCTCTGCTCATTACATTTAGACCATATTCTTTTTCGATACCAACGCGAAGATTAAGCTGATCACCAACGTGTTGTGCTAGATGTTTTGTGAAGATAACATCGTTAAAGTTGTAGTTAATCACTTCATCCATCATCGTGGTAGGTATCTTCTCCTCTGGTGTAAATGGTAGGTCTTGTAGTTTTTTCCACTTTAAGGTAACCATTAGAGACTTCAGGCTAACACGTAGCTTTTTACTGAACAGCATACGAATCAAATCAATGCTGCTTTCTTCTAGGCTATACTTACGAATCAAGTCCCACTTCTCTTTACCTTCTTCCATGGTAATGAGTTTCTTTGATAGGTTGAATATCTTTTTGTTTGTATAACCACTACCTGCCGCAACAATAATTGGGTCATCATAACTATGATTGTTATAACCAATTAGTATAGGCTTAGAATCTAGGAACTCTTGTATCTGTTGTGAATCGTTCCTTCGTTCACTAATCTCAAAGACTTTGCTGTCTTCTCCCTTGTATGGTACAATAACAGCAGAGAAGAAATTAGGTGCAACTTCGACATCATAAACGTAAATGTTCTTCACTTCTTTATCTTTCTTCTGTATTGGTAATGTATAGATGTACTTTATCGTATTTCTATCCCTAAATCTGTGAGTTGTTTCATTGTACCGTTAGGGTCTTTTCCTTTGTTACGGTAAAAATCTATGTCATCGTTGACTTTTTGTAAGTATTGTTTTACTGATTGGTGAGACCAACCCTTTCCGTATAGAGAGCCAAGCTCACTATAACTTAAAAAAGTGTGTTCGCTTAACACCCACGATATAATCTTACGCGCCTTTGCTACTTGATTGTCTACGCGCCTACCCCTACCTCCGTTACCTGCATATACACGCCCCACACTTACAGTGAAGTATTCACATATACGCTCAACAGCTTCTTTAACATCATTATCTACCTGTTCTACTGTTTTTGTTTCCGCTATTTTGCGAAGCGTATCTACATATCTCATCTCTTGTTTTAATTTTTCAAAGACTTGATTAATCTCCTCTTGATACTTTTCTAAAGTCCAGTCATCCTTCATCTAAATATAATTTAAACCAACATAGGTTCATATAATGTTCCCCACTATACAGTGGTTTAACAACAGGGGGCGGTACATGAGTAAGTCCTGTGAAGCTATGTCCAGCTATTGAAGATTCACTCACATTGTAATACTGAGATACCTCAACACTACTCCACCCCCTTGTTAACTTAAGTAGGTATTTTGTCCTGTTTGATAACACCTTACTTCGCTTCGATTTTGATTGATTCTGATACCATTACCACCCCGTCTTCATTCATGGCTTTCTCAAGGTCTGCCTTATTCATTGGGATATCATATTGCGCTCCATCTTTTAAGCAAACCAAAATATATTCGTTGTGTAGATGTGAGCCGATGAAAAAATCGTCGTCAAATTGATACAATGCACCTCTAACGTACTTTACTTCTTCTCTCTTAGCTTCGGGTCTAAGTACCCATGTTTGTTTTTTCATAGGTAAGAAATTTTTAGTTACCATTTTAAAAAGGGAGGTCATTTAAATCATCCTCTTTATCCTCAACTACTTCAGTATCAGACACTTGCTCTTTGGGTTCAAGATGTTGACCAAGAAGATAGCTTGACAGATAGTTTTGCAAAACAGTGTCGAGCGACTTAGCTGTTTCGTTTGTATCTTCAGAAACCTTTTTCAATGCGAAGACTGGAACATTGAATTTAGTAGCACCTTTCTTACGTGCATCTGATCCAGTTACTTCAACAGCAGCATCATAGATTTCGTTTCTGTTGTCATTGTAGAATGTGCTCCACTCAGCTAGTGCTGCACCTTTTAGTTGTAGATTAGCAAGTTCCAAAGTATTACCATCAACCTTCATAGCAACGTACATACTACGCACGTATTTACCACCAAGACTTTTTACTTTGTCCTTGATATCACTGTACAGACCACTAACGAGTTCACCACCTTTGAATGCTTTTACATTCATAGTTTCAGTACGAGTGTCACGTACTTCGTTAGACCAGATACCACTCTCACTTGCATCGTGCCATCCCTTTACGGTTGACAGTTGGTCAAGTACTAGGAAGGTAATGTTATCTCCAAGGTCAACATTCTTTCCTGCCTCTTTATCGTAGTACACGAAAGACCCATTCTTCCAATCGATAAAGTATTTACATGGGTTAGCGTTTCCGCTGTTATTGTTCTGATTTGAACGGCTCATAATAAATTGAATTTAGTTTTACAAAAATAAGAATTAATATTAAAATGGTGCTTCTTCATTTGACCATCGATGATTTAATCTTTGTGATATTGGTGTCTCTTGTTCGACCTCCATACCCTTACCCCAATACACTTGGACAGGGTCAACATTATTACAGGTATAGCCACAAGCATTCTTGTTGAATATCATTTCAACTGGCTCATCCTTTGGTGTGTGCTTACCACCTGTTTCTGTGTCTTTGATTTTGTCCACATGAATTTCTGTTACTCTCCATCGTGCCTCATCTTTTAGATCTCGGTGTACGATAAGAAAGTCATCTGTTTTATTTGGTTTATTTTGACCACCTTCAACATCATGTTTAGTAGGAACAGCTTGATCTCCCTGGCTTCGGTTAGTTCGTGCCGCAGTAGATGTGATGTGGTCTGTAATCCAAACAGATGAGTAGTTACTCTTGAATGTCTGTAGCTTGTTTAGGTTTCGCTTGTTTACACTATATTCATTATCACCCATTGGTAACTCGAATGCATTGTATGGGTCACCAACTACAACATCGTACTCATACCCTTCATCATAAACAATCTCACACTTGAGCAAGAAGTCTGAAATAGTATGCTCACGCTTGGAAGTCATAAATTTAAAATAATCAGTAACAAACTGCTTTGCTTTTGTGTGATCATCTACATCGAACAGTTTAACACTCTTACCGATATAGTATTCTTTTATCTTCTTACGAACATGACCATCACTATTTTCTTTTGAGTACACTAAAAACTTCCATTTGTGGAACATTGCAGCAAGAACAGCGAAGTACCAAATAACATAACTCTTACCTACGTTATCACGTGCCGCAATCCAAACCAATGTATTTTTCTTGAACAACCAATGCTGATCTAGCTTAGGTATACCTGTACTAAGACCCATCTCTAAAGAGCCATTGATGAATGCCCATTCGTATTCATCCATCTCGGCATCGTCAGCCATGAAGTCATAAGAACCATCGCTCCTACGTGTGAAGTCAACAGCTCTTTCAATCTCCTTAGCTTCGTTGAGTGGTCTGTTTTTACCATGCTCAATACCATCCTTAATAGTCTTCTTGGCTAGGTTAATATCAGCAGGATTCTTTTTCTTTATCTCTGTTAGTAGATGGTTGAATGCTTCCTTCTCTGTTATCATACCAACAGCAACATAACCACCAAGTAGGTTGGATGCACTAAGTAGTGTGTCATGCTTATTACCATTCTTACCCTCACGAGTGTGAGCAATCATAGTTGAAGTAATGTCTAACGCCCGCTGTTTCTTTCTGTCCTTCTTGTTCTTCTTCCAATCAATATACTGGTCATCTGTTAGTGTCTTATCCCAAACCAATGAATTGGTATTGATATAAATATCAGGATCATGTGATTCAAAACAGAGTCTAGAAGGATTTTTAGAAGATGTATCTAGTTCAGGATAGCGAGATAGTATAGCATTGTAGTATTGTGTATGCTTCTCAAGATTAGGTGGACATTGTACTAATGCCTTTACACCATTACCACTAGGTGATTCCCATGCCGCATAAATATAACTGTCTTTACTTAGTTGCATTTTCTTCATCTTAACATCAACATCATCAAAGTCAAGTACAAAGAATCCAGAATGCTCAACTACATTTTCATCTGTTCTTTTATCATCCTTTATTACACCAGCAAATACAATACAGGGTAATTCTGTTTTTTCTGTTTTGCCTGACCTGATGGATTCAATAACCTCTTTATGTTTATTGCTTTTGATTCTATCAAGTGCAACATCAACAGTAGTATGGTGCGGAATATTGCTCCGCATATGTTTGTATGCTGTAATCATTTTGTACTAGCTATATATAGTATTAATATTAATATCCAAATCATAATCGGTCTTTAATTAAAAGTGCTATGAATAATAGTATTGTTATCATCGTTTGCTTTATTAGATTCTGAGAGTGGTCGAGAAAGCAAGTTACCCCCTACCCCCTAGAAGAGGGTAACCTTTCTCTGACCTTTTGCTCAATTGAGTTCTTTCGATTAGGCTGATAGTGGGAAGCAAGTTACCAGAAGACCCGTTACTATCATTTAACAGCACACAGTTTGGTCTCACTTCCATCGGTTGTTTCTGCATGGGATACCGATCTACCCCATTAATATGTTCGGCAAATATATAATTAGTTTTTATTGTACCAAACATATTCCAACAATTTTGATTCTAGTTCTTCTTGGTTGATATGGGACAGCTCTTCGTTACTGAGATGTCTACCATATGCTAACAGTATTGCTTCTTCTAAATTCATCCTATTGATAGATTGTGTTGCAGTTCGTAGACTTTCCTCCTGATCTTCTGCTGGTCTATCTTGTGCAACTTATTAAACATTGATGACTTGGACAAATGTATGCCGTAGCTATCTGATAGCTTACGAGCAATCTCTTCTACTTCTTTAGCTTTCATATTCCCTTATGATTTCTTGAATAGCATCAGATATTTCTATGAGTGAAGGAATCGTGAATGTTAGAAATGAAAGTTTCTCTGTATTAAATACTACATTATCACCACTTGTATCAAATGTTATTTTGAATTGATCTAGTTCTGCATCTTCCCAAATTAACGTACACACTTCATCTTCCCATTGATAACTGAATGACGTTGGTAGGATGGTTGGATTTTTAATGTATTTCATTTTGCCTTTAGATTTAAGTACCTCCTATTGAGGTTGTTTTTATTAGCGTAAGAATCAACAGCTTCCCACTTAGTGTGGGCTACCACTTCCGCAATCTTCACATTGTTAGAATAGATACTAAACTTCTTTTTATTTTCCATCAACAACAGCTTTAAGTAATTTAATTAATCTATCCTTGTTCTCAATAGAGGATTGCTCTAGAAGAATGCTAAGACGTAGTGAAAGAAACTTAATAGTCTTGTTTAGTCCGTGTCTGCGTAGTTTAAGTTCTATGTCGTTTGGGATATTACTTTCAAACAAACTAAACAGATACTGATTGAACGAGTATCGGTTAGGGAATTGGTTGGCGATATACTCAGCACGAAACTGATCATCGTTTAAATGCGGATACTTGTTTTGTAGTTCAGATATTAATTTACTTTGCGTTTCCATAATTTATAGTGTTTCAGATAATTCTTTATCATAAAGATCTACCTTTTGAAAGATATCTTTAATTTGCTTACCTAACTCCTGGTCGTTATGTGTAGATAGTGCAAGTTTTTTAAGTGATAAAAGGAAATCAAGTCGTTCCCAATCTGCTAGGCTGTAGATTTTATTATACATTACTTCTTAAATTAATTAGTTCAAGGTGTAGATAATTTTTAGCGTATCTGCTTTTGGTTTGTGAATGTGTACCAATGTGCCAATCAACTTCGGTGTTGTCATTAATACCTTTAGTTCTGCGCCAGTCGTATATACTGAAGGGAAAATCTTTTTCCATTTCCCACAAATATATTACTTTGCTATCATTGAGATGTAATGGTTCACCCATTATCTCAGTTAATTCGTTTAGCGTTGCCTTTACAGTGTCACCATGAAAGGAACTGCCATTTAGCTTGTTTAGATCTTTTAACTTTTTCATTTAGCTTTTAGTGTTTGGTAAACCAGCCCATCCTGCCATGCTTTATCAAGTTGTTGCTCTTCCATTTCCTTTGCTTCTTTAAGGAATTTTGCACGCAATTCATCGGCTATACCTGCTGAAATTTCATCTCTGTTACGCATCCAAGTAATGTAGTTATACCTTTCTGCTAAAAATTCTACTGCTGTTTTAGGAAACATCTCTTCTTGTTGTTTTACTATCCTCTCTAGTTCATTCACTTTCATCTCTAGTAGGTCTAGTCTTTTCTTTGTTTTCATTTGATTTGGTTTTATATGTTTAATTTTTTATAATATCCAATACCTTTCCAAGAAAGATCATCGTTAAATAAATTTATAGAATGGTAATCACCCAGCTTATAGTTTATCTCTAAGCCATTTCTAATCTCTTCCCATTCAGTTCCAAATGCATTCAATTTGTAGTATTTCATTTTCATTAGCTTGTAGTAGTCTCTATTGTCTTCCATCTTTTATAGTTATTATAATGAAGTTAGCAAACATTCCCCACCGCACTTTGCAGTAGTTCAAATTCAATCTTGTGGTTAAATGGATCGCCATTTCCACTCGCATGAATAGCCCATCTATTCCCCTTGCAGTCTATCCCTTCTGCATACGTTCCATCTACATGGTCAATAGTCAGATGTTGCTCGTAAGTAAATTCTTCTTGCATTTCTAAGTATTCATACATCGTCACGTTATTGTCTGCATGATACTCTTCTGTTGTCCAATAATATGTTTCCATCGCTCAAAACGATTTGCTAACAACGGCTAAAAAGCATAGCCTGATTCATTTGATTTAATAGTTAACAGAGCAGTAATAATCCCAGTCAGCGTCAGCAGCTGAGAGGTATCCGTTTATTGTTGTGTACAATTCGTGGTCGATTTCATTAGATTCCATAAAATTTTTCATTTCGATTTGTTTTTAAGTTTATGTGGTTGTTTATTATACTTCTTGAATACTTTCTATTAATGAATAATACTTATCGTACAAATCATTAAATATGTCTTGCGCTTCATCACTGTATGTGGTTATACAAGATTCCTCATCTTCATATAGACCTTTCCTTGTTTCACCCCACACCAATTTAAGTTCCATGTCTGCTAACTCACTAGCTAATTCTAGTATATTGACAGATACTACTTCAGTTGATTTTCCGTTCATAATTAATTCGATGGTAAGACATCACCTATTTTCTTGTGTTTTATTTTTTAGTTTTAATAGATTGAGCCATCTTCTGTAAACTCATAATCATTTGCGTCTATATCCTCTGTAATACCTTCGTCTGAAAAACGGTAGTCAATATTTGCTTCTATTCTTCGCAATACGTCACCAATATGAGATTCAAATTTGTCTATTGCTTCACCTATTACTGCATCGTATTCACTTGCATAACCGTCAAACTGAATGGTAGTGTCTGCATTTCTGTATCTAGGTGTAAATATTTCATAACTAAAATCATCATCGTTTATTAATTCAGTCGGTAAGCCTAGCCAAGTTAAAAACTGTTCAATGTTTTGCACTTCAATAGCTTCTTCGCAAGATAAAAACCGATCTCTATCCGTACTAAAATATATATTCTTACGGGTATTTTTTAGAAGTGGAAATTCATATTTACTCCCAAATAGTTCGTTCAGTTCATCGTGCTTTGGCTCAAGTAGCGCGCAGTCATCAATAGCCCACTCACTAAAATCATTGTAATTGTAATACGATTTCCTTACTTGTTCAATAGCTGTGTCCTTTGCTTCGTCTGTTAATTCATTGAATTTGTAGACTGTCGTTTCAATAGTTCTCATAATTAATTCGATGGTAAGCCATCACCTATTTGATTTGATTTTGATTTTATTATTTTTTACTTTGAATCTATTGTGCCAATTTCATGGATTCTATTTAGTATTGATAATTGTTTTTCAGATAGACTATTGAAAGTATCATTTAGGTCATATTCCACATAAGGAAAAGAACCCATGTAATCACTATTCCAATCCCTTTTAGCATCATCAAAAGATAATCCACTATCTAAATACATTAGGATAGTAGCTGCTGTTTGGTTTGCGCAAGATGTAATGAAATTACGTTCCCATTCGTTTTTAGCTTTCTTATAGGCATTGGTGAAATATACATTGATATTCCAGCCTTTTAAGGTAAGTTCAACCTTCCTTTCAAAAAGCTTCTTGTTCTTTGCCTTTAATACTTCCTTATCTTCTTTGAATTTCAATCCATTACCAGCAAAGTCTTTAGGCAATCTAACCCCCAAAACAGTTTCAGCGCAGGAAGTACCATAGCTTTTGCCGTTGATATCTACGATATTTTTTATCGAAGCGCCACATTTTGAACAAATACCATTCATAACTATTTTGATGGTAAGACATCACCTATTTGTTTATTGGTTTGATTGGTAATTAAACTAACTTAGCTTTCAAAGTCTTACAAGAAGCCATTAGATTCTTACAAAAAGCTTCTGCTTTATCTTTATTCTCAAATTTAATCCA
>Ga0070752_1002501_pt1 | contig 11851 bp, 12 predicted proteins | sample VirMetDEL_Aug_30_FD_77440 | JGI IMG/M metagenome (GOLD analysis project Ga0070752, IMG submission 77440) | Aqueous microbial communities from the Delaware River and Bay under freshwater to marine salinity gradient to study organic matter... | ecosystem: Environmental > Aquatic > Marine > Coastal...
CGCGCGGCGCGATCCGCTGGAGGGGACAGGTCCTGGCGCAGCTGGAGCAGCGCGAGGGCACGGCGTACCCGTTGATCAAGCCCGCACGCGAAATTACCGCTCTGCCCGAAGCGGCGCAGGCGAAGCTGGTGGCCGCGCTGGAGAGCTGGCTGGCCGGCAAGTTGGCCCCGCTCGAAGCGCTCGAGAAAATGCATCACGCGGCAAGCAACCCCGATGCGGGGTCGCAGGCGCGGGCGCTGCTGCTCAACCTGATCGCGGGGCATGGCTACGTCACCCGCGAACAGGCCGGGCTGGAGCATCTGCCCAAGGAGATGCGGCCCTTCCTGCGCAAGATCGGCGTGACCTTCGGCGCGCTCGACATCTTTGCCCCCGCCCTGCTCAAGCCGGCACCGCGGCAATTGCTGCATGCGCTGGGCCGTGATCGCCGGCCACTGCAGGAAGCGATGCTGCCAGTACTGGGCGAGATCAGGAAACTGCCGTCCGGCTACCGCCATGCGGGGACGCAGGCGATCCGGATCGATCTGGCAGAGAAGATCCTGCGCGCCGCCCACGAAACGCGTGCGAAGGCGCAGGCCAAGGATCGCCGGCGCAAGTTCGTGCTCGATTACGCGCTGCCGGTTTCGATCGGGCTCGAGGAAGGCAATATCGCGCGGCTGCTTGGCAATGCGGGCTTCCGCGTGCAGCGGGCCCAGCCGCAGGCCGAAGGGCAGTTCGGACCGCCCCGCCCCGATCGCTGGGAATGGCGCCCCTCGCGCCGCAAGCAGGAACGCACGAAACCCGCCCGGCCCAGCGAAGGCAATGCCTTCGCCGCGTTGGCAGATCTGGTCCGCTGATGGCGACCGCTGAATGAGAATCGACCGGCTGCTGTGCTACCTGCGCTTCGTACGCACGCGCAGCGCTGCACACCGGCTGGTCGACGAAGGGCACATCCGCCGCAATGGCGAACGCGTCACCCGCGCCTCGCGCGATATCCTCGAAGGGGACGTGCTGACATTGCCGCTCGGCAATTCGGTCAGGCTGGTCGAGATCATCGCGCTTCCCGAACGGCGCGGTGCGCCGCGCGAGGCCCGGGCGTGTTATCGGGAGCTTGACCCGGGCGGATAATTCCCCCTAGCAGCGCGGTCTGGAATGATTTTCGAGGGATTACGCTACTCATGACCTATGTCGTCACCGATGACTGCATCAAGTGCAAGTACACCGACTGCGTCGAGGTCTGTCCGGTCGATTGTTTCTATGAAGGCGAGAACATGCTCGTCATCAATCCGAGCGAATGCATCGACTGCGGCGTATGCGAGCCCGAGTGCCCGGCGGAAGCGATCCTGCCCGACACCGAGGACAATCTCGAAAAGTGGCTCGAGCTGAACACCAAGTTCAGCGCCGAATGGCCGAACATCACCCAGTCGAAGGAACCGCCCGCAGATGCCGACGACCACAAGGGTGAAGAGGGCAAGTTCGAGAAGTTCTTCTCGCCCGAACCCGGCGAAGGCGACTGATTGCCGCGCCGCGTGCTGGCTGACCTGAAAGCGGCCTGGCAGGCCGGCAGCGCAGACAATATCGGGATCGTGGCCGCGGGCATTGCGCATTACGCGCTGCTTGCGCTCGTTCCCGCGCTGGGGTCGCTGGTGCTGGCCTACGGCCTGTTCGCCGATGCCGCGACGGTGGCTTCGCATATCACGCTGATTTCCGCGCAGCTGCCGCCTTCCGCGGCCGAGCTCATCACCGACCAGCTGGAAAGCGTGGCGCAGGGGTCGAGCGGTGCCCAAGGCGCCGGTTTGGTGGTCGCGCTGGCGATTGCGCTGTTCGGGGCCCGCAATGGCGCCCGCTCGCTGATGACCGGGCTGAACATCGCCTTCGGCGTCGACGGCCCGCGCGGATTCCTTGGGGGCAATCTGATGGCTCTTGCTATCACTGCGGCTGGCATTGCCGGCTTGGTGCTGACCGCGGCAGCCAGCGCTGCGCTCGCCAATATCGCCGGCACGTTCGGCAGTATCGCCAGCTTCTTTCTCCTGCTTGGCGCCGCAGCGCTTGCCGCTGGTCTACTCTATCGCTTCGCTCCCCATGCCCCCGCCCCCGCCTGGGCCGCGATCGGGCCGGGCGCGTGCTTCTTTGCGGTGACCTGGCTCGCGGCAACCGCCGCGTTCGGCTTCTATGCCGCGAATTTTGGCAGCTACAACGCGACCTATGGCGCGCTTGGCGCGGTGGTTGCGCTGATCACTTGGTTCTGGGCCACCGGCTTCCTGTTGCTGCTGGGCGGCGAGCTGACCGCACTTCGCAACCGGCGCAGCTGACACGCGCCGGGCGATTTCCGCCGGACTCGCAATTTACCACAAGCTGTGCTATATAATGCAACAACTGCGCCGGTTTGCTCCCGGCCAGGTGTGAGAATTGAAAGGGCAGGTCACCAGCAACGTCACCACCGGCGCCCGACCGCATCCCGCCAAGGGCTGCGGCCAGAGGCTTCGGTCATGCCGTTGCTGGTCGTAGGCTGCTCGGACGAAAGGAAAGATTGCATGGCAAGCAAGGCTGATGCCTTCGACGTTGGCGATTACGTTGTTTACCCCAAGCACGGCGTTGGCCGTGTCATCGAACTGCAGAGCGAGGAAATCGCCGGCATGCAGCTCGATCTTTATGTTCTTCGCTTCGAGAAGGAACGCATGACGCTGCGCGTTCCGGTCAACAAGGTCGAATCGATCGGCATGCGCAAGCTGTCGAGCGACAAGACGCTCAAGGAAGCGATGGAGACGCTCAAGGGCAAGCCCAAGGTCAAGCGGACCATGTGGAGCCGCCGTGCGCAGGAATACGAGGCGAAGATCAACTCGGGCGAAATCGTCCTGATCGCCGAGGTCACGCGCGACCTGTTCCGCCCGGATGACCAGCCCGAGCAGAGCTATTCGGAACGCCAGATCTTCGAAGCCGCCTCGAGCCGCCTCGCGCGCGAACTCGCCGCGATGGAAAAGACCGACGAGCCGACCGCGCTCGAGAAGATCCTCGACGTGCTGCGCGAACATGCGCCGCAATATTACGAGAACACCGAAGACGCGTAAGCGCATTCGCAATCATTCGGAAAAGGGGCGCTCACCAGCGCCCCTTTTTCGTTCGGCATCGCAATTGGCAAAGCATCTCTGCCAAGCGATTACATTTGTCGACGAACGCGGTCGACAAACTGCTGCGATAGCGCGAGCCTGGTGATCCGCATTCTGGAGATCACCGATGACCCACCTTCTTTCCCCTTATTCGCGCGGTCTGGGCGCGCTCCTGCTGTTCGCCGCAGTGCCCGCTTTCCCGCAGCCCGGTTCCTCGCGGCTTGACGAGGGGATGCCGATACCAGCCGCATGGTTCCCCACCGAGGCATTCGACGAGGTCGTGCTGTCGGGGGCAGACGACGTCGTGGTCTCGCAAGGGGATCGCTGGCGCATCCGGGCTTCCGGCAACCGTGCGGTGCTCGACGACCTGCGGTTCGTCGTTGAAGATGGCGAACTGCTGATCGGGCGTCGCTGGCGACGCACGCCGGCGGCCGGGACGGCGCGGATCGAAGTGTCCGCCCCCGCCATAAGACGCGCGCACCTCGCCGGCTCGGGTCGGCTGACCGTATCCGATCTCGATGGCGAGACGGGCCGGGCCGCAGTCAGCGGGTCGGGCGAACTCGCGATCGAACGGGTCAGCGTGGGCAGGTTGGCAGCAAAGATCGCAGGCTCGGGCGACATGCGGCTGGCCGGCCGCGCAGCATTCATGCAGGTGCAGATCGCCGGCAGCGGCGACCTTTCCGGCGAAGCGATGCAGGTGACCGACGCGGAGCTGGCGATCGCCGGGTCCGGCGATACCCGGCTGCAAGCCAGCGGACGCGTTTCCGCCAGCATCGTCGGTAGCGGCAATGCCGCAGTCACCGGCACGCGCGATTGCACGCAGAACCGCATGGGATCGGGCCGTCTTACCTGCACGCGGTGATCTGCTTTGCCCGTCCCCCCCACATGACTTGAAGCTTTGGCCATGCTGTATTATATCAGCAACACGCACCAACCGGTTTAGGAGGATCCATCGCAATGATACATCGACTGCTCAAAGGCTTCGCCCCATTGGCAACGCTTGCAGGAGCGATGCTGGTATCGGCATGCGATGGGGTGGACATCCAGATCGGCGATTCCGATGGTGTCCCGCTGGCCGAACTCGACATGACCGGCGCGCCGCCCAGCGAACTGGTGTTTGCCGGCCCCGACAAGGTTATCGTCACCAAGGGCGACACGCTCGACATCGACGTATCGGGCGATGAGGATGCAATCGCCGAGCTGCGCTTTTCGCTCGACGACGATGCGCTCGGTATCAGCCGCGAAAGCAGCGACTGGGGCGGTACGGGTATCGCGACCATTCGCGTAACCACGCCCGATATCAGCACGCTGGTGCTCGCCGGATCGGGCGACGTCGAGGTGGCATCGATGCAATCGGCGGCAGACAGCGCGGTCACCATCGCCGGCTCGGGCAAGGCCCGGATTGCCGATCTCGATGCCAAATCGCTCGACCTCACCATTGCCGGATCGGGCAATTTCGAGGCATCGGGCAGGGTCGACCAGCTCGACCTGACGATCGCCGGTTCGGGCAAGGCCGATATGGCCGGCCTGCAGGCGGGCGGCGCCGACATCACCGTTGCCGGATCGGGCGATGCCGAATTCGCTTCCGACGGCAAGGTCGAAGCCTCGATCATGGGTTCGGGCACGGTCACGGTGAACGGACGCGCCGATTGCACCGTCTCCTCGATGGGTTCGGGCAAGCTCAACTGCCGCGCAGCCAGCACGGCGGCACCGAACGACGAGCCCGAGGCGGAAACCGAGCCGCAGGCCTGAGTTGATCGACGGCCAGGCGATTATCGGCTAGGCGGCGCAGCGAAAGGAATTCGCATGCGCCGCCAAGCTCTCATCCTGCTCTTGCCCGCCACGCTCATGCTGGGGGGCTGCCTCGCCAAGGCAGTGGTCGACGTCGCGACGGCGCCGGTCAAGGTCGTCAGCAAGGGTGTGGATCTTGCCACCACCAGCCAGTCCGAGGCTGATGAAAAGCGCGGCCGCGAAATCCGGCGGCGCGAGGAACGTCTCGCCAAGCTCGAACGCGACTATGAGAAGCAGCTCGACGATTGCGAGGATGGCGATCGCCGGGCGTGCGATGACGCCCGCGACACCTATGCCGAAATGCAGCAGATCATCCCGTCGATCCCCTACGAGCCCGAGGACGACTGATCGGGCGGCGTCGCCGCGCGCTGCAAACGGTCGTTGATCGCGATGCCGATGCCTTCTGCGGGGATCGGCGCCACCGCGATACGCGGTTTGGGCGATCGCGCACCCAGGTGAAGACACGTGTAGAGCCGCGCTGCCGCTTCGGCCAGGTCGCCGCTCTCGGACAGCGAACAGTCCCCGGCGATGTCGCCGAACCCGATCACGAAGTCGTCTGGCGCAACTTGCGTCGCCATCAGGCGGACCGGCTTGCCCGGCGCGTAATGGCTGGCGAGCTGGCCGGGTGCCTCGATACCCCCGCCCGCGCCCTTGCCCGCGTCCAGTTCGACGGGCCCGGGGCGCAGGATTTCGACCGTCCCGTCGCCGCGCACGGCTGCGATCGTCGATTCGAGGCCGCGCTCGCATTCGCCGCCATCGAGCACCGCTTGGATCCGGCCATCGAGCGATGCCAGCACATGCGCGGCCGAAGTCGGGCTGATATAGCCGCTGCGATTGGCCGAAGGCGCGGCGAGCGGCAGGCGGGTCTCCTCCAGCACTCGGCGCATGACCGGATGGGCCGGCATGCGCAGCGCGATCGTGTCGAGCCCGGCAGTCACTGCGGCAGCGAGGCCCGCTTCGGACTTGCGCGGGAGAACGAGAGTGAGCGGGCCGGGCCAGTATGCCTGCGCCAGTGCTTCGGCCTGCGGCGAGAAGTCGGCGAATGCCCGCGCCGCGTCGAGGCTGGCGACATGCACGATCAGCGGATTGAAGCTCGGTCGCCCCTTGGCCGCATAGATGGCGGCCACGGCGGCTTCGCTGTCCGCCCGGGCAGCAAGGCCATAGACCGTTTCAGTGGGGACAGCGATCAGGCCTCCGGCACGCAGAGTTTCTGCGGCACGTGCAATGCCACTTTCCTCGACCCGAAGCGTTTCCGTAACGTATTTGCCCCTCATGCGTGCGCGCTATATCTGCACGCCAGCCAAAGCCAAGAGGAACCGAAGTGACCTATACCCCCGCCACCCAGGACCAGCTGCTCGCCATCCGCGTAAACGCCGGGATCGAAGAGCTGGCGCAATCCGAACGATTTGCTGCCGCCGAGCCCGATATGGTCGAGGCGATCGTAAGCGGCATTGGCGAATTCGCTGCCGGCGAATGGGCCCCGCTCAACCGGGTGGGCGACCTCGAAGGCGCAAGGCTCGAAAATGGCACGGTCCACCTGCCGGATGGCTTTGCCGAAGCTTACGAACATTATGTCGAGCAGGGCTGGAATGCGATTGCCGGCCCCGTCGAATTCGGCGGCCAGGGCCTGCCCTTCACGCTGTCGTGCAACGTGCTCGAGAATCTCGGCACGGCCAACATGGCGTTCAACCTGCTGCCTATGCTCAGCGTCGGTGCGATGGAATCGCTCGAACACCACGGGTCGAAGGAGCTGCAGGAAAAGTACCTGCCCAAGCTGGTCAGCGGCGAATGGTCGGGGACGATGAACCTCACCGAACCGCAGGCAGGCTCCGATGTCGGCGCGCTGCGCACCACCGCCCACCCGATCCAGGACGGCGAACATGCGGGCAAGTACCGCATCAAGGGCCAGAAGATCTACATCACCTGGGGTGAGCACGAGCTGGCGAAAAACATCATTCACCTGGTCCTCGCCCGCGTGCCCGATGCGCCGGAAGGAAGCCGGGGCATCTCGCTATTCATCGTGCCCAAATACCATGTCGAAGCCGACGGTTCGCTCGGGAAACGCAACGATGTTCGCTGTGTCAGCATCGAACACAAGCTCGGCATCAACGCCTCGCCCACCTGCGTGATGTCCTATGGCGACGAAGGCGAGTGCATCGGCGAACTGGTCGGCGCGGAGAACCGCGGGCTCATGGCGATGTTCACGATGATGAACAACGCGCGCATCAATGTCGGCAATCAGGGCGTGCAGATCGGCGAGCGTGCCACCCAACAGGCGCAGATGTATGCACGCGAGCGGATCCAGTCCGCGCGGGCCGGTTCGCCCGACAAGGCCCCCGTCGCCATTCTCGAACATCCCGACGTGCGCCGCATGCTGCTGCGAATGAAGGCGCTGACCGAAGGCGCTCGCGCACTGCTCTATTACACCGCAGGCCAGGTCGACCGCGGGACGCTGGGCAATGACGATGCCAAGGCGCGCGGCGAAGTGCTCACCCCGCTGATCAAGGCATGGGGCACCGATATCGGCATCGAAGTCGCCAGCCTTGGGGTGCAGGTGCATGGCGGCATGGGCTTCGTCGAGGAAACCGGCGCGGCGCAGCATTGGCGCGATTCGCGCATCGCTCCGATCTATGAAGGCACCAACGGCATCCAGGCCGCCGACCTCGTCACCCGCAAGCTTGGGATGGGCGGCGGCCAGGCGCTGTCGGGATTGATCGCGGATATCGCGCGCGATGCTGGCGACGAACCCGCGCTTGCCGCGCTGGCAGCGGATTGCGAAGCCGTCGCGGGATGGATGCGTGAGGACGCGAGCCTTGACGATCGCCTTGCCGGATCCGTGCCGTTCTGCACCATGTTCGCTGTCGCCGTGGCGGGGTGGCAATTGCTGCGCCAGCGCCGGGCGATTGGCGACAGCGACAGCGCGCAGGCTACGACCAAGACAGCGACGGTGCGTTTCTTCCTCGACCGTATCGTGCCCGAGGCCAGCGGGCTCCGGGCCGCAGCGACGGCGGGGGCCGAACCGCTCTACGCGCTGACCGCCGAACAGTTCGTCGGCTGATCTATTCGGCGGTCACGCGACGCGCGAAATCTTCTTCGCCGAAACTCGCTTCCTGCCCGCGTAGCTCACGCTGCGCGGGCAGCCGGTCGCCGGTAACCCGTTCGATCGCGTCCTGCGCCTCGGCGCCCGGGGCATGAACCCGCCAGATGATCCCGGCGGTGTCATCCGAAACCAGCAGCGATCCGTCGGCAGCCCATTCGACCCAGGTCGGCCGGCCCCGCGTGGTACCATCATCCTGCAGGAAGCCGGTCAGTACCGGTTGCGGCTTGCCGATGGGATTGCCGCGTTCGTCGAAGGCGACATAGACCACGTCATAGCCCGAAGGCGGCTTGCGGTTCCACGAGCCGTGCCGTGCGACAAAGGCGCCGCTGGCGAAATCGGGACCCATTTTCGCGCCGCCTTCGCTGAAAACGAAACCGAGCGCTGCGACATGCGGACCGAGAGCGTATTCGGGCGTGCGGACGTAGCTGAGCGCCTGCGGAATGGGATATTTGACGCGGCGGTCGAAATTGTCGCCGAAATAGATCCACGGCCAGCCATAATGAACGCCCACCGGGACATTGGTGAGGTAATCGGGCACGAGGTCGGAGCCGAGCATGTCGCGTTCGTTGACCGTGGTCCATAATTCGCCCGACCACGGGCTGAAATCGAGCCCGTTGGCGTTGCGCAGGCCAACCCCGAAGACGCGCTGGCGCCCGCTTTCGAGATTGATCTCCCAGATCAGCGCACGGCCTTCCTCGATTTCGAGACCGTCTTCGGCGATATTCGATTTCGAACCCACTGCGGCATAGAGCCGGTCGCCATCGGGATGGAGCGCGAGATTGCGCATCCAGTGTCCCGTGCCCTCGGCAAGATCGGCGATCTTGCGCCCTTCGCCGGCAAGGCGCGTTGCGCCAAGTTCGTAATCGAAGGCGAGCACCTCGTCGTGATTGGCGATGTACAGCGTGCCATCCCCCCAGGCGAGGCCGGACGGCGAATCGAGATCCTCCCGCAGGACGAACCGGCGTTCCGCAACACCGTCGCCATCGCTATCGCGCAGCAGCACGACCTGGTTGGCGCTTTCCCCCCCGGCCCCGGCCTTGCGGAACAGGAAACCGGCAACGAGATCGCGGAAGAAGTTGCTTTCGCCGCTATCGATCTTGGGCGCGCGGGTCAGCGAGACCAGGATATCGCCATTCGGCAGAGCCTGCAGCGTGCGCGGATGATCGAGCCCATCGGCAAACCGGGTGACTGCCAGTCCCTCGGCAGCGGTCGGCAATTCATCGTCACCCCAGCCGACCGGCTCGGCAATCGCGACCGTGGGAATGCTTTCTTCTTCGGGTTCGTCGAGCGTCGGGTCGGTGCCCACCGTCTCGTCGAAGGCGACATCGGCGGTGTCGCCGCGCGTGAGGAAATAGCCGGCAACCATAGCGACCAGCACAATGACGAGGAGCGCGATGCCCAGTTTCTTGAGGATACCCATGGCGCTGGGATAAGCGAGCCGCGTGCCGCGGGCAATGGGGCTTGAAGCCGGGGCGCGCCGCGCTACATCGCCCACCATGTTCGATTTCCGACCCGATGCGGGCACGCCCAAGCCCGAAGCCTATCGCCAGCTGCTCGACGCGGCGGAGGCGCTTACTGCCGGCGAGCGCGATTCGGTGGCCAACATGGCCAATGTCGCGGCGCTGCTATGGGACTTCCTCCCCCAACTGAATTGGGCCGGATTCTACCGCATGGTCGATGGCGAACTCGTGCTCGGCCCCTTCATGGGCCGCCCGGCCTGCATCCGCATCCCGCTGGGCAAGGGCGTCTGCGGGACTGCCGCGAGCGAAGCGACGACTCAGCTGGTGGAAGACGTTCACGCCTTCCCCGGTCACATCGCCTGCGATTCGGTGACCAATTCGGAACTGGTGGTGCCCGTCCTGCGGGATGGGAAGGCTATTGCAGTGATCGATCTCGACAGCCCCGAGAAGGGCCGCTTCGACCAGCACGACGCTGCCGGAATCGAAGCGCTCGCAGCGATGCTCGCCGGTCGCATCTAAACCGGCTGCCCCATAGCGGAACACCCCGGCAGCGCACTTTGGCGTGCATGCGGGGCAATGCTAACGTGCAGGCATGGTTTCGGCATCGATCGTGATCGAGTCGCTCAAAGGAACACGCATCATGACTGTCCGCACTACCCTTCCCCTGATCGCGCTGACGATCGCGCTGCAACCGGCGCATGTTTCGGCGCAGAATACGATCTCCTACGAGACCGGGGAGTATGAGTATGCGCAGGCGCTGCCCGAACTGGACGACGACGTCGTCACCGAAACGATTGAAGCCGCAGCTGCGGACCAGCCCGTTGGCGCAGCGCGCAGCATTCCCGCACGCGCCGAGACGCCCGTATTCGTCCGGTCCCCGACGATCCAGCCGATCGATCCCTCGCAGCCCGAATACTACGTGTTTGAGCAAACCGAGGCGCAACCCGCACCGGCCGTGCGTTCGATTGAGAATCGCAGCGCCGTGCCTGCAGTGCAGCAAGCCCAGCCGACCTATGTTTACATCCAGCAACCACCGCAGGTAGTCTATGTCTATCCGGCACAGCAAGGCATGGTGACGCAGGCTGCGGACGGCGCTTCGCGCGTCATCTACCGCGACGGGTCCGCGGGCGGCGCCCAGCCGCAATATGCCGGGGGCTACCAGCCGGCGCCAAACGCTACCTCGGTTTATCTGCCTGCCGGATCGCAGGTCGTCGATTTCGATCGCAACGCCTGGATCGAGGAATGCCGGGCGCGGCTCGACACCTATGAAAACGACAGCGAACGGGGCGAAATCATCGGCGCCCTGCTTGGCGGGGCAGCGGGCGGTTTGCTCGGCAACCGCATCGCGGGAAGCGGCAATCGCACCGCCGGCACGTTGATCGGCGCAGGCGCAGGCGCGCTGGCCGGCATGGCCGCCGGCGATGCGATCGAGGACGGCTCGCGTCGCCGCAGCGACAGCCGCAGCCAGTGTCAGGCCTATCTCGACGATTACATGCAGCGGGCCACGGCCGATGCCGGCGCAACGCAGTACAATCAGCCGGGCCAGTACATGCTGGTGCCGGTTACCGTCGAAGTGCCGCAGATGAGCGTCTACCGTGACGGGACGCCCGCCGACTGATCACGGCTTCGCAGCCCGTAGTCAGTTCGCGCGAAAGCGTTCGGCGAATGGGCTGCCTAGATATCACCGCCGGTAAGGCGCTGACAAATAAGGTCTAATTGATCCAGCGTGCGGAAGCGGATGGTGACCGCGCCGCTGTTGGGCGTCGTATCGGTGGTGATCTTGACGGGCATGCCGAGGAACTCCTCCAGATGACCCTGCACCGCTGCGATATCGGCATCATCGCCGGCGTCGCCATGCGTGGTGCCGGCCAAGGATGATGGTTGGCGCGTGCGCGGCTTGCGGGTCAACGCTTCCATCTGACGCACAGACAGTCCTTCGGACACGGCCTTCTGCGCCAGTTCGCTGGCTTCCTCGCGCCCGATCAGCGCTCGTGCATGGCCCATCGACAGCGCACCATCGGCCACCAGCGCCAGAACCGTGTCGGGCAAGGCGAGCAGACGCTGGAAATTGGCCACATGGCTGCGCGACTTGTCGACCAGCTTGGCGATTTCGGCCTGCGTCATCCCATCGTCTTCGGAAAGCTTCTGGTACGCGCGCGCTTCTTCCACCGGATTGAGGTCTTCGCGCTGGAGGTTCTCGATCAGCGCCAGCGCCATCACCTCGCGCTGGTCGAGATCCCGCACAAGCGCAGGAATTTCGTGCAGCCGGGCGCGCTGCGCGGCGCGCCACCGGCGTTCACCCGCAACCAGCTGATAGCGTCCCTTGCCCAGCGGCGAGACGATGATCGGTTGAATCACACCACGCGTGGCGATCGAGGAAGCCAGCGAATCGAGGCTTTCCTCGTCGAAATGCGTAC
>Ga0070752_1002507_pt1 | contig 11834 bp, 11 predicted proteins | sample VirMetDEL_Aug_30_FD_77440 | JGI IMG/M metagenome (GOLD analysis project Ga0070752, IMG submission 77440) | Aqueous microbial communities from the Delaware River and Bay under freshwater to marine salinity gradient to study organic matter... | ecosystem: Environmental > Aquatic > Marine > Coastal...
AGGCACTCGGGCTGGGATATCTGAATTACGCCGCCGCGCTGTACGAAGCGAACCGCTTCGGTGACGCCGCGGAATATGTCGATCCCGCTATCAAGGGCCTGATCCGTGGCGGGATGACCGACACCACGCTCTTCGTGGCGCTCTCGACCGGAGCGAATATCTACATCGATGCCGGTCGCCAGGTCGATGCCTTGCGTCTCGCGAGGCAGGGGATCGCGATGGCGAACGAGCTGCTCCCGGAGGAGCACCCGTTCCACGGTTTCGCGCAAGGAACCTTGGCCAAGGTCCTGCTGCAGGCGGGACGATATGAGGAAGCCGAGCAACCTGCTCGAAGTGCACTCGATATAATGACCGAAAGGCTCGGCCCGACACATCGCAATACTTTGGTCGCACTGCACAATCTGGGCGTGGTCCAGATGCGCCTCGGGCAGTATGACGAGGGCATCGCACTCATGCTGGCGCGACACGAGCGATTGATGGAGATCAGCCCCGCAGAAGCGGTGAACTCGTTGCTCTCCGCATCAAACGCCGCGATCGAAGCCGGCCGTGACGACGACGCCATGCATTTCGCGCTCAAGGCTGCGGGTCTGGCACGAGAACTGCCGACCGACGACGAAAAGGCGCTGCGCGGCCTCCTCACGTTGTCGCAGCGTCTCGATGAGAGCGGACAACCCGAGGCTGCGCTCGACATCCTCGATGAAATCGAAATGCGCGTGAACAGCAGCGGGCGCGAGCTACCTGTCGATGCAGCTATTCAACGTGGACTGTCACAGGTTCGCGCAGGACAGGATGAGGGTTGGGAGCACGTAGCAAGGGCACGCGCGCGGATCGTCGACAAGATGATCCAGGATGCGACCAGCTTCGAACTCGATGCGGATCTTGAAAATTACTTCGACTCGATCCTGCTGATCGCCGAAGCCGCGATCATTTCCGACCGCGCCGATGATGCGCTCAATGCATTCGAACTGGCCAGTTGGGGCGTCAACGCCCGTGCGCGCCAATTGGCCAAGCTGCGTCACGGCCAGTTCGACAGGCCCGACCTTGCTGCCGATATCGAGAGGCTCCGCAGCGGGACCGCGCGCCTTCGGTTGCTCGCGCGCGAGCGGGCGGCGATGCTGGCCGCGGGGCGATCCGAGGCGATCGGCGAAGTCGAGCGGGAAATCGCCGACCTCGAGCGATCGGTGAGCGATGCCGAAGCGGCCTTGCGCACGGCGCTTCCCGAATTCGATACGACGCGGCGACCGGTCGATGTATCAATCGAGACCGTGCAAGCCCGATTGCGGCCGGACGAAGCCTTGCTGATCGCAATGCCTGCCAAGCGGGGGATGCTCCTGATGGCCGTGACCTCCGAAACGGCGGTGATGAAAGTGGGGCCGGGGGGGCGCGCAACCATCCGGCCGTTCGTGGAACGATTGCGTTTGGCACTCGACGCGGGCGAAGGTGCAGACGCATTCCCATTCGACGATGCGAAGGCGTTGCACGACCTCGTCCTGTCGGCCGAAATCGCAGCGGCGCTCAATGGAAAGACCCGGGTATCCTTGGTTACGAGCGATGCTCTCTCGCGTCTGCCATTTTCCGCTTTGCTGTCTTCCGTGCCCGACCGACAGGTGCGGGACTTCAGCGAGATGGAATGGCTGGTCCGCCATCACGCATTCGCGACGGTTCTTTCGCCTTCCGCTGTACTGGGCTCGAGACAAGATGGGGGTAATGCCGGGCGGTTTCTCGGCATAGGCGCCGCCGCAAATTCGGACGAAGCGTTCACTGGGGAAACGCGGGCGGTCGTGGCAACCGCCGTGGATTTGCGATCGCTGCCCTCGCTGCCTGCGAGCCGCGAGGAGGTCCGGCTTGCGGGGGAGGTCAGCGGCGCCAGCGAGCGCATCCTCCTCGTCGGTGGGGACGCAACCGAAGCCCGGCTTCGGCTGCTGGCTGAAGCAGAATACAGTGTAGTCCTGTTCGCCACGCACGGTCTCATGGAAGGGGAACTGGGCGGTCTACGGGAACCGGCGCTCGTCCTGACGCCCGGATCGGGAACGGGCGGTACGACCGACGACGGCATCCTGCTTGCCGGTGAAATTGCGGAGCTTGGCCTTTCGACCCAGATCGCGATCCTCTCCGCATGCAACACCGCCGCGGGACGGACTCATGCTGCTCCTGCCTATACGGGTCTTGCAAATGCCTTTCTCGCGTCGGGAAGCGAGCGCGTGATGCTCTCGCATTGGCGGGTCCAGGACGAAGCCGCGTCGCAGCTTACCATGGAATTCGTGAAGCGACTGCGCGATGGGCACGCCCACGCGGAAGCTCTTCGTCTTGCTCAATTGTCGATGCTGGAGGGCGAAACGGACAGCGGATCCGCCAATCCTGCCCGGTGGGCAAGCATGGTGCTCATCGACGGTCGATAAATGTCGCGTCCGCTATGTCGACAGTCCCGAAACAGGCGACAGGATCCCCCGCCGGAACTTGCGCGCAAAGCGGTTCTAGCAGGTTGCCAGCCAGCTCATCATCGAACTGATTTTACTGTCGGCACCGGTGGCGTAGCCGGCGGCTTGGCTGTCCGCCCAGCTTTCAGCCCTGGCGTGCATTTTGTCGAAATAGCTCAGATCGCTGTCTTCCCGCATGTCGCGACGTGCCTGACGCTGCCAATAGCGATGGCGGATTCCCGCACGAGCGGCTGACAATTCTTCGCGCAGGTTCGCAACGAATGCCGAATCCTGGGAGCTCCCCAGGATATCCGACCAACGCTGCCACAGCGCGGAGCATTGCAGCATCTCACCGATTGTTTCGGGCGAGGTATAGGACTCCGCCAATCCTCGATCATAGGCTGCATTGTGCATGGCAGCGCTTTCCGCGCCGTCCCGGAGGACCTGTTGCGGCTGAGCAAGCGCCATATTCGGCAGAAAGGACACGCCTGCCGAAAGGGCTAGCGCCAGAGCGCCGCTACCCAAGAGTCTACGTCGCGCACACATTTCACTTTTCCCCTCACGTTCTGCGCACTGCCTCGATGGAAGCGCAAGCACGGTTTCACCGGCGCCTCAGTCTTCCTTGCAGACCCGCCCGCCGCCGGTGCCCTTGTAGGTGGTGCAGACGACGACACCGCTGCCCGGTTTCGGTCTGCTCGAACTTCCGCTGCCAAGCGATCCGACGTAGGGCGCATTCGCCCGCCGCGCCTGCGCCGCGCGATCGTCGGCCGCGCGCTGCGCCCAGCGTTGCGCTTCCGATTGGGTCTGGCGCATCATCCGCATGCGGCGTCTATACTCTGCATCGACCAAGCGGGTGGCGGGCGGATTATACTGCCAGTAATGCTTGTTCGCGATCGCATAGATCGCTTCGTCGCTCCATCGACGTAGCCCGGACGCGCCCGCTTCCACGACCAGCTGGCCGAGCAGCTCGCCATCCTCGTTCGGCTTGAACAGGTCTTTGCCGTATGGGTAATTGTAGACGAGGTAATTGGCGATTTCGCCGAGATCGCCCGTTCGTGTCGCATAAGACTGGAGCGCCGCGGCTGACAGGGTGCCCAGCGAATTGAGCTCGCCCTCTACCGCTGCGGCGTCGCGCTCTGCCAGTTCGACGTAGAGGTCGGAACAGTCCTGTGCGACGGACAGGACGTAACGCTCGAGCGCGGGGCGCCCGTCGCTCTTTCTCATCCCGTCCCAGACGGCTCGAACTTGCCGATCCGCCTCGTTGCGAAGGTTCGGATCATTCCGTGTCACTTCGGCAAAATGGCCCATCGCACGGTTGGATGAAACGGGCAGTTGAATGTCTTCTTTCTCGGCGAACTGCATCGCCAGACCGCATTCGTAGATCAGTTCGGCGTCTTCCGTATTGGCGCGTAGCGGAGCCGCCGCCACCAGCAAGCAAGCCGCCGCGCCAAGCGCGAGGACGCCGGGGGACGCGTGGAGCGTGTCGCGGCGTCCTGGGAGGGCGGACGGCATCACGACTGGATAACGGCCATTTCGCGATCGCAGTCGCGCGCGCGTTTCAACATGTGGTTGCGCGCCTCGTCCGCCCCCATCACACGCGCCCGCTTGTTGTACTTGGCCTTGGCCGTCTGGATCGCTTTTTCGCCGTCGAGACCGGTCCGCTGTTCGATGATCCTAACCAGGCCGATCCATTCCGCCGATCCATAATTTAGGCTCACGTCGCTCCCTTCTGCGATCGAGACGACATATGCACAGCCTGCGCTCATCTCGAGCAGCTTCTTCGGGCTCGGATCTTTCGCAAGGACTGGCTGCGAGAACGCGAGCAGCGCGGTGCCACAGGCCAGCGATATCAGAAATTTCGGCGTCATGGTTTTCCCCTCGGTTCGGTCGGATCCGATTACCGAAGGACGCCGTCTCCGGAAATTTACAAATGCTGTTAAGAAGATGACGAAGGCCTCTCGACAGGAGGTGAGGAGCTCTCGGGATACTCGTTGCTTGGTCCCGCCCCCCGGGCGGGCCATCGCCGGGGGGCAGGCCTCTCAGGTTACAGGCCGATTATGCCTGGCTTCGGTCAGAAGCGATAGCTTACGCCTGCGCTCAATACCCACGGGTCGAGCTTGTGTTCGGTTTCGATTGCGAGCGTGTCGCCGGCATACCAGCGCGCGGTCGTGTCGACGAAATAGCGTTTCGCGTCGATCGTCAGGCCGAGACCGCTGTCGCCAAGCGCGATATCGGTACCTGCCTGCAGCACGAGGCCGAATTCGTCCGACAGCGTGGTGCGCGTCACACCGAGCGGAATGGTGTCCGCACCCGGTTCGACATCGACCCACCAGAAATAGGTGGCCCCGGCACCGAGATAGGGTTTCACGCCGCCGAGATCGAAATGGTACTTCGCCGTGAAAGTTGCGGGGATGACCTTGGCGTCTGACACCAGCTCTGCACCCGGCAGCCCGGCCACCGCATCGACATCATGTTGTGTCACGCAGCAGATCGTCTCGATCGAGAAATTCGGCGCGGCGAAATATTCGATTGCCAGCGTGGGTACGAAATTGTCGCTCGCCTCGGTCTGCGTCGTGGCGGGAAGGCCCACGATATCCGTGTTGATATCGGTGATTTTGCCATCGGGTGCGACAAGGGTGCCGAGCAGCTTTACCTGCAGCTTGCCGTCGTTGTCCGCGGCCTGGGCAGGTGCGGCGAACATTGCCGTACCGGCCAGCGCAGCTACCAGAAACTTCTTCATTCGATCGTCCTCGAGCGCGGCAGTGGCCGCCCCATGCGGCCCAGGGATGTTGCAGCGCTGGGATGGCTGTGGCGCGAAAATTTCTTGCCGGCATTGATCTGGGTCAAGGAAGCGCCGGCTTATCGGGGCGAGGGCGGCTTCATGATCACACCAGCCGAACCCTTCCAGCGATTTGCCAACCGGATACTTCCCGCAAATCTGTCGGATACCGTATACTTCCGGTTCCAGGCGCTCGCCCGGGCAAGCCGGCTTGCCAAGGCGCATTCGCTGGATTTCGCGGGGGCGGGCCAGCAGATCGTCTTCGTCGTCGACGGGGCTACCAAGCTGGTGGCGCACGCGTCAGAGTCGCGCGACCAGATCGTCGCTTTCCAGTTCGCTGGCGAGGTCTTCACTGTCCCCGGTCCCGACAACTATTCCTACTCCGTCAGCGCGCTCAAGGACTGCGACATCCTGGCTTTCGACTCGGCCGAATTCCTCCGGCTGGCATCGAGCGAAGCGGGGGTCCTCCACCATTTGCTGGAAAACACCACGCTTTCGCTGCGCCGGTGCCGCGAGAAGACGATCGCGCTGGGCCGCAAGACGGCGGGCGAACGCATTGCCGTGTTCCTGGTCGGGATGGCCGAGCGGATCGGGGTCGAGCAGGACGGCCGGCTGGTTCTCGAATTGCCGATGTCCCGCCGTGATATCTCGGACAGTCTCGGGCTCACGATCGAAACTGTCAGCCGTCAACTATCGAAGCTGAGGGACGACGGGGTGATCGAGACGGTGGGCCGTTCAGGCTTGATTTTGAACGCCCTGGAGAGCCTCCGGGACCGCGCGGGTTTCCTGCGCGAGGCCGCGTGAAATCTTTTCCGAATTTGATCTGGGTCAATGCCCTTCGCGGGATACCCGCTTAACCCCCTGCAAAAGGACGGAGAATTCTATGCAAGCGGAAACGGCGCTGGGCCGGGTGGGCCTGTGGTTCCTGGTCATGCTGGTCGCGATGGCGGCAGCGCTCGGGGCGGCGGATAGCGGCTTCGCGGCGCACGCCTGGATCATTGCGGCCCTTGGTTTCGTGATGATCTGGGTCAGCGCCTCGCGGTTCGACCCGCTGGGCAAGGCGCGGGGCTTCTTCAAGCTTCCTGACGGACCTTCGCGGTATGACGACGATCCCATTCGCTGGGGCGTCATCGCCACCATGTTCTGGGGCATCGCGGGCCTTCTGGCGGGCGTTTTCATCGCTGCCCAGCTGGCTTATCCGCAGCTGAATTTCGAACCCTATCTCAATTTCGGACGCCTGCGTCCGCTGCATACCAGCGCGGTGATCTTCGCCTTCGGCGGCAACGCCTTGCTGGCGACGAGCTTCTACGTCGTGCAGCGCACCTGCCGCACACAGCTGGCTTTTCCCAATCTCGCGCGGTTCGTCTTCTGGGGCTACCAGCTGTTCATCGTGCTGGCAGCGACCGGCTACCTGCTCGGCATTACCCAGTCGAAGGAATATGCCGAGCCCGAATGGTACGTCGACTTGTGGCTGACGATCGTCTGGGTTGCCTATTTCGTGGTCTTCGTCGGCACGCTGGCGCGCCGCAAGGAACCGCATATCTACGTCGCCAACTGGTTCTATCTCGCCTTCATCGTGACGGTTGCGATGCTGCACATCGTCAACAACCTGGCGATGCCGGTGAGCCTGCTGGGCGCCAAGAGCTACAGCGCGTTTGCCGGGGTGCAGGATGCGCTGACGCAGTGGTGGTACGGCCACAATGCGGTCGGCTTCTTCCTCACTGCGGGCTTTCTGGCGATGATGTATTACTTCGTCCCCAAGCAGGCTGAACGCCCGGTCTATTCCTACCGGCTGTCGATCATCCACTTCTGGTCGCTGATCTTCCTCTACATCTGGGCGGGCCCGCACCACCTGCACTACACCGCGCTGCCCGACTGGGCGCAGACGCTGGGCATGGTCTTCTCGATCATGCTGTGGATGCCGAGCTGGGGCGGCATGATCAACGGGCTGATGACCCTCAACGGGGCCTGGGACAAGGTTCGCACCGACCCGATCATCCGCATGATGGTAATGGCACTCGCCTTCTACGGCATGAGCACCTTCGAAGGACCGATGCTGTCGATCAAGAGCGTCAATAGCCTGTCGCACTACACCGACTGGACCATCGGCCACGTGCATTCGGGCGCGCTCGGCTGGAACGGCATGATCACCTTCGCCTGCGTCTATTTCCTCGTACCGCGCCTGTGGAAGCGCGAACGGATGTATTCGCTGCGCATGATCAACTGGCACTTCTGGCTCGCGACGATCGGCATCGTTTTCTACGCCGCGAGCATGTGGGTTGCCGGTGTCACCCAGGGCCTGATGTGGCGCGAATATGGGCCGGACGGATACCTGGTGAACAGCTTCGCCGACACTGTTGCCGCGCTGCACCCGATGTATGTCATGCGCGCCGCGGGCGGCCTGATGTACCTCGGCGGTGCCCTCATCATGTCCTACAACATCTGGATGACGCTGGCCGGGAAGCAGCGTGTCGAAGCTCCGCTCAACGACGCTGCCTACGATCCCGAAGCGGATCGTCCGATCGTCAACCAGCCCAGCGCCGTTCCGGCCGAATAGGATCACCCAAGCCATGACCGATCCCGTCGTCGAAGAAACCGTCAAGGGCCACAAGCGGCTCGAGCGCAACATCACCCTGCTGGCCATCGGCACTTTCGTGACCGTAGCCATCGGCGGTCTCGTCCAGATCACGCCATTGTTCTATCTCGACAATACCATCGAGGAGGTCGAGGGCGTGCGCCCGTACACCCCGCTCGAACAGGCAGGGCGCGACATCTACATCCGCGAGGGTTGCTACGTGTGCCATAGCCAGATGGTCCGCCCGTTCCGTGACGAGGTGGAGCGCTACGGCCACTACAGCCTCGCTGCCGAAAGCATGTACGACCATCCGTTCCAGTGGGGCTCCAAGCGCACCGGACCCGACCTCGCGCGCGTGGGTGGCCGCTATTCCGACGAATGGCACGTCCAGCACCTCGAGGACCCGCAAAGCGTGGTGCCCGAAAGCGTCATGCCGCAATACGGCTTCCTCAAGGAGACCGAACTCGAAATCGGCGATCCCGAAGCGACCATGGTCGCGCTCATGCGGGTGGGCGTGCCCTATACCGAGGAAGACCTCGCGAATGCCGAGGCCGATATGCTCGCGCAGGCGGATCCCGATCGCGATCCCGGCGATCTCGCGGCGCGCTATCCCAAGGCGCAGATCCGCGATTTCGATGGCAATCCTGACAAGCTGACCGAGATGGATGCGCTCATCGCCTATCTGCAGATGCTTGGCACGCTCGTCGATTTCGACAGCGCCGCACCGCTCGAGGAACTGGCCGAGGAGAAGGGCCGATGAGCATCTACGAAACCCTGCGCCACTTCGCCGACAGCTATGCGCTGGTGCTGATGCTGGCGCTGTTCGTCGGGCTGTGCGCCTGGCCGTTCCGACCCGGCGCGAAAGAACGCAACCGCGACGCTGCAAACCTGATCTTCGAAGGAAAAGCCGATGGCGAATAAGCGCATCGACCAACCGACCGGCACGCCCACCGTCGGCCATGAATGGGATGGCATCGAGGAACTCGATACGCCGCTGCCGCGCTGGTGGCTGTGGACCTTTTATCTGACGATTGCCTTCGCGGTGGGCTATGTGATTGCCTATCCAGCCTGGCCGATGATCGACCGGGCGACCGAGGGCGTGCTGGGCTGGTCGAGCCGGGGTGAACTGGCAGAGGAAATGAGCGCTGCCGACCAGGCCCGCGCTACCGTGCGCGAGCAGCTGGCCCGCATTCCGATCGAACGCCTGCCCGAAGACGGCCCGCTGATGCAGCAGGCGGTTGCCGGTGGCGCAGCTGCGTTCCGCGTCAATTGCGTGCAGTGTCATGGTTCGGGCGCGGCGGGCAGCCAGGAACTTGGCTATCCCAACCTCAATGACGACGACTGGCTATGGGGCGGCGATCTCAAGGCGATCGAATACACGCTTGCGCATGGCATTCGCCAGGCTGGCGACGACGAGACCCGCAGCAGCGTCATGCCGCCCTTCGCGGGTGCGTTCGATACCGACCAGCTCAATGCCCTGACCGATCACGTCCTCGCCTTCAGCGGCAAGGCCGAGAGCAATCCGGTGGGGGCACAGATCTATGCCGACAATTGCGCTGCCTGCCACGGCATGCGCGGGGAAGGGGACCGGACGCAGGGTGCACCCACGCTCAACGATGCGATCTGGCTGCGGGGCAGCAGCCGCGAGGCGATCAAGCAGCAGATCCTCAATCCGCGCATGGGCATGATGCCCAAGTGGGAGGGCCGGCTCGATCCGGTGACGCTGAAGATGTTGGCGGCCTATGTACACTCGCTCGGGGGAGGCGAAGACTTCGTGGAAGTTGCCGAGGATCCCGAGGTAGCGGTCGATGAACAACCCTGAAGACAACAGGCCACCGGGTGAACGCGACTGGTCGGTAGTCGTCGAGGACGGCATCGCCAAGAGCAACCAGCCGGTCTCGAGTGCGGTTGCCGATCCTGCGGCGACGACGCGTCGCCACGAACCGCACGAACCCGCGCGAGAGCACTTGCCCGAACGGCTCTACGAGCCGCGCAAGGCTGTGCACAACAAGCGGATCGACGGGCCTTTCCGCCGGTTCAAATGGCTGGTGATGCTGGTCACCCTGGGGATCTACTATGTAACGCCGTGGATCCGCTGGGACCGCGGCCCCTACGCGCCCGACCAGGCCGTGCTGGTAGATCTCGCCAATCGCCGCTTCTACATGTTCAGCATCGAGATCTGGCCGCACGAATTCTACTTCGTGGCCGGGCTGCTGATCATGGCGGGGATCGGCCTGTTTCTCGTGACCAGCGCCGTGGGGCGCGCATGGTGCGGCTATGCCTGCCCGCAGACGGTGTGGACGGACCTCTTCCAGCACGTCGACCGCTTCGTCGACGGCGATCGCAATGCGCGCATCCGGCTCGACGCGGCACCGTGTACCTGGGGCAAGGTGGCGCGCCGCGCCTTCAAGTGGAGCATTTACCTGTTCATCGGGTTCTGGACCGGTGGCGCGTGGATCATGTATTTCGCCGATGCGCCCACGCTGGTCCAGGATTTCTGGCGCGGCGAGGCGGCATCGGTTGCCTACATAACGGTCGCGGTGCTGACACTGACTACGGTCACGCTGGGCGGCTTCATGCGCGAACAGGTGTGCATCTACATGTGCCCCTGGCCACGCATCCAGACGGCGATGATGGACGAAAAATCGCTGCTGGTGACCTACAAGGACTGGCGCGGCGAGCCGCGCGGAAGCGTCAAGAAGGCAGCGAAGAACCCCGACCGGTTCGGCGACTGCATCGATTGCACCCAGTGCGTGCAAGTGTGTCCGACGGGGATCGATATCCGCGAAGGACCGCAGATCGGCTGCATCACTTGCGGGCTGTGCATCGATGCCTGCGACCGGGTCATGGACGATATCGGACGCCCGCGGGGTCTGATCGATTATGCGACGCTCGAAGATTGCGAGCGCGAGGCAGCCGGCGAAGCCGTGAAATCGCCCTGGCGCACGCTGCTGCGGCCGCGCACGATCGCCTATACGCTGATCTGGGCTGGGATCGGCGGAGCACTGCTGTTCGCGCTGGGTACGCGCAGTCATACCGAACTGACCGTCGCCCCCGATCGCAACCCGCCCTTCATGCTCATGTCGGACGGGTCGGTGCGCAATTCCTACACGCTCAAGATCCGCAACATGGAAAGCCGCCCGCGCGCCATGGAGATCGCGGTCGAGGGCCTGCCCGGCGCTCTCATGTGGACCGACACGATCAACCGCGACGAGGCCTCAGCCACGCAGCGGGTGACAGTGCCGGCCGATCTCGTGCGGGCAGTGCGCGCCTATGTCGCCGTGCCGGTCGGCACCGCACCGCAGCAATTCGAATTCCGCGTCACCTCGCTCGACGAGCAACGCGAAACGGATGTGGTGGAAACGCGCTTCGATGCACCGGAGGATGAATGATGCGCCGTGAATTCACAGGACGGGACATGGCCATGGTCATGGTCGCCGGTTTCGGGGTCGTGGTTGCGGTGAATTTCTACATGGCCTCGCTCGCCATCGGCGGTTTCGGCGGCGTGGTGGTCGAGAACTCCTATGTCGCGAGCCAGAAGTTCAATGGCTGGCTCGACGAGGCGCGCGAGGGCCGCAAGCTTGGCTATGCTGCGCAGATGGCTCGCGCCGCGGACGGCAGGCTGATGGTAACGACGCAGGGTGTGCCGGCGGCGGCACGGGTCTCTGCCGATTTGCGGCGACCGCTCGGCCGGCCGCAGGACATGTCCTTGCAGCTGGAGCAGGCAGGGGCGGGCAGCTATCTCTCTGCCGAAACCCTGCCCGCGGGCCGCTGGATCGCGCGCGTTACCATCGCCGTCGGTGACCAGCGCTGGATGGATGAAGCGGAAGTGCAATGAACGCCCCGCTTGCACTCGACACGCAGGGTAGCATGCCCTTGCGCGACAGCCGGTTCACCGTGCCGGGGATGCGCTGTGCCGGGTGCATATCGAAGATCGAGCGCGGGCTGGCGAAGCTCGAAGGTGTCGACGCGGCGCGGGTGAACTTCTCCGCCAAGCGTGTCGCCGTCCGCCATCACGCGCGACTGGGTGAGGATGACCTGGTCGAAGCGATCGCCGCCATCG
>Ga0070752_1002517_pt1 | contig 11799 bp, 7 predicted proteins | sample VirMetDEL_Aug_30_FD_77440 | JGI IMG/M metagenome (GOLD analysis project Ga0070752, IMG submission 77440) | Aqueous microbial communities from the Delaware River and Bay under freshwater to marine salinity gradient to study organic matter... | ecosystem: Environmental > Aquatic > Marine > Coastal ...
AGTCTGCGGAGCGGGCGCTTCAGCAGTCGCCGGCGGCAGGACTACCGGACGCGTCGCCGCGGTCTGGGGAACGCTGGCCGTGACCACGGGTCCGCTGGGCGCATCGGTTGCCAGTCCGAGGTCTGCTGCAGCAAGCTGACGCGAACGCGCCGCCTCGGCTTCGGCCTTGAGCGAGGCGGCCAGCGGCTGCGCTGCCTGACGGTCTTCGATCGAGATATACTGGTCCATCTGGGCCAGGGCGCCGCGCGCCTGCGGCAGGCCCGAGGAATTCGCCAGCGTCAGCAGCGCATAGGCGCGGCGCCAGTCCTTCTTGACCAGATCGCCGTTGAAATGGGCGATTCCCAGCAAATACTGGGCGCGGGGATCGCCGCGCATCGACGCGGCGGAGATATAGGGCAAGGCTTCCTCGCGGGCGCCGCGCTGGAACAGCAGCAGGCCATAATTGTCCGCCGCCTTCACATGGCCCTGCGCCGCAGCCTTGGCATAGAGCGCTTCGGCCTGTTCGACATCGGTTTCGACCCCGCGGCCAAGCCGGTAGGCCTGCCCCATGTTGAATTGCGCGTCGGGATCACCCTGTGCGGCGGGCCCGGCCCACTCGCGCACGGCCCCGGCAAAGTCTCCTGCGGTCCAGGCATCGACCCCGGCCTTGACGTCGGCATGGGCAGGCACCGCGGCCAGGCCCGCCAGCGTCAGCATTCCGGCCATCCAAGCTGCTTTTGCCGAATGTCGCATCCTATCCCTTTCGCATTGCGGGGCCCGCGAAACGCGCCCGATTGGCGACATCCTATAGTAAATCGACCGTTAGCAAAGTGTTGCCAGGGATTTTGCGGCCTTGGGCCCATGTCAAACCGCCATCCGGTTAACCCAAAATTAGGGGTAGTCTGCGATCTCCATGACAAGATCGCTGCGGACGATTGCAGCACGAGTGAGTAGATTACAGGCGCAACCCAGGGGGACCAAGTCTTGCGTGTACTGGCATTGGCATCGCAGAAGGGCGGATCGGGCAAGACCACCCTCTCGGGACATATGGCCGTTCAGGCGCAGCGCGCCGGTGCGGGTCCTGTCGTCCTAATCGACATCGATCCGCAAGGATCGCTTGCCGATTGGTGGAACGAGCGCGCCGACGAATATCCCGCCTTCGCCCAGACCACCGTTGCACGGCTGGCCACCGATCTGGCGATCCTGCGACAGCAGGGGTTCAAGCTGGCGGTGATCGATACCCCGCCCGCGATCACCATGGCGATCCAGTCGGTGATCTCGGTCGCCGAACTGATTGTCGTCCCGACTCGCCCCAGCCCGCATGACCTGCGCGCCGTCGGCGCCACCGTCGACCTGTGCGAACGTGCGGGCAAGCCGCTGGTCTTCGTCGTCAACGCGGCGACCCCGAAAGCCAAGATCACGTCGGAAGCCGCCGTTGCGCTGTCGCAGCACGGCACTGTGGCCCCGATCACGCTGCACCACCGCACCGACTTTGCCGCCTCGATGATCGACGGCCGCACGGTCATGGAAGTGGACCCCGAAAGCCGGTCCGCTGCCGAAGTCACCGCGCTGTGGAAATACATCGCCGACCGGCTGGAAAAGAACTTCCGGCGCACGGTCTTCGCCGCGCCCAATTCGCAGTCCGCGATGTCCGGCGTTCATCGTCCCGCCGGCGGCTTCGGCCGCCGTGTGGCCCAGTAGTAGCGGAAGGCGGGCTGCCGAATGTCTGACGCCAACTTCGCCTCTCTCTCGTCCACCCTGCTTGCACGCAAGGGTGGGGCGAAACCGGCCATGCGTCCGCAATCGGGCATCGTCGGACCGGTCGATGGCAAGGAAGCCGCGGCCAATCTCGAGGATCTCGGCTGGAACGACATGGGCGACGGCGCCAGTGATGAAACCGATGCGCGGTCTCGGCCGCGGCTGGAACCGGTGCCGGAGAACGTCGTGCCGCTATCGCCTCAAGCGGCGAAGGAAACCGATGCACCCAACCAGGTGCGCGCTTCGCTGAACAAGATCCAGGCGCAGCTCGACGAACCCGCTCCGCGCAAGCCGATCGTACGGCGCCCTGCCACAGCGCAGGGCAAGCGGGCCGCATTCACGCTGCGGCTCGACCAGGAACGCCACCTCATGCTGCGCCTTGCCTGTACCGTTCGCGGACGCAGCGCACAGCAACTGGTGACCGACGCGCTCGACGCGTTGCTCGCCGAAATGCCCGAAATCGCAAGCCTCGCTGCCCAGGTGCAGCGCAGCGAAAAATGAACTCGAACGACGCGGTATCGCCTTCAAAGGGGGGAAGAATGAGCATCGAGACGAAACCCAGGAACAAGCGGTTCGTCCAGCTCGCCGTCACCACGGCGCTGGCGACCACTGCGCTTACGGCGTGTACGGGCAAGACTGCCCCCAGCCATTCCTATTCGGCCGCGCATGCCGAACAGGCGCTGACCAAGGGGAACGCTTCGAAAGCCGTGCGCCATGCCGAAGCCGCCGTACTGGCCAGCCCGCGCGACGCCTATACGCGCACGCTGCTCGCCAACGCCTATCTGACCGATGGGCGTTTCGCGTCGGCCGCGACGACCTTTGCCGAAGCGATCGAACTGGGTGATACCGCCCCGCGAACAGTGATCAGCCATGCCCTCGCGCAGGTAGCGATAGGCGACCAGATGGGCGCGCTGGGCACGCTCAGCCGCTTCGAAGACAAGCTCGATGCAGCCGATTACGGGCTCGCCATGGCGCTGGCCGGCCGGCCCGACCACGGCGTCAATGTCCTCGGCAACGCGCTGCGCGGCGGGCAGAACACGCCCAAGGTGCGGCAGAACCTCGCCTATGCCTATGCCATGCAGGGCAACTGGCGCGCCGCTCGCCTCATGGCCGCGGAAGATGTCCCCGCGGGCGAGGTCGGCGACCGCATGGCCGAATGGGCGGCCCTGGCGCGCCCCGAAGCCTTCACCGGACGCGTCGCCACCGTTCTGGGGGTCCAGCCGCAGGCCGATCCCGGCCAGCCGCAGATGCTGGCCCTGTCCAATCATCCCAGTGTCGATATGCTTGCAGCGAGCGGCGAAGCCGAACAGGACGCAGCACCGCGCGGCGACTTTGCTTTCGCCGAAGAACTGCCGCCGGTCGAAGCCGCGCCCGCGGTAGACGATGGCGCCGATGTCGCATTGGCCGACGCCGGGCTTGCCCCGGCAGGCGGCATTCGCTTCGTCGGTCGCGAAGTGGTGCAGGATACGCCGATGCAGGCTGCCAGGCCGGCTGCTTCGCGCACCGCCCGCGCAGCCGCTCCGGCGAGCGCCGCTCCGCGCAGCAGCAGCGGCGATTACAATGTCCAGCTCGGCTCGTTCTTCTCGATGTCGGATGCCAATGAGGCGTGGAAGCAGTTCCAGAAACGCTATCCCGAACTCGCCAGTTCCGAGCGCGTGATCACCAAGGCCCGCGTCAACGGCAAAATCTATTATCGCGTCGCGGCTGCCGGCTTCGCCAAGGCTTCCGCCGATTCGATGTGCCGGACGGTCAAGGGCCGCGGCGACGGCTGCATTGCCTACGCTGCCAGCCGCAAGCTTCCGGGAGCAATCGCCGTGGTCGATGCGGGCGTTCGGGTCGCTTCCCGCTAATCCATCAGTTTACCAAACCACCGAGAGGCCCCGTCCGGACAAGATCCGGGCGGGGTTTTCGCTGGCCTAGTGCCTGATCGGCACACCGCCCTTGTAGAGATGCAGCACCCGTCCCTGCGTCGGCTGGCCGTCGAACGGCGTATTGCCCGCAGTGGCTTCCATCTTCGCGCTCTGGATGATCCACGGCCTGTCCGGATCGATGATGGCGACATCGGCTTCGAGCCCGGGAGCAATCGCGCCCGCCGGGACGCCCAGGATTTCAGCGGGCTTCGTCGCGACCAGTTCGAACGCGCGCCCGATGTCGATGAGCTCGTCGCGCACCAGCGACAGGGTCATCGCGAGCAGCGTTTCCGCCCCCGCCATGCCCGGTTCCGCATCGGAGAAGGGGAGCCGCTTGTCTTCGGGCCCGCGTGGATCGTGGCCGCTCGCGATCACGTCCACCGTGCCGTCGCCGATCGCCTCGCGGACCGCTTGGCGGTCGTCTTCGCTGCGCAGCGGCGGGGACAGGCGGGCAAAGGTGCGAAAATCGACAGTGGCTAGATCGGACAGCATGAAATGGGCCGGGGTCACCCCGCAGGTCACCGACACGCCGCGCGCCTTGGCCCGGCGCACAATCTCGAGCCCGGCGCGGGTGGTCACCTGACGGAAGTGGATCCGCGCGCCGGCCATTTCCGCCAGTGCGATATCGCGGGTCAGCGCGATGGATTCGGCTTCGGCAGGGGCGCTGGGCAAGCCGCGGCGGGTGGCCACTTCGCCTGCCGTGGCAACAGCGTTGCCGGCCAGCGCGGCGTCCTCGGGATGCGCGACTACCACCAGGTCGAGCATGGCGGCATATTGCAGCAATCGCAGCATGGTGCCGGAATTTGCGATCCACTGCCGGCCGGTTGCCACGCCGCGCGCCCCGGCTTCGCGCATCAGGCCCAGTTCGGCGATTTCGGCCCCGGCCAGATCACGCGTGGCGGCGGCGAGCGGGTGGACCCAGAAATCGGGCTTGCCGCTCTTGGCAATATAGGAAACGCGGCTCGGCAGATCGAGGCGCGGTGATTGATCGGGCATCAACGCAGCGCGGGTAATCCCGCCGAAATGAAAGGCCGGCTTGTCGATCGCAAAGACGCCGAGATCGACCAGCCCGGGAGCGACCAGTGCGCCCCCCGCATCGATCACTTCGTCACCGTCCTGCGCGGCCGTGCCGACGCCGTCGATGCAACCGTCGACCAGCCGCAGCGCGCCGCCCTGCACGCCAGCGGGCGTGACCAGCCGGCCACCTTCTATCGTCAGCGGTCGTTGCTGCTTCATGCCGCGTCTCCCCACCCGGGGACACCGCGTGAACGGCGTGTCAGCACGTCGAGCGCAGCCATGCGGATCGCGACTCCCATTTCCACCTGCCGGGTGATGATCGAGCGGTCGATCATGTCGGCCACCTCGCTGTCGATCTCCACTCCGCGGTTCATCGGCCCCGGATGCATGACCAGCGCGTCTTGCGATGCCTGCCTGAGCCGGGTCTTCGTTAGCCCGTAGAGATGGTGGTATTCGCGCGCGGAAGGAATGAACTGGCCGCTCATCCTTTCGTTCTGGAGGCGCAGCATCATGACCACATCGGCACCGTCCAGCGCCGCATCGAAATCGTGATACACCTCGGCGCCCATCGCTTCGATGCCGGCGGGCATGAGCGCCGGCGGGGCGCATAGCCGCACGGTGGCCCCCAGCGCCTGCAGGCACAGCAGGTTGGAGCGCGCGACCCGGCTGTGCAGGATGTCGCCGCAGATCACGATCTTCAGTCCGGTGAAATCGTCCGCCGCCTCGCCCCTGTCGCGCAGCGCATGGCGCAGCGCCAGCGCATCGAGCAACGCCTGGGTCGGATGCTCGTGCTGCCCGTCGCCCGCATTGAGCACGGGGCAGCCGACCTTGTCGGCGATCAGCTGGGTTGCCCCGCTCGAACCGTGGCGGATGACGATCGCGTCGGCGCGCATCGCGTTGAGGGTGATCGCGGTATCGATCAGCGTCTCGCCCTTTTTCACCGACGACTGGGCAGCGTGCATGTTGACGACATCCGCCCCCAGCCGCTTGCCCGCGATCTCGAAGCTCAGCAGCGTGCGCGTGGAATTCTCGAAGAAGGCGTTGATCACCGTCAGCCCGGCCAGCCGGTTCTCGCGCTTGGTCGCCTGCCGGTTGAGCGCAACCCACTGCTCCGCCTCGTCGAGCAGGAACAGGATCTCGTGCCGTTCGAGCTGGCCGATCCCGATCAGGTCGCGATGCGGGAAAGCGAGCGCGCCCGCGGGATAGCGGGCGGCGTGAGGCGAGGTTTCCGTCGATGTCATTGAGACCACGCCCTTAGTCGAGCTGCGTGGGGCGCTCAAGCGCTTTCCAGTGGCGTTGGCCGCAGCGCTGCCCTAGTTCGATTTCCAACAGGAGATTTGACGCATGCAGTTTGCTGGTAAGGTCTGGCGGCTTTTGGTTGGCATCAAGGACGGGCTGGTGCTCGTCTTCATGCTGCTGTTCTTCACCGTCCTGTTTGCCGTGCTGACTGCGCGCCCCAGCCCGGCCGCCGTGCGCGATGGCGCTTTGCTGCTCGATCTGAGCGGCGTCGTCGTCGAGGAACGGACCGAGATCGACCCGATCGCCGCCCTGCTTTCGGGCACCGCGCCGGTCGGCGAATACCAGGCCCGCGACGTGATCCACGCGCTTGACGAAGCTGCCGGAGACGAACGGATTTCGGCCGTGGTGCTCGATCTCGACCGTTTCCTCGGCGGCGGACAGGTGCATATGCAGGCGATCGGCGAAGCGCTCGACCGGGTGCGCGCCGCGGAAAAGCCCGTGCTGGCCTATGCCACCGCCTATACCGACGACGGCATGCTGCTCGCCGCGCATGCCAGCGAGGTTTGGGTCAACCCGCTGGGCGGCGCAGTGATTGCCGGCCCCGGGGGCGAGCGGCTCTATTACGCGGGCCTGCTCGACAAGCTCAAGGTGAACGCGCGCGTCTACAAGGTCGGCGAATACAAGAGCGCGGTCGAACCCTACAGCCGGGCCGGCATGTCCGACCCCGCGCGCGAAAATGCCCGTGCGCTGTATGAGACGCTGTGGGAAGAATACCGCGCCAATCTCAAGAAGGCCCGCCCCGCCGCCGATGTCGCGCGGATCACCGACCAGCCTGTCGCTTGGATCGAAGCGGCGGGCGGCGATCTGGCTACCGCCGCCTTGCAGGCGGGGCTTGTCGACAAACTTGGCACTCGCGCCGATTTCGAACAACGTGTGGTCGAACTCGTCGGCGAAGACGACTGGGCGGAGGGTCCCAACGCCTACCCCCACACCGAACTCAACGCCTGGCTCGAGGACAATCCGCTGCCCGATGCCGGGCGGCCCATCGGGGTGATCACGGTGGCGGGCGAAATCGTCGATGGCGATGCCGGACCTGGCACCGCGGGCGGCGACCGGATCGCCGGGCTGCTCGACGACGCGCTCGAGCAAGAGCTTGCCGGGCTGGTCGTGCGGGTCGATTCGCCGGGGGGGTCGGTGCTCGCCAGCGAGCTGATCCGCGATGCGATCCTGCGGCACAAGGCGCGCGATATTCCCATCGCGGTGTCGATGGCCAATGTGGCAGCCAGCGGCGGTTACTGGGTGTCCACGCCCGCCGATCGCATTTTCGCCGAACCCGAGACCATTACCGGTTCGATCGGCATTTTCGCAGTGATCCCGACGTTCGAGGAAACCGCTGCAATGGCGGGTGTCACCAGCGACGGCGTGCGCACCACGCCGCTGTCGGGCCAGCCCGATCTGATCGCCGGGTTCACTCCCGAAACCGATGCTATCCTGCAGGCCTTCATCGAAGACGGTTACGAGGATTTCCTCGAGCGCGTGGGCGAGGCGCGCAGCCTGACGCGCGAACAGGCCGATGCGGTCGGCCAGGGCCGGGTATGGGATGGTGGCACCGCCCGGCAGCTACGGCTGGTGGACGAATATGGCGGTATCGAGGAAGCACTGGCATGGACCGCCGAACGGGCCGAACTCGGCACCGACTGGCACGTGCTCTATCTTGGCGAAGCGCCGTCGACCTACGACACGCTGCTCCGGCAATGGCTGATCGGCGACGGGGAAGAGGCCGGCTCGGGCGGCGATGTGATTGCCCGCATGACGCAGAGCCGGTCGGCGTTTGTCGCCCGCATCGCGGCGGATGCGGATCGCTTGCTGGGAACGCGGGGCGTCCAGGCCTATTGCCTTGCCTGCCCCGCCCCGCAGCCCGCTGCAGCGCAGGACCGGGCCGCCACCGGCTGGCTCGCGCGGATTGTGCAGCTGGTGATCGGCTAGGGCGCTTGCCACGCGGCGATTCGCACAGTAAAGGCGCGCCCCTGCCCTTCCGCTGCGAACGCCGCGGACAGCACCGGGCGGGCGCGTAGCTCAGTGGTAGAGCACACCCTTCACACGGGTGGGGTCGCAAGTTCAATCCTTGCCGCGCCCACCATTTCCGCCAGACGCTATCGGATCGATCCCCGCCGCAAATCCGGCTCAGCCGTGCTGGCCCAGCGCTTCGCGTAGCGGTGCGAGCCATGGATCGTAGGGCTTCCAGGCGTCCTGCCCGCTGCGGTTGATCGGTCGCCGGACCTGTTCGCTGCTTGCCGTGCGCACTGCCCGGCGGGTCTTGTGGAACTCGAGACACTGCTCCTCGAACGGCAGGCCGAGGTAATCGAGCATCCGCCGGGTCTGGCCTTCGAGGTCATCAAGCACGTCTTCGTGCTGCACCCGCAGTACCTTTCCCGGCAGCACCGTGTCCCAGTGATCCATCAGATCGACGTAATCGGCATAATAGCGTCCCACCTCGGCGAGGCCGTAGGTGAACTCCTGCCCCTCGGCGAAGAGTTGCTTGAAGCCCGAGAAACAGCAGTCGAGCGGCGCGCGGCGCGCGTCGATGATCTTGGCATTGGGGAGGATCAGATGGATCAGGCCGATGTGGCGGAAATTGTTCGGCATCTTGTCGATGAAGAACGGCGCGTTCTGCCGGTGCACCCGCGTATCCTCGATGAACTTCGCGCCAAAGGCAGCGAGCTGGTCGCTGCCGAGCTCGTGCAGGATTTCGGGATAGCGTGACTGGCCGGCCTTGCGCCCGCGCAGGCGGTGCGCCAGCGCGAGGATATTGGGCAGTTCCAGCGTACCGTCCACCTGGCTGTGACTGGCGAGGATCTGTTCGAGCAAGGTCGATCCCGCGCGTGGAAGACCCACGATGAAGATCGGATCGGGCGCATCGTGCCCACTGCCGGCATGCCTGGCGAAGAGATCGGCGGTGCACAGCTCGCGCTGCTTCGCCAGCTCCGCTGTCATGGCGTCGGCGCTGTACCGGGTCTGCGCCCGTTTCAGCGCATTGCCGCGTTCGTAATGCGCGAAACTGTCGGCGTAGTCGGCACGATCTTCCAGCGCCTTGCCCAGCGCGAAAGACAGGTGGACGCGGTCCATGAAGGCAAGGTCGGGCCGCCCGGCCTGTTCGCGCATGCGCACGATTTCATCCTCGGTGAAGCGATAGGTCTTGAGGTTCGCCAGTGCGTACCACGCATCGCCATGGTCGGGCTTGGCAGCAATGGCGGCCTGATAGCTGGCCACCGCGTCTTCCTGCGCCCCGGTGGTCTTGAGCGCGTGGCCCTTGCTGGTGAGCGTCGCCGGATCGCCGGGTAGCTTGGCAAGAATGGCATCGAACAATTCGAAGGCCCGGTCGTAGTCGCTCGTCTGCATGCTCTCGATCGCCAGATGCGACTGGAACAGCGGGTTTTCGGGATCGCGCGCATGAAGGGCTTCGGCCTCGGTCCGCGCCTGAGCAAATTTCTGGCGGCGCCGCAGCGCGTCGATATAGTCGAGCCGGACCTGGATGTTGTCGGGCTCGAAAGCCCTGGCGCTGTCGAGCAGGAATTCGGCGTCATCGAGAATGCCCAGCTTGATGCCGATCTGGGCCAGCAATCGCATGCCTTCGACATTGCGCGGATTGGCGCGCAGGAAATGGCGGCAGATCTCCTCCGCGCGCAGCAATCGGCCCTCGTGAAGATGGTGCATCACCGCGACCAGTTCGCGCGGCAGGCGGGCAACACGCTCGGCCTGTGCGCGCGCCGCCTCGGCGGCGGTTGGCCGACCGGCCGCCTGTTCTAGCTCGGCCAGCGCACGCCAGCTGGCTTCGAGCGCGGGATTGAACCGTGTGGCACGGCCGAAGGCCGCAATTGCAGCAGCCCTGTCGCCCTGCGCACGGGCGAGATGGCCAGCCTCCTGCCATGCGCGCCCGTATTCGGGCATCGCCGCATGCAGCGCCGCAAGGTGCCGTTCGGCCTCGACGAAGCGCTTGAGATAACGCGCGGCGACGGCGGCCATGTAGAGCGCTTCGCTGTCGCCCGGATCCTCGTCCACCAGCGCGGCAGCGAGCGCCATTCCTTTCTCGAAGTAGCCTGCCTGCAGCGCCTTCTGCGCCTGCGCCAATCTGTCGTCGCGTGTCGTCATTGCCTGCGACCCTTACAAAGAGAAACGGCGGAGGCGAACCCGTGTTCGCCCCCGCCGTCCTGTTTCCCGGTGAACCGGATCAGTAGTCGTAGCCGACCCGGAAACCGACCGTCAGCGGACGGTTGGTGGTGATCCGCGCACGGTCGTTGACGTAATTGCCCGAGATCTGCGCGCGTTCGTCGAACAGATTGTCGCCGAAGACTTCGAACTTCCAGTTGTTCGACATGACGCCGGCAGCGAAATCCACGACGGTGTAGCTGTCGAGCTCGAGCTTGTTGATTTCGACCACATCGGTGAATTTCGACGCCGAATAGCTGACCTGCGGCTGGACATAGGCTTCCAGCGTATCGGACAGGTCCCATTCGTAGCGTACGCGCAAATTGCCCTGGAAGGACGGGGCGAATGCGAGGTCCGAACCCGCGACGACGTCGTTGGTCGGGATCAGCACTTCGGTGATCTCGGTGTCGAGGATCGAGAATGCCCCTGCAACGGTCAGACCCGGCGCCGAATAGGGCGCGAAGGTGAAGTCCGCTTCCACGCCCTTGATCTCTGCATCCGCGGCGTTGGCCGAGAAGAACAGATTGGTGATCGAGGGGTCGAAGATGGTGGTCTGCAGCCGGCTGATGTCGACATAGAAGGCGCTGCCGTTGAAACGCACCTGACCATCGGCGAGATCGAGCTTCCAGCCCAGTTCGTAGTTCTTGACCTCGTCGGTCTCGAGTTCGAACGGGACGGTGAAGCCGGCACCATTGGTCGCGCCGCCCGGACGGTTGAGCAGGCCCGGACGGAAACCTTCCGAATAGGTCGCGTAGAACAGCAGGTCCTGCGTCGGGGTCACGGTAACCGTGCCCTTGTAGATGAACCCGTCGGTCTTCGCCGCATCGGGAGCGCGCACTGCGTTGAAGACCTGCTGCGCCTGCGTGGGGGTCAGGCCCGCAGCCTGGATATCGGCCAGGCTGTCGTTCAGGTCGAAGGTCTGGCGCAGCGAAGCGTCGCACGAACCGATGAAGGTGTATTCGCCGTCACCGTCGTACAGATCGTTGAGATCGGTGCCGAAGGCGTTGGCATCGGTAGCCGCGCCGCTGTTGCAGAAGCTGCCGTTCGCGCTGCCTTCGAAATCGACTTCGATGTCGTAATACCGCGCGCCGAGCGTGACTGTCAGCAAGTCGGGTACGATGTCGAAGCTGGCTTCGCCGAAAATGCCGAACTGTTCATCGGTACGACGGATGTCGTTGCGGAAGATCGTGTCGGCCGGGAACGGGCCCGGGGCGCTGGTGAAGCCGTCCTGCGGGAAGTTCGGCGCGAACGGGCCGAAGGGCTGCGCGAGGACATTGCCCGGATAGGCGAAGTCGTTGCGTTCCTGCAGTTCGAGATCGGAGTAGAAGCCGCCTGCGGTCACGCGCCAGCGGTTTTCCGCCGGCGTGCTGAAGCGCAGTTCCTGCGTGAACACGGTCGTCTTGCTGGCCGAGGTCACATAGAGATTGGGTGCCTGACAGGTGCCGCTGGGATCGTTGCCGGCACCCGGATAGCTGACGCTGCCGTCGCAGATGTAATACGGCAGGTACTGGCCGACGAAGAGATAGTCGGAATAGTCGACGCGCTGTTCGGTCTCACGATCGGTGTAGGCGCCGGAATAGACGACATCGAGCATCGCCAGCCGGCCCTCGACCGTCCAGCTGGTGTTCGAGAAGTCGTCTTCGAGGCGGTCTTCCTCGTAGCGCTGGATCTCGAGGTCATCGAGGCCGCC
>Ga0070752_1002518_pt1 | contig 11798 bp, 9 predicted proteins | sample VirMetDEL_Aug_30_FD_77440 | JGI IMG/M metagenome (GOLD analysis project Ga0070752, IMG submission 77440) | Aqueous microbial communities from the Delaware River and Bay under freshwater to marine salinity gradient to study organic matter... | ecosystem: Environmental > Aquatic > Marine > Coastal ...
ATCAGAACTCGGCAGATACCGACAGACTGAAGCTGCGGCCGACGTCGTAGCTGTTGTTCTCGATCCGCGTGGTGCCGGTGGTCTGGTATTCGAAATGGTCGCGGCCCGTCAGGTTGCGCGCTTCGAACTTCACTTCCATGTCGGTGCCGGCCAGTTCGAAACCCTGCCGTGCGACGAAATCGATAGTCAGGCCGGGGTTTTCGAGGATGTCCGGGCGTGACAGCGTGCTGCGGCTGATCACGCGCTTGCTGCCGTAATTGAACAGGAAGGTCACCTGGCTGACGCGGTCGAGGTCTTCAAGCCCCAGCTGGATGTTGGCGATATGGTCCGACTGACCGGTAAGAGCGGTACCGTCCTCGAAGAAGTTGGACGCCGACTGCAGGCCGCCCAGTTCGGGGACATTGACCTGGTCGCCCGCCTGCACGCTGATGTCGGACTGGGTGTAAGTGTAGTTGGCAATCGCGACGAAGCGCTTGCTGTCCCACCAATCGCCCAGCGTGTAGAGGTCCTTGTTCCACTGGACTTCGACTTCCGCACCGTAGAGTTCAGCCTGGGGCGCATTGGCGAAGCGGCTAACCACGGTGTTGTCGTTGAAGCTCGAAAACACCTCGATCGGGTTCTCGATGTCCTTGTAGAACCCGGCGAGGCTGAACTTGCTGCCCGAGCCCCAGTAATATTCGACGCGGGCTTCGTAATTGGTCAGCTCGCTATCGACCAGCCCGGGGTTGCCGGTGAACTGGCGGTTGCTTTCCGGATCGTAATAGGTCTGCAGGATCAGCTCGCGGAACTGGGGGCGCGCGATGGTCTTGGACGCGTTGAAACGCGCCTGCAGGCTGTCGGCGATTTCCCAGGTCAGCGTGGCTGCGGGCAGCCAGTAATCGTTGTTCAGCAGCGTGGCATTGGCCGATCCGCTGGGCAGGCCGTCGAGCCCGAGCGGCACGACTTGCTGCGTCGCGTCTTCGTAGCGCACACCCGCATCGAGCGAGACCCCGGCAAGCGGTTCGATCCGCGCCTGCGCATAGCCAGCCTTGATCTCGAGCCCGGCGGAAAACGCCGGATCGGCGGCGGTGGTATCGATAATGGTGTAGGAGAACGGCCCGATCCCGCCGGCAGTCTGCGCTTCCGTATCGTAACCCAGCGCGATCAGCGCATCGCCCAGCAGATTGTCGGGGCGCAGCGCGCCGAACGCCAGCGGGTAATCGCCCGTCGTGCGAATGTCGAATTCGCGGCGCCGCGACAGGCGTTCGGTGTCGGTATAGGCGCCGCCCACCGTCACGCCGAGCCAGTTGGCCAGCTGGTAACTGACATCGAGACCGCCGTAATAGAGGTCTTCGGTCAGGTCGGAGAACGCGACCGTGGTGCGACCACGCTGCCCTCCGTTCTGCAGGTTGAGATAGATATCGTCGAACCCGCCCGAGGGATTGAGGTCGCGCGAATAGACGAATTCCCATTCGTTCGGCGCTTCGCGCTGCGTCTGGGCATAACCGCCGCGCAGGTCGATCGACAGGTCGCCGAATTCGAGTTCGCCGACAAACTGCGTGTCGAGCAGCTGGCGTTCGTACCAGCCGGTGTTCTGGAACAGATCGTCATCGTCATCGGTCAGGTCGGAAATCTGCGCCAGCGACGCGCGCTTGAGCGAATCGCGGATGTAGAGGTTCGTCAGGCGGAAGCGGTGCTCGCCCACTTCGAGCCCGAAACCGAGCATGGCATTGGCGAGGATCCGCTGGTCGGTCTGGAACTGGTTGCCCGTCTGGTCGAGGTCGAGATCGCCGTTCAGCGCGGCCTGCCGCGTGATGAAGCGATTGCGGTACTTGTTGCTGAGCGATGCAGTGGCGATCACGCCGAACCGGCCATCGGAGAAGACATCGACGCTGGTGCCCGCGGTGATGCCGCCCGACCAGTTGACGGGCAGTTCGTCGGTGCTCTGCAGGAGGATTAGATTGGGATCGCCCAGTTCGGTCAGGATGGCCTGCTGGTCCACGCCGGGGTCGTTGAGCGACTGCCCGCTGTCGAGGAAGGATCGCAGGTTGGGGCCAAGGTCGCGGCGCCCATCGTCGAAGCCGAACCAGTCGTAATCGGACCCGTAATAGGTGTAGCCCGTGCCGAAGGTGGTTTCGGTGTCGCCCGAAATACCCGCGCTGACCTTGACGAAGCTCTCATCAGGCACCGCGCGGGTCGTCAGATTGATGACGCCGCCGCCGAATTCGCCGGGGAAGTTGGCCGAATAGGTCTTCTGCACCAGGCTTGAGGCGATGACGCTGGTGGGGAAGATGTCGAGCGGGACCACGCGGCTGAGCGGCTGCGGCGAGGGCAGCGGCAGGCCATTGAGCAGCGCGAGCGAGTAGCGATCGCCCAGGCCGCGGACATAGACGAGGCCGTTGCCCACGGTCGACAGGCCGGTGACGCGGGTCAGCGCGCCGGCGATGTCGCCTTCGCCCGTCCGCGCAATGCTGGCGCTGTCGAGCACCGAGACGACCTGCGACGAGGCGCGAGTGACGTCCTGCCGGCGGCGACCGGTGACGACGATTGCGCCCCCGGGGACCGAAATATCGGTTTCCTCGAACGCTTCCTCCTGCGGCGTGTCGTCGATGCCCTCGGCCTGCTGCGCCATGATGGCGTCGGTGGCGGGATCTTCATCGGCGGGTACGCCTTCGGCGCCGGTGCTCGCTGCCTGGGCGAATGCGGCCCCGGCAGGGAAGGTGAGCGCGGTGGAGAGCAGGAGCAGCGCGGAAAGCTGCTTGCCGGTCGACATGGTTCGAGACCCCCTCATATTCAGGTCTTAAAAACTGTGCTGGAGCCCTGCGAAGGCGCCGATGCGAAATGCGAAACCGGCCGCGGGACGCGCGGAATGCGCGCCCCGCAGCCGTCGATGCGGATCAGTAGACCGGGAGGCTGCTGCAGTCGGAGACTGCGGCATCGAAGGTCACCGTTGCCGAATTGCAGGTCCAGCCCTGGATCCAGGTGTCGTTGCCCGGATAGACCGCGCCGATGTTGGTGGGGGTCTGGAAGAACGAAGAGATCGCGGTCGGATCGAACACGGCGACACCGTTCTCGTTGGTGCCGTTTACGAAGCCCATCGACAGCGTGTTGGTGAAATTGGCATCGTTGTTCGAACCGGCGTTGAAGCGCGTTTCGATCTGCGCCGCGCTCACCCCGCCCGAACTGTCGCGGAAGTCCACCGAGCAATCGAGCACGAAGGAATTGAACACCACCGGGCCGGCTTCGTCGATCGCGCCATTGGCAGCGCGGTTCAGCGTTTCGGGATTGTCGATGCGCAGGCACGGCGTGGAGCCTTCATTGTCGACCAGGACCGAATTGACGATCGTGTAGTCGGCGAAACCGCGGATACGGATCGCCTGGTCGCCGGTGCCGCTGTTGGCGATGAAGGTGGCGTTCGAGATGCGCGTGTTCTGGCGCGGGGTGTCTTCTTCGAGACCGTTCGACGAGTCGGCTTCGATGATCGTGTCGCCGACGCCGGGGCGCTGGATGGCAATCACGTTTTGCATGTCGACCTTGACGCCGGTGTCGGTGTCTAAGCTGTCGTCTTCGGCGCCGACCACGATCAGGTTGCGCAGGTTGAACTGGCCGCCGAAGAATTCGACGCCGTCATCCGAGCTGTTGTAGCTCATGATGTTGCTGAGCTGCGTGCCCGAACCGGTGCCTCCGGTGGTGAGCGCCTGCAGTTCGCTGTCGCCCGACAGGACGAAGCCCGAGTAGCGGATCTGGACGTAGCTCATGCTGCCCGAGCTGTCGGTCGGGGTCGCGCCACCGAACAGGGCCGGCTGCGCGGCGCCTTCGACCTGGCGTTCGCAGGCGGTGGTGCCCGGGGTTGCGCCCGGGGCGATGCAATCGGTTACCGGAGCGCGGCCCGACAGGACGACGCCGCCCCACTGGCCCGAGGAATTGGCCGTGTTCAGCCCCTGCACATTGTCGCGGCTGGTGAAGATGATCGGACGCGCGGCAGACCCGTTCGCATTGATCGTGTTGCCGCGGTTGACGTTCAGCCAGCCGGAGCCCGACGAGAACAGGATCACGCCTGGTTCGATCGTCAGTTCGACGTCGGTGTCCGCGCCGGTATCGGCAGCCCCGCCGTCGGTGCCGACATCGACGCGGCCGTCGATGCGGTAGAGCAGGCCTTCGATGTAGGGCAGGGTCGAAGAAGCGGTGAAGCGCGCGGGCAGGGTGCAGACGCGGTATTCGCCGGTGGGGCCGGTGATGGTGTTGCCATCGGTCAGGCCGACCGGGTCGGAAATGGTCGGGCAGCCCGCGGCCGGGGTCACCAGCGTCGACGTCGGGGTCGGCGTGGGGGTCGGCGTCGGGGCCGGGGTCGGGTTGTTGATGATCACGTCACCGCCGGTACCCGGCGAGACGATTTCGTCGGCGCCGCAGCTGGCAAGAGCCAGTGCAGAGCAGCCAAGAACGAGCGAACGATGGAAATTGGTCACGGGTAACGGTCCCCTCAAAAACCGGATGAATCGGATGCGAAATCTCGGATCGCGAATCCCCCGCTAGGGATCGTTCGTGACAGTTTTTGTCGAAAGATGACCGTTGTGTTGCAGAACCTCGGATCATTCCGGGCGGCCTGGCCGAAATGGCGGAAAACCGTTTCCGTAGGGTCGGATTACGGTTTTATGACAAAGTTACAGATTTGTTGCAGTCGGCAGGGCCGGGGTTCAAACAGGCACTCACAACATAAAAGGAGAGCTGTCATGGCGATCATTACCAGCGTTGCCCTCGTCCTTCTCGCGCAGGGCCCTGTTGCCACCGCGCAGGCCCCGGACACCGCGTTCGACGTCGGCTATGAAGAGCTGGTGGCCAACGACAATGCCGCAGCGCGGCAGGCCATCGAAAATTGCGACGAACTGGCCGCGAACGATCCGGCACGCCTGATCAACCACGGTATCGCGCTCGCGCGGATGGGCAATTACGATGCGGCCCGCACCGAATTCGCTACCGCTGCGAACATGCGCAGCAGCGTCGAGCTCGAGACCGCCACTGGCGAATGGGTCGATTCCCGCCGGCTTGCCCGCAAGGCGCTGGCCATGCTCGAGCAGGGCGAATTCGCACGCTATTACGCGCTATCGCTCCGCTGATCTTCGCAACGGCCGAGCCGCAGGGCCCGCCTTCCACAGGGAGGCGGGCTTTTTCATGCGGTCACCGGATCCAGCCCTCACTCATTCGCCGCTTCGTCACGTTCTTGTCATGAAACGTGCCCAGACGCGGTGGGACGGAGGGTGCAATGATTCTCGCACGCTGGGCCTTGGCAATCGGATTGTCCTGCGCCGCGCTTCCCGCCCTTGATGCAAGGGCGGATGTCTTGGAGATTGATGCGGACGGTGCGCGCTGGGTAACCGGCGCAGGCCGCGCGCAACCGGTTGCGCCCGATGAATCGATGGCCTTTGGCACGGCCGAGGTCCCGGGCGATATCGTCGTGCCCGACATCGCCGTGGCGGACCCGGTCCGCCACGCGAGGCTGGTGCCCCAGGACTACCAGGCCAAGGTCGCCGAACTCGCCGGACGCTTCGATCTCAGCCCGACTTTGATCGAGGCGCTGGTGTGGCAGGAAAGCCGCTGGCGCGCGAATGCAGTATCGCCGGTGGGCGCGCGCGGACTGGCACAGCTCATGCCCGGCACGGCGCGCGATCTGGGCGTCGACCCCGACGATCCCTTCGCCAATCTCGAAGGCGGCGCGCGTTACCTGCGCGAACAGCTCGACCGGTTCGACGGCGATCTTGAGAAGGCGCTTGCCGCTTACAATGCCGGGCCCGGGCGGGTGATCCGCGCCGGCGGTGTCCCGCGCATCCGCGAAACGCAGCTTTACGTGGCGGCCATCATGGGCCGCCTGTCCGATCATTCACGGGAGTAATCAATTGAGTCGCAAGTTCACCCTTCCGGCAGTTCTGGCCGCCTTCCTGACCCCCAGCGCTGCTTTCGCGCAGGCTGCCGATCCCGCGGGTTCGGGGCCGATCGTCGCCGCGCTCGGCTGGCTTCAGGGCACGCTGCTTGGCAATGTCGCAACGGCGGTGGCAGTTATGGCGGTTGCCGCAGTCGGCTTCATGATGCTGACCGGCCGCCTCAACTGGCGTTTCGGGGCGACCGTGATCATCGGCGTGTTCATCCTGTTCGGCGCGGCATCGATTGTGGCCGGCATCCAGGGCGTGGCCGCGTGAGATGACCACGCTCGTGCGCCATCCCGTGCATCGTGCACTCACGCGGCCGCAGATGTTCGCGGGAGTGACATATAACTATTTCATCATCAACGGGATGGTGACGACCGAGGCCTTCCTGATCACCGGCAGCTGGCTGGCACTGCTGGTCTTCGCTGTCATGCACGGGATCGGATATTTCGCCTGCCTGCGCGAGCCGCGCATCTTCGACCTGTGGATCACCAAGGTATCGAAATGCCCGCGGGTGAAGAATTACCAGCGCTGGGGGTGCAATTCCTATGCCGCATAAGACCAAATGGATGGGCGCTGCCGCCTGGAGCGCGAAGGAAGCGCGGGCCGGCGACCGGCTGCCCTATCTCCGGCTGATCGACGAAAGCACGCTGCTGCTGCGCGACGGTTCTGTCATGACCGCGATCCAGGTTCCCGGGCTGCTGTTCGAAACCGAGGACAGCGAAGCGCTCAACGCGCATGCGGCCACGCGCGAAGTGGTTCTGCGCTCGACACTCGATGCGCGGTTCGTGCTGTACCACCACGTTATCCGCCGCCGCGTATCGGTCGATCTCGAAGCCGAATTTCCCGATCCGATCAGCCGGCATATCGATGCATGCTGGCGCGACCGGCTGGGTTCGGGCCAGCTGTTCGTCAACGACCAGTTCATCACGCTGATCCGTCGTCCCGCGCGGGGCAAAGCGGGTCTGGTCGAACGGGTCGGCAGGAAATTCCGCCGGCAGGACGGCGACCGGCTTGAACCCGATCCCAAGGACCTGCGCTCGCTGCGCGCGGCTTCGCAGGGACTCGTCGCAGCGCTGAGCGCATATGGGGCGACCCCGCTGGGCGAATACACGGGCCCGCAGGGCAGCACCAATTCGGAAATGCTCGAACTGCTGAGCGCGCTTTACAATGGCGAAATGCGCCCGGTGCGCAAGCCAGCCGACGATGTCGATATCGGCCATATGCTGCCCTATCGCCGCGTGAGTTTCGGGCTCGATGCAATCGAAACGCGCGGCTCGGGTGCACCCGAATTCGCGGCAATGCTCGGGATGAAGGACTATCCCGAAGCGACTTCTCCGGGCCTGCTCGACAGCCTGCTGCGGCTGCCCTTCGAAATGGTGGTCAGCGAAAGCTATGCCCCGACCGAGCGACAGACCGCGCGCGAGCGGATGGACCTGGCAATCCGCCGGCTCAAATCGGCGGACGAGGAAGCCGCTGCCGAACGCGCGGACATGCTGGCGGCGCGCGATGCGCTGGGCAATGGCGCGGTCGGCTTTGGCGACCATCACCTGACCGTCATGGTCCGCGAACGGCAGCTCGGCCAGCTCGATGACGCCATGGCCGCATGCGCTGCCGCGCTGGCGGATACCGGCGCGATCGCAGTGCGCGAGGATACCAATCTCGAACCCGCCTTCTGGGGCCAGTTCCCCGGCAACGAGGCCTATCTCGTAAGGCGCGCGCTGATCTCGAGCGCGAACATGGCGAGTTTCGGAAGCTTGCACGGCTTCGCGCTGGGGCAAGCCCAGGGCAATCACTGGGGCGAGGCGGTGACGCTGCTCGAAACCACCAGCGCGACACCGTTCTTCTTCAATTTCCACCATGGCGACCTGGGCAATTTCTCGGTCATCGGACCCTCTGGTTCGGGCAAGACGGTGGTGATGAACTTCCTCGCCGCGCAGGCGCAGAAATTCAGCCCGCGCACGATCCTGTTCGACAAGGATCGCGGCGCGGAACTGTTCGTGCGCGGCATTGGCGGACGCTACGACAGCATCCGCTCGGGCGAACCGACGGGGTTCAATCCGCTGGCGCTGCCCGACACGCCCGGCAACCGGGCCTTCCTGCGTGACTGGCTGGGCGTGCTGCTCAAGGCCGAAGGCCCCGAAGAAGAGCAGACCATCGCGGCGGCGGTCGATGCCGCCTATGCCAACGATGCTTCGCTACGCCGCCTGCGGCATTTCAGGGAACTGCTATCGGGCACGCGGCGTCCGCAACCGGGCGATCTGGCCGACCGGCTCGGCGCATGGATCGGCGCGGGTGAGGGGCCAGGGGGCGAACATGCCTGGCTGTTCGACAACTCCGAAGACCGGCTCGATCTTGGCGCGCGCGTCCTCGGTTTCGACATGACCGCGCTGCTGGAAAACCCGCGGCTGCGCACGCCGACCATGATGTATCTCTTCCACCGGATCGAGGAACGGCTCGACGGCAAGCCGACCATGATCCTGATCGACGAGGGCTGGAAGGCGCTCGACGACGAAGTCTTCGCTGCGCGCATTCGGGACTGGCTCAAGACCTTGCGCAAACGCAACGCGCTGGTCGGTTTCGCTACGCAATCCGCGCGCGATGCACTTGAAAGCCGCATTTCGACGGCGCTGGTCGAACAGACCGCCACCATGGTGTTCATGCCCAACAGCCGCGCGCGGCCCGAAGACTATTGCGATGGTTTCGGACTTACCGAGCACGAACTCGCCTTGATCCGCACGCTGCCTGCGCACAGCCGCTGCTTCCTCGTGCGACAGCCCGATGCCAGCGTGGTGGTGCGGCTCGACCTTTCGGGCGCGCCCGAAGTGCTGACGCTGCTGTCGGGACGGGAAAGCTCTGTCCGCCGGCTCGACCTGTTGCGCGAAGCGCTGGGCGACGCGCCGAGCGAGTGGTTCCCCGCCTTGACCGGAACCCGGTGGCCGGGCGGCGCCAATGATGAAGGGGAGGCCGGGGTCGAGGCCCTGCGCCTCGCGGCCGAGTGAGCGTGAACTGCCAGCAAGCCGCCGATCAGGTCGGCAATGGCGTCGCCGCGGCGCTGCGCGGGGTCGACTGCATCGCGGGTGAAGCCAGCGCGGCGGCCTTCGGCCGGCTGTTCGCTCCCGGGGGATCACTCGGCACGGTGCTCACGCTCGTCCTGACGCTGTTCATCGTGCTTTTCGCGTTCGCGCTGCTGACCGGACGCACCAATATCGGCGTGCGCAGCCTCGTCCCGCGCATGATGACGCTGGGGCTGGTGCTGACCTTCGCCACCAGCTGGCTCGCATATCAGAGCGTGGTGTGGAACCTCGCGGTTGCCACTCCCGATTACCTTGCCGGGGTTCTCAGCGGGACACGGGGCTCTGCCACCGATCTCTTCGCGCAGAAGATCGATGTCGTGTTCCTCGCGGTGCAGGAAGCCAGCGCGGGCGCGCAGGATATCTCGACCTTTTCGCCTGCCGGGATGATGTGGTTCGGCGCGCTGCTGTTCATGCTCGGAACCGTGGGGCTGCTGGTAACCACCAAGATCGCCCTGGGCGTGCTGGTCGCGCTGGGTCCGCTGTTCGTGGTCATGGCGCTGTTCAACGGCACGCGGGGCCTGTTCACCGGGTGGGTCAAGGGCCTGACGCTGTGCGCGCTTGCACCGCTGTTCGCGGTGCTGGGCGGCAGCGTGATGCTCGAACTCGCCGTGCCGATCCTTGGTGCGCTGACCGCCACCCCCGGGCAGGTCGATCCGCAGGCCGGAATGGCCTTCTTCATGATCGGCGCGGTGCATGTCGCGCTGATGGTGCTCGTGCTCAAGGTAGCGGGCGCGATGGTGGCTGGCTGGAGCGTGTTCGGCCTGGCGAGCGAGCGCGAGGAACAGTCCTCGCCCGCCGCGGCGCCGCAGCAGGCAGCGCCTGCCGCCGCTCTCGCGCAGGCGCAGGCCGCCAGCCAGGCGAGTTCGCAGGCCCGCCGAATCGATGTTGCCGCGATCCCTGCCGCCTATGCCGCGAATGACAGTGGCGGCTCTGGCGGAAGCGGCGGTTCGCGCACGGTGAAGGTCTATGCGACCTCTTCCGGCCCTGCCCCATCATCCCCCATCAGTTCCGCCCGTGCGCGCGGTTCCGGCATCGGAAGCCGGTTCAAGTCCGCCGCGCCGAAGGCCCTTGATCGATCCATGGAGAAAACCGCATGATCCGCGCGCTTATTTCCGCGCTCGCCCTCGCGCTGATGGCCAGCCCAGCCGCCGCGCAGGATGCTCGCCTCGTCGAAGTGCTGTACGACGAAGCCAAGGTGGTGCGTATCGATGGCCGCATCGCGGTCCAGGCGAGCATCATGTTTGGCGACGACGAGGTGATCGAGAATGTCGCCATCGGCGACAGCGCGACCTGGCAGGTGACGCCCAACAAACGCGCGAATATCCTGTTCGTCAAACCGCTCGAGCCGCGCGCCGCGACCAATCTGACGGTCGTCACCAGCAAGCGGACCTATCTGTTCGATCTCGTCGCCAGCCCGTCGGCCAAGCCGCTCTATCTGATGCGCTTCGCCTATCCGGACGAGCCGGAGGAAGAGCTGGTGGAGGTGGCCGGAGCGCCCAACGCGGTGGAGCGGCAGGCCGCGGGCGATCCCTATGCCGTGGTCGATCCGGCGGATCTCAATTTCGCGTGGAATGCATCTGGCGATCCCGAACTGCTGCCCGAGAACACCTATGACGACGGGACTGCCACTTTCCTGACTTGGCCGGGCGGCAGGGAGGTCCCCGCAATCCTGGTGACCAATAGCGAAGGCGTCGAGGGGCCGGTCAATTTCACGGTGCGGGGCGATACGATCGTGGTCGACGGTGTGCCGCGCAGCATCGTTCTGCGTTCGGGCGAAGACAGCGCCGAACTGGTCAACACCGGCCCCCAGCGGCCCGCGAACAGCGCGGGTGCCAGCCCCGCTTTCGCCGCGAGAAGGAAGTAACCCATGCGTCTTGCCATGCGCCTGCCCGAAAAGAAGCCCGGCGATAGCGGGGTCGCCAACGATATCGATCCGCGCGAGGGCAGCGATGCCGAGGTCATCGACCTTGCCCAGCGCAACGCCTTTCCCGTGGTCGCACGTCCGGCGGGCAAGTCCGATGCGCTTGGCCTGGTGGCGGGGATCGCGATCGTCGCGGGGCTCGGCCTTGTGACCATGTGGAGCATGAATTCCGCGCGCATCGCGCCGAGCGAGGGGATAGGCGGCGGCCAGCAGGCGCCGGTCGAAGCCGCATCCACGGTGCCGCCGCAAGCGGCCCCGGCGCCGATCGCGCCGCAGGTTGCCGCCGCGCCCATTGCCCGGCCCGATCCCGCGCCGCAGCCCGTGCTGTCGGCGCAGCCGCAGCCGGGACTTGCCGCCAATCCCTATGCCAGCCCCACCGTCGTGTTCGATGCCGGCAACGCCCCCGCTACTTTGGCACTGGGAGAGGCAAGCGGGGCCGGCGAAGCGGCCGGAAACGGAGCCTCTGGCAATGGCGCCAGCGATTTCGCCAGCCGGATCGGCGGTGTGGGCGGGGCGCCGGCGCAGGCCAAGGCGATGGGCAATCCCACCACCACGGTGACGCAGGGCACGCTGATCCCGGCGATCCTCGAAACGGCGATCGACACCAATGTCCCGGGCTATGTCCGCGCCGTGGTAAGCCAGGACGTGCGCAGTTTCGACGGGACCAAGGTTCTCGTCCCGCGTTCGAGCCGTTTGATCGGTCAGTACCAGTCGGGCCTGCAGAACGGCCAGAAGCGCGCCTACGTCATCTGGACCCGGCTGATCCGTCCCGACGGAGCCTCGGTCAACCTGGCTTCGCCTGCGATCGGTTTCGACGGGACCACGGGTCTTGCGGGCAAGGTTTCGGGTGACGGTTTCTTCAGGCGGTTCGGTTCGGCCCTGCTGCTGTCGGTCGTCGGCGGC
>Ga0070752_1002519_pt1 | contig 11792 bp, 12 predicted proteins | sample VirMetDEL_Aug_30_FD_77440 | JGI IMG/M metagenome (GOLD analysis project Ga0070752, IMG submission 77440) | Aqueous microbial communities from the Delaware River and Bay under freshwater to marine salinity gradient to study organic matter... | ecosystem: Environmental > Aquatic > Marine > Coastal...
CTTTAAAAATTGGTAAACAGATGGAAAATTATTCTGATATTAAAAAAAAAATAATGAAAAGATAATCTAATACAATAATAAATGCCGACATACAAACAAAAATTTAATAAGAAGTATGGTTTTAAAAGAGATGAAGATCATAGTCTCTCAGAAATTTCTAAAAAAACTGGTTACAAATTGTCTGGATTAAAGACCATACAAAAAAAAGGTGAAGGTGCTTTTTATTCTAACCCTAAGTCAGTAAGACCACAAGTTAAATCTGCTACACAATGGGGAGTTGCCCGTGTCTATGCTGCTATAGACCCTTCAAGTAAAGCACATAAAATTGATAAAGTTCATTTAGTTAAAAATAAATAATTTAAGTTTAAAATATTTAAAAAAAATCTTGCTATAATATATAAAATAAATGAATACTAATATGTCAACTTCTTTTATCCTTCAAGAAAAATTTAATCTTCACAATGCAAACAAACTTTTACACACAGACTTGCTTGATGATGAAACCAAAGCAGGTTTGAAAAAATATATCAAATATTCCAATAATGGTAAAGTTAATGTAAGATACACAATCAATGATATTGGAAGATTATCCATACGTATAGATGATATCAAAACCGATAAAGACGGAAACCCCAAAGATACTTGCCGATGTCAATACAATATGTATAATGTTGTAAAGGCAACTATCTGTAATGGTATCTATAAAGACTTAGATGTAGAAAATTGTCATCCTAATATTTTAGTCCAGATATTTGGACGTAAAGGTTACAGGACTAAATGGTTAAAAAAATTTATTGAAGAGAGAGATACTATCTTTCATCAATTTCATAAACAAGGTATTGATAGAGCAACAGCAAAGATTTTATTTATGTGTGTTTTTTACGGAGGTAAGATTGATACGTGGAAGAAAAAAAATAATGTAAAGTCTGTTCCAGAAATATTTTACAAACTAGAAAAAGAAATTATTAAGAACCGAGATAAATTATTATTGGAAGATGGAATGATGAAATATGTAATTGAAGCAGAAACCAGAAAAGGTCAAAATGGATTTAATATCAAAGGTTCAGCATTATCATACTACATTCAAACTGAAGAACGTAAAATATTATTGTGTATGTATAACTGGTTAAAAGAAAATAATTTTAAAGTAGGTGCTTTGATACATGATGGATTACACATTGATGCTACAGTGCTTGATTCAGAATATATGGAAGATTATGTAATAGGATTACTTCAACAAGAAATTTTAAACAAAACAGAATATGAACTACGATTAAAAATAAAACCTTTTAAAGTTCCCGAAGAAGTCAGTGAAATAACCACTGTTGGTTCAGATGAACATGGTGGTATGCTTGTTACAGAAAGTATAAAAAATATTTACATTGAATGTCAAGGAAGAAAATTTATGAAAATAAATGATGTATGGAACGATGACGAAAAAAAACACAAAGAAGAACTCAGAAAAATTATTGCACGAATGAATATTTATCTTGATGAACAAGGTGCTATCAAACCTTATTCTACAATGTCTACTGGGAATAGTAACATAATGAAATTTGTTTATCCTACAGAAGATGAATATTTTTTAGAAAAATTATTTCATACTAATCTCAGAAAATTATGTTTTAAGAATGGTTATTGGAATTTTACTGAAAAAAAATTTTGTAAATATGATGATACAATTTATACAGCAGTTAAAATAAATAATGATTATACACAATCTACAGAAGAATTTCGGAGACAGGTATATGATAAAATTTTAAATCCTATCTTTGCAAACAATGATGAAATGAGAGATAGTTGGTTGAATACAACAGCACGGGCATTAGCAGGAGATATTGAAGATAAAAACTGGGTTGTGTGTATGGGTGAGAGAGATTGTGGGAAAGGTGTTCTTGTTGGTATGTTAGAAAAAGCATTTGGAAATTATTGTAGAGCAACCAATGGAGAAAATTTTGTATTCAAAAATAATATTGGAGATAGTGCTAAAAGTTTATCTTGGTTAGTACCTTTTGAGTTCAAAAGATTAATTTTAACAAATGAGATTACAAGAGATGCTGATAATACATACAAGATCAATGGAAATATTTTAAAGAAGTTAGCAAGTGGTGGTGATACTATAGAGGCACGTGTTAATCATAAAGATGAAATAAATTTTGTTACTCAAGCACGTCCAATGATGTTCTGTAATGATTTACCACCTATAGAACCAGCAGATGCAAAAGAAACATCATACATTTATTATTTCCCTTCAAAATTTATTGAGGATGATAGAGTCGGAACTACAATTAAAAATGAAGAAACAGATGAGATAATTATTTCATACCATAAGAAAGACGATAACATAAAATATTGGAGTAAGTCTCAAGACGTAATAAATGCTTTTGTGGATATACTCTTTGAAAGTTATTCAGAAAAAAAACCATTGCCGAAATCAATGGAGAAAGCACAGAAAGATTTTAAAGAAGGTGAGACTGAATATACATTACTTGATGATTTATTATTATACAAGGGGCAGGAATATACTGGATGGGATAATGGTGCAGTACAGAAGACGGTTGGTTATGATGATATTGTTTCAACAAAGAAATTAAAATATCTTGTTGTAAAGAATAAGATTAATATGAGTCCACAGAAATACAATAAGTATCTTACAAGTAAAGGTGGTATCAAAGGAAAAATAATGAGAGATGGAAAATCATTTGATGGTTGGAGAAATCTCAAAATACAAGATGAGGATGAATAGATTTAAAAATATGATTATAATATATATTGAATAAGATGAAAAGTATTTACGATGATATAGATACAGATATAAATGAAGATGTTAAAAAAATATTTACATTTACAAGAAATAGAAAAGATCGTTTAACACTCAGAGAAGTCAAAGAAATATTCAAACAAAATAATATACAAGTCAAGAGCATTCATGTAAATAAATATATGAGAATAAATGGTTGTATGAGAACAAAAGTTAAGAGTCCTACAGGTCTTAATGAACACGGATTAATAATTACACATGAGGCAGGATTTTGGGGTATTACCAAAAATTACTGACATTCTTGAATCAACATCCACTTCAGAAAGGACTCGACCAGTATATATATATACAATAGATATATTCTATCTGTCTATACTAATATATTATATATTAGTAATTTTAGTAATTTTAGTAATTATATATATATATAGTATATATATATATTGTATAATAAGACGATAAGAGACCATAAAAAATATTACCAAAAATATTACCAAACTTTCTCAAATATTACCAAACTTAGTATTTCCCCTTCTTATCTTTAGAACCTTTCCGACCCTTGGATGGACAAGTGCAGATTGGATGACCTTTCGGGCATTTCTTCTTTTTCCCACTGGGTGCTGTATAACCCTTAAAAATTTTTTTAGGATTTACTTTTTTATCTTCTATATTTTTTTTTGGTAAGTTAAAGCATTCTTCATTGTCATACATAACGGGTTTAGTGTGTTTCGGCATTTTTATTATAATTATTATTATATTTTTTTTATATTTAGAATATTATAAAAATGTCATTGGTAATATTGTCAAATACTTCACTCAATGAATCTGATTTAGGTCTCGGTGGTGGTATAGATAAAGCATATTCTTTTACTAATACTCTTCAGTCTCCTATTGTAATCCCTAAGAATTCTGAAGTAGCATTGCAAAGTTTAAAGATAAACAAAGATGGAACATTTCAAGTAAGTAGGTCAAATAATTTATTTTATCAATACATTGGAAAAAAGTTAACAGATACTTTTACGTATGATTTATCTCCAAGAAATGTTGCCTATACTCGTATCTTTCCTGAAGGAGAAGTAGATGCTGATCAATTTGCTGAACGTGTTGAAGATGCTCAGAATAGAGGAATCTATCATCCTGACTTTCAAGGACTTGCAACCTGTACAGTTCAAAGAAATAGTTCTACAAGTTTTGATGGTTACAATTTAACGTATGAAAATAGAGCATCAGCATCAGGTGTAAAATATCGTCCAACTAGTAACAGCAGTCCTGGTAATCAAGTAGATTTAGTAAAAGCAACAGAAGATTCAACTGGATGGGAGTATATTGCTGCAGACCATAAATTTAATAAAACATCTGCTGATGGTGGAGCAAGATGCTTTGCTCAACTTAGTCATGCTCCTCTCAGTCTACATAAATCACATTTTAAAGTTGCTTTCAATGCTGCTGCTGTATGGAATATTGGACTAAGTAGATATTGTAATCCTGAAGCACCTTACTTTGATAGTGAAGGTAATGCTGAACAAAAAGATTTTACTAAACCAGAATATTTTGATGATAATGGTAAAGGTTTTTATGATTTTGTTGCTTGCAAAGAATATAATCCTTCAAATGGAAGTTATGAACTAAAACTTTATCATTCTGTATGGGATACTCTTTCAGAAGACCTTTCTCTTCAAGAAGTAAAATATTATGGATATACTGGTGCTACCTATGCTACTCCTTACAATCTTACAGACAATGCTTCGGCATTTACAAATGTAGAATTTTTTATTGATGGAGAAATGGTAGAAGTATATTTAGAAAAAGATTCAAATAAAGATAGAACTCTAGTATGTAGTCCTGAACTTGGAACACCTGGAAAAACAAATTATTTTAAACCAGTTAATCAGTCTTGTGCATATCTGTATGGTAAATGGGAAATTGATGGAGATGAAGACGAACACCTTATCCTTCACGAGTATGGTGGTAGAAATTTAACTGGATTTAAATATAATGGTATTGATACTACATTATCTGAACAACTTCCTCTACAAGATAGATTAATTAATTTTGATTGGTGGAATGTTCAATCATGGTTAGGAAAAACATATTTACCTCAAATAGTAGATTCAAGAAAATTTAATATAATGCTTGATGCTCATATTCATACATTTGTAAAGTCAAATGCTTCAGGATATTCACAATATACTACAGTCCCTGTATTATCAGAAAGTCAAAGATATTTCCAATCAAGATTTGCTAATACTGAAGAAATTCTTGGATTCAATGGTGCATCTCCATTAGAAACTCCTACGAGTTTTAATGCTTCAAGTATTACATTTACATCTTCATCTGTACCTAAACTAATAGCAAATCAATCTGTATTTGTAAGATTAAATGGTCTAACACAAAGAAGCACTAATGGTGCTACTGGTAATCAGTCACATATTATTTATCACTGCCCTCGTTTTGACACTAGTGGTAATCAAACAGGTGGTCTATTCTTTGAACCTGGTGAAAAAACTTATCTTGATATTAACAATGCTGCAGATATTCAAGTAAATAATTTATCCATTGATTTCGTAGACAAGAAAGAAAAATTTGTGAAGAGTGTTGTTGGTTCCTCCGTTGTTGTCCTTCATATTCGTGCTAAAAAATAAATATTTAGTTTATAAGTTTTTTAATATTTTTTTATGTATTTACAATAAAATATAAGGTATAATATAAAGAATGTCAAATATTTTACCTGAAATTGTAAATGATCCTGATTTAATAATTGAGACTCCACCACAATCTGATACTGAGGACGATGAACCTGAACCTGTCAGAGAAAATATTAATACAGATGAAATATTTGTAAAGCAGAAGAAGACAGCAGAACCTGTAGTAGCACCAGTAAAGAAAGAAAAAAAACCACGTAAACCTATGAGTGAAGAGCATAAAGAAAAATTAAAATTAGCAAGACAGAAAGCAGTTGAAGCACGGAAACAAAAAGCAAAAGAAAGAAAAGAAATGAAAGAATTAGAAACTAAAGCAGAAGTAAAAAAGAAAGCATCAAAAAAAAAAGAATTGGAAGATATAGTGAATGATGTACCTCCACCAAGACCAAAGGCAGAGATAGACCCTGATATTATACAGAAAGCAATTGATGAAGCACTTATGAAAAATGAAGCATTAAGACAAATGAGAAAGGCAGAAAAAAAAGCAAAGATTGAAGAAGAGGTTGCAAGAAAAAAACACGAAGAACAAATCAAGCAATTGGTTTATCCACCAGGATGTTATTATGGAGACCAAGGATTTTTTTCAAAGAACGTTTTTTTCACACAATAATAGTTTAAAGATATAGATATAATATTATATATGGAATATGGAAATAAACGGATATCCAACTTATTTAATATACGAAGATGGTAGAATATATTCTAAATATTTAAAAAAGTTTCGTATAACTCATATTGATAATAATGGATATATTAGAATAAGATTATGTAAAGATGGAATTGGTAAAACATTTAAAGTTCATAGATTAGTTGCTGAACATTATATACCTAATGTAGAAAATAAACCACAAGTGGATCATATTAATCGTAATAGATCTGACAATAGAGTTGAAAACTTAAGATGGGTAACACGAAGTGAAAATGGTCAAAATCAAATAGTCCATCGTAATAGTAAAACACAAATAAAAAATATTAGTTATTTGTGTAAACAAAAATTATATCAATATACTAAAAAAATAAATAAACAAAAGCATTCAAAATATTTTAAAACTCTTGAAGAAGCAATAGAATATAAAAAAAATTACGAACGACAATAAAAATATTTTATAAGGTATAATAAAGATGGATGGCCCACAAATTATTCCCATAGTAGATGAAAATACTGGAACAGCAAAATATCATCATCCTAACTTACCTGATGTAGGTGTAGGTGTTAAAGGTGCTGGAGAATGTTTACTTATGATCAGTCCGAGACAGACTGGAAAAAGCACCATAATTAGTTCATTATTTCTAAATGATAATTTTTATGGTCAAGATTTTTTCCCTGGTGGTGTAGTTGTAATTAGTCCAACAATTAATATGGATTCTACATCAAGATTTATGAAAAAAAGATTTGAGTGTCATGATACGTATAGTCCTGAATTAATTCAAAATATTATTCAAAGACAATCAGCAAAAGGAGATGATGACCCTACAAAAGAGATTGCATTGGTATTAGATGATTGTGTGGGATTACTAGATAGTAACGTAGCAAATTTAGTAACTCGTAGTAGGCACTACGGTATTAAATTATTAGTTATATCGGTACAGAAGTTCAGAGGTGCTGTAGACCCTATTATAAGATCTAATGCTACATCTGTGATTGTAGGAAGTCCTTTCCCTAATCAACGAGAAATTTCTGCTGTAAGTGAAGAGTTCGGGGACTTGTTCAAGGGCAGTGACAACTGGATGAAATTATATAAACAATGTTGTAAAAAAAAATATGATTTCTGTTACATGAAATTATCAAAAAATCCTCCTGAGATGTATCATAACTTCCAGAAAAAAATTGCAACTGGTGGAACTGATCAAAGTGAAGAAGAAAAACAAGATGAACTAAATAAATTAGAAAATATCTCTCAAAATTAATTTGTATATAATATTATAAAAATATGGATGGATATAACATGAGCAGTGCTATTTCCCTCGGGAACTCAAGATTGGGTGCAGTTCAGAACCTTAATGAAAGTATAAGAGAGTTTAATAAGTCAGCAATTGAAAATGCTTCTAAAGCAGCAACGGTTGCTGTAGGTAATGACAAACAGGAAGGTATTATGTCTGGAGTTAAAGATGCTCTTACAGAATCAGTTGCAATGAGTAATTTTAAAACATCATTAAGTAACTATCAAGATTCAGTAAAAAATGCTGGTAAACCTGGATTTAGTGAAGTAAAACCAACACCGGATGAATTAAAACCTAAGGCAGCAGCAGCAGGTGAAGAAATAGATGAACTAGCAGAAAAACCATCAGCAGCAATTACAACAAGTGAAGGCACATTTGCTGAAGGTTCTGATGTATTAAGTAAAGGTGCTAAGGGTGCTGAAGAAGTAGGTGAACTAGCAACTAAAGGTTCTAAATTTGCTGGAGCATTAGGTAAAGGTGTTGGTATTGCTGGAGGACTTGCTTCATCTGGTATAGATATTTATCAAGATATAAAAGATAAAGGTATTGCTGGAGATAATTGGGAAGAAAAACTTGGAAATATTGCTACGATAGGAGGCACTGCACTAGATATGCTTGGATTTGTTCCTGGTCTTCAACTTGCTGGAGTAATAGGTACTGGATTACAAGCAATAGGTGGTGTATCAGAAGCAGCAGGTGAAGCACTAGATACAGCAAAAAAAATTGCTACAGATTCAAAACCAACAGATCCTCCACAACTTCAACAAACAGCACAAGCATCACTTGCAGGTTCGTATGCTGCTACGAGATAAATTTTTTTAATTTATTTTTTTAATTTATTTTTTTATATTGAATACATTATAAAATGTCTTCAGGATTTTTCGTTGCTGATAACAAGATTCCCCTTAAAGAGGATTATGTTGCTATTCCATCTCAAAATGGTCTTACCTATGATGCCCAAAAAATTATTGAATTTTACATTCCCCCTAACGTTGAATATTTCAAACCCCAGAACTCGTATCTCCAGTTTGACCTAACTATTTCACAAGATACTAATGCTTGTAATACCCGTCTCCAGTTAGATGAACTCATTGGTGGTCAAGTTCTTATTGATACTATTAGAATTCATTCTGGGGACAAAACTGAATTGCTTGAGGAAATTAGACACTACCCAGTTCATGTAGCAATGAAGTATGCTTATCATTCTAATGAAACTTTAAGAAATCTTAGAGCATTAAATGAAGGTGCTGGAATTTGGACACCTGATTCCCGTGGAACCCGTGGTTCTACTAAGTCTCAACTTGCTAATCACAAATATACTCCGTATTACAGTAATGTAACATCTGACCCTACCAGTGAAGCATTTACCAACTCAAATAAATATACTCAGTGCAAACTAAAACTTCCTCTTCACACTGGACTCTTCCAGAATGACAAGATTGTTCCTTGTGGATTAATGAATGGTCTATTTGTTACAATTCTTACAAGTGAAAATAAAAGATGCTTCCGTCAATTAGATTCAGTAAATACTCACCGTAGACTTACACTTAACCCACTTTTCCACTCTCTCAATGGTTCAACAGCATCCCCAAGCACATGGTCAAATGGTTCTGATTCTAATGTATTATTTATCAAGCATGATAATAACAACTGGGAAGTTGATAATTTCCCTCTAGTTGTTGGAGAAAAAATTCAACTCAAAGATGCAACTAAGGAATATCCTCTATCTGCTAATGCTACTATTAAGACTATTGAAACTTCTGGAACTGGAGCAAACAAGTATGTTAAAGTTACTCTCAATGCTTCTGTTACAAATAATGGTTCGGATATTACGAATGCTGGAAATGTTTTCCTATATTCTACCTCAGTCTCTACTGCTACAACATATTCTCCAACATATTCAATGAGTAATGTAGAACTTGTATTAAATCAAATTGATCTTGGTGCTAATGCTCAAAAGGAAGCAATGTCAGATATGAAGGCAGGTAAAATGATGGTTTATGATTTCCTTTCAACTCAAGTATATAATTATTCTCAACTCAAGGGTGACCGTGTTGCAAATATTTCAATCCCTGGTAATCACCAACGTGCTAAATCTGTTATCTGTGTTCCTACGGATGCCTCTGTATATGCTGCTAAGGATCAGATTTCATGTAATGGAACTTATGAAATTCATTCTAACTCTCTAGACAATAAATTTCTTTCTTCACAGAGTGGTATTGCTGGTATTTCTAACAGACTCACAGAATATTTCTTTTTCTATGATGGACGTAACCAACCGAGTTTGAATGTAAATACAGAAAAAATTTCTTCTAAGGGTTCTGTAGATGCTATTCCTCTACTTGAACTTGATAAGGCACTTCAGGCAGCAGGAATGCCTGCTCTACAGATGTCAAGATTCAATGAAAATTTTGCTGTAGCAAGAACATTTTCTCTCAATGATGGGGTATACGATATGAGAAATAAGGACTGCCGTCTCAATGTTCATTACCAAGATGTAAACAACCCTCCTGAAAAGGATATGTTGTGGTGCTCATTCGTGTACCATTTACGTAGAATTGTTATCCGTGGGGATGGAATAACCGTGGAAATTTAATACTATTTAAAAATAAAACAAGATTAATAATTATGTAATGTATAAGATTTATCAAATAATCAACATAGATGGACAAAGATATGTTGGTTCTACAAAAAATAATTTAAATAGAAGGTATAGTCAACATAAAGCAAATAATAAATTAAAAAATCCCACAGGATGGACGACTGCTAAACAAGTAATGGATAGACCTCATACGATATTATTGATTGAAAATACAAGTAAAGAACAAGTAAAACAAAGGGAAAGATTTTGGATTGAAAGATTAAATAATTGTGTTAATCATTTCAGACCTTATATTACAGAAGAAGAAAAAGTAAATGAAAAAAGACAATGGTGTAAAGATTCACGAAAATATCAGGATTCATGGGGAGGTCAATTAAGATGTTATAATAATTGTCTGTTGAGAATAGACACTAATTTGTTTTTGTAATATTTTTTAAAATAATCTCATCTAAAATAATATATATTAAGTATTATAAAAATGAGTATTATATATAACGAACTGCAACCGTCAAATATTAATTCTACCCAAAAAATTTCTCACAAGCAAGGTAATCCAATTGTTTCTTTTCTAATTGGTTCTCAACCTCACATTCTAGATTGTGGAAGTGTTAGACTTTCGGGTGATATCCGTTTCTACAAAGATGCTAATAGAAATCAACCAACTACAGCAGACCAACTTGGTATTGATGAAAAACTTGCACTATATTCTATTATTGATAAAGTAACTATTACATCTCAGAGGTCACGTCAGGTAATGGAAACTATAAACCATTATGGACGTTTTTATTCTAGTTACAATCCGTATGTAAGTTCCCGTGAAGATAAGATGACTTTTTCAAATAATCAGTCTCTTTCTGTACCTAATTATGAAACTCAAAAGAGAGAATTAGTTGATTTCCCTGCTACTGCCCACGGTTCTAGATTTTGTGTAAATCTCCCTACAGGTGTTCTATCTTCTGGAAATTTACTACCTCTTGATGCTACAGCACTAGGGGGTGTAGAAATTTCTCTAACACTTGCACCAGATGCTCAGGCATTGTATGCTGTTAATGGTTCTACTACGGGTCTCACGGATGCTTTTTATGAACTAGAAAATGTTCGTCTCCACTGTGAACTAATGGTTCCTCAAGCACCTATGCCTACAACTGGTCAAATTACATACAATGCTATTACTTCGTATTTCAATGTAATTAATTCTGCTAATGCTGTTGTAAATTTCAACCTAGGTACATCAAGAACTCTTGGAGTATTTATGAATATGTGTCCTTCAAAATATCTAAATAATTTAGCATACAACTCGTATGCTACTACTACTCCTCTCAACAAAGATGGTAGTCAAGCAGATATAAAATCAATAATTATAACTAAGGCAGGACGTCGTATGCCCTTCAACTTTAATTTAGATACAAATGTAAAGGATAGTGAAAATACTACTGTTGTAGATCCTCAGGTAATTTCTTTTGCTCGTGATAGTATTAAACCAAATAATCTAAGGTCTCTAGTTTCTCCTGTAAATACAAACAGACTTTACACGGGTGCTGTAACTCCACTCACAGCACAGGGTGGGCCTCAAGAATGCCTAGGTGTTCCATTTGATACTTCGGGAACTGGTGTAGGTGAAGATTTTTCAACAACTCCTTTTGGTATACAAATGGAAGTAGGACTTGACAGTGATTCACCCAATGCACTTTTCCTTTTTGTTCATTCAAGACAGACTATGCTATATTCTCCACAGGGTATACAAATCGTTCAATAGGCATTCAGTCGTAACAGTAAATACTTAAAA
>Ga0070752_1002521_pt1 | contig 11791 bp, 15 predicted proteins | sample VirMetDEL_Aug_30_FD_77440 | JGI IMG/M metagenome (GOLD analysis project Ga0070752, IMG submission 77440) | Aqueous microbial communities from the Delaware River and Bay under freshwater to marine salinity gradient to study organic matter... | ecosystem: Environmental > Aquatic > Marine > Coastal...
CTTCCACTTCTCCAGCGAGCCTTTCTTTTTGAACATGGGTATGTATTGGGCAGTACGTGAGCCTGCTGGGTTTTCTTCTATGCGGCTAGCGAATATCTCCTTGTCGCCTACCACGAACGATTTGCAGTTTTCGGTCCATCCAAACTGTGTCTTAACCATGATGGGTGGGCCTGCCTTTTTCAGCTTAGCCATCCAAGCGCCTACATATCTCATAAGGTCTTTCTGCGAGTCAGGTAAAACCAATACGTCGTTTCTGTTCATCACATTACGAAAGCTCTCGGTAGAAGCCAACTCCGTCTGCGATGCGATAAAGGAGCATTCCCCCTCGTGCGTGGATATATGCTTTATTTCATAACAAGGCCCGTCTATAGGGTCTTTCATACGCTTAGTGAGGTACAAGTCACTGTCACATATTACGATTTCTTCCTTGTTGAAGTCCTTGTCTATAATTACTTTCGCTACCCCACCACCTTCGGGCCTTACGTACTTGTCGGGGTACGGGGGTATCTTTACTTTTTGCAGGGCCGACTCTTTCTTGGGCGCGGCTGCTGGGGCGTCTTGGCTGTTATCGCTAGCTTCATCATCCCCGCTAGCCCCCGCTTCTTGTGGAACTTCTTCCACATCGTCGAAGAACCCCTCGTCGAAAAACTCTTCCTGTACAACGGGTAGGCGTATCTCCACCTCGTCCGTCGTAGCCAGCTTAAGCTCGCGGCATAGCGTTATGGGGCTTTTGATCTTGCCGTTATTTGGGCACCCTTCGCATAAGCCGGGGCAGTCCTTGTCAAACGTAGTACACAGGTGCGGGAACTCAATAGACGCCGCTATCTTGTCTGTCTCGTCGGGGCTGTAGTTACTGTAACCCTTTGATATTAGGTGAATTGCAGGCTCGCCATATACCCCATCGTCGTCGCATCGTTTAGCCAAGGACAGTACATGCAGCCACTCTGGGTAGGTAAGCTCGTCCGGCGTACGTATGGCTTTGTCGATGTGCGCACAACCGGCACCCTGCGCGGTCTTTAGTAGTATATTAGCAAACTTGTACGTGTACCTGTCAGTGCCCTTCGCGTTGTCCATGTCGGACTTATCCGCGCTGGAGTATTCTCTAGGGGCGAGAACTGGTATCAGACTAGCTGGTAGCTTTTCGGCAAACTCAGCTAAGCCTATTGGCCCTTTGGCTGGGGATATTACACGAACCTCTTTCGGTGGCTCGTCTTTGAAGTTATGTGTGTTCGGTATGCGTAGTATTCGCGCCGCGTCAGAGGTTACCGCAGGGTCTATTTGCAGTCCGTCCTGTAGGCACGCCGCTTTCAAGCTAGTAGCTACTGGCAGCCACTCTTCACGCGTATAAGGCCGATCTAGTGTCCAGTATACATGCAGACCGCGCCCCGAATTCACTATGGCTGGGCGGGGGATGGAATATTTTTTAGTCCAGTCTTTTAGCGCAAGTAAAGCGTCTTGCTGTGTTTTATAGGGCTTGTCCTTGCCACAATCTAGGTCTAGGAACAGTGCCTTTAGGTTGCGTACGTTTTCGGCTTTTCGGCTAGTACCGTCAACAAAGGAGCCTAATGCAAAGTACGCATCGCGCTGCTCCAAGTCAAAATTGTTCGCGGTTTCTACAACGGCATCCAATGAGTCATAGAACTTTCTTACTATCTTGCCGTCTTTTATGCCCGCTACGCAGTAGTACCCTTCATCACCCAACACCGTACTTAAGAACTGTTTGGTGTCCATCGTTTAATCCGTGTCGTAGAGAGTTACGGGTGCCCGAAGGCACCCGCCGTTTGCTTTGTTTTTAGTCGTCGAACTCGTCTAGCAGAGAAGCTAGGTCAACATCAGGTGCGGTAGCGTCTTTTTTCTTCTTGGACACCTTGACTTTGGGTTCTTCGATGCTTTCTTCCTCGTCCTCGTCGCCGCCAGCATTATCAAACAACGATGGGGCTTCAGGTTCAGGGTCAGCAACTTTATCATTACTCAGTTGTGGAACGCTAGTTTCTTTCTTGGACTTTATAGATAAAGTCACCAATTTCAGGGTTTCTTCGGACTTCTGCGCCTCCAGAGCTAACTGCAACTCCTCCTTGGTCAGGATACGAAGCGGCTTGAAACACAGCTTGGGGGTAGAACTGTCCGTATCGAACCGCAGCTCAGTAAGTATCGAAGCTAGTGGGGCGTTCTGTGCGTCAACAAGTCGGGCGTAAGTCTGTAAGCCCATTTTCTTCTTGTCGTCACCGAATACGCTAGTAGCAGGCAGCGATAACTGGTACACCGCGTTAGACCGTACGTTGCCTTCGGCGTCTGCAAGCATTACAGCTACACGTTGCTGGAACCTACACGCACGAGACTGGCCTTGGCCGGAACCCTTCACGTTCTGCGGGCAATCGAAACATGTAGTAGACTGCCTATTTTCTTCGTCCACGTCTGCGGAGGGCTTACCACTGCCGGAATCGGCAGACCAGCAAACAGGCGCAGTAGCCTGCCCAGCTACGAATTGCCCTTCGTAGTACATGCGAGATACGGGGGCAGTTTTAACAATCACTACGTTAATGGCGCGACCATCAAGCTCGCCCACTTCCTGTCCATTAACTACTTTACGGAACACCCCACCGCGAATACTGAGGCGGTTGGCACCACCACTAGCGCCGCCAGAAGCGTTTTTATCGGGTTCTAACTGCGCCAGCAGGTCTTTGTATTCCGCTGGCATGTTGTTGAATAAAGCTAAATCGGTCATAGGTCGTTATCCTCGTTGAAATCTATTTCCATCTGTTCGGTAATTTGGCCTTCTTTTTCTTGCTGCTCTTGGTTGTCGGTTGGGGCTTCCTGTTTCAGCGCGGCGATCACAGCAGGGACGTTAAAGCGGTACGTGTACCCCACTTTTATGTAAGAACTTTTTGGAATGAAGCCCTTACTTACCCACTGCCTAATCGTGCTTACTTTTACAGAAAGCGCTTCAGCGACCTCTTCAACAGGGACGTAGTTTGCTACATCATCACTCATTTTTTCCTCCGCACGGTGATAGTGTATTCGGTGTCTGCGTTCAGCCCCGGCGGTAGTACATCGGGGTTTTCTTCAAGAAACTGCTTCATGTTGCCTTGGTGTATGCGTTTCTCTAATAAGTCTACCGCTTCGTTCTCCACGATGAACCGGTTCATAGCTTCCCAGTCACTCGTCCAAAAACGATTTTTCTGGGTGCGCCAGAACGTACCAGAGGTGGTCTTTACAGACTCAACTCCAGTAGCTTTACAGTGTTCCAGCAGCGCCTGCTTTACCACGTCCAACTTCTCATTGAACGCTTTTTCCTGCTCGGCAAAGGCAGCAGCTAGCTCGTTCTTCTTGTCTCGAATCTTGATGTAGGTAGAAACGAGGCGGTCTAGGTCATGCACAACATTATCTGTCATGTCATCATCTCCTTAGCTATTGTTGTGTTTTATGTAATATAGTGTAGTTTGAACTATGATTCAAGTATGTCTTGGTACAAATCTATCATCTTAGTGTGAATATTTATCCGATCGTCCAACATTCGGTATAGGCGTTTCTCTACCTTCGAGCCTTCTAGTTGTACTACGGTACAAGGATGCTTCTGCCCAGAGCGATGCACACGAGCGTTGGCTTGCGCGTAGGTTTCTAGGGAGGACGTTGGCCCCCACCATACGATTGTATTAGCCGCCGTAAGTGTGACACCGTGCGCGGCAGCTTGTGGCTGGATGATTAGCACCCTTGGGTCTTCGGTTTCTTGGAACCGTTTGAATATTTCCGTACGCTTGGACGCGCCCACATCTCCGTTGATTACGTCGCTGGTTATCCCATCCTTGTCCAGCTTATCTTTTAGGATGTGTATGACATGCTTGAACGGTACAAAGATCAGCACCTTCTGGCTGGACTCGTCGATAACCTCGCGTAGTACCTTGTAGCGGTTCTTGATGTCGAACTCTATTGTCTCTCCAGTATCGCTATAGACCGCGCCACATGATATTTGTAGTAACTTGTTCATGTTGACTGCCGCGTTAGCCGCAGTTATTTGTTCTCCAGCAGCGGTAGTCATCATCTGTTTACGCAGTATTTCATAGTACTTATTCTGCTGCGCGGTTAGCTCCACTTCCCGCTTCACGTACGTCATATCCGGCAGGTCGAGACATTGCTCCTTGGTAAACCGTATTGCTGGTTGTAGTGCGTTGTACACGGTCTCTGTAGCATGGGGTTTCGGTGCCCACTTAAACTGCGTAACCTTGTACATCACCAGTTCGCGGAACGCCCCGAAAAATCTAGGTACGCCTCTAGGGTTAACAAGTTTGGCTAGTCCGTATGCGTCAACTGGAGACTGTGCAGCGGGGGTACCGGTCATCATCCAGAGCCATGTATCCCCCGTCATTATGCTCGCCAGCACCTTCCACCGCTTGGATTGCGCGTTCTTGTAGTGGGTTGCCTCGTCCACGATAATCAGGTCAAACCCGCCATTTGCAATATCATCTTTTACTATCTCTACGCCGTCGTAGTTGATGATTACAAACTCGGTATCGCTGTTGATTATTTCTTGTCGTTTTTTCTTAGGGCCGTGTGCTATGTCTACTGTACGGTGCATAGCGAAGTTAAACAGGTCAGCGCGCCACGCAGAGTCCATAATGGATAGGGGGCAAATGATAAGCACGCGGTTTATCTTGCCCTGCTGCATAAGAAAGTCTGCCGCCCATATAGCAGACGCGGTCTTGCCGGTACCCTGTTCGTTGAAACAGAAAGCGCGGGGGTTCATTGTCAGAAAAGACGCAGTGGTTTTCTGGTGTTCAAAAGGTTTATAGCGCCCCGGCCAATCGTACATGCCGAGAATGGGGGATGGTACGTCCTTTACGTTTAGGTTCCTTAGTACCCGCGCCTCGTCCACGCCCCATTTAACAAGTACTTCGTGTTCACCTACCGCCTTGCTCGTAGGTATCGCTGTTGTGATTTTTGCGGGATTACGAAGCCGCAGAAGCAAGCCTCTGTTATCAATTATTTGCATTCATCCTTATCCGTCAGTTACTTCTTTGTGGTCTTTTTCTTTTTGTAGTTTCTAGCGCGGTTCTTGCTACGGCTTTCTATGGTCACCCCATCCTTGTTGCTGCCGCCCTTGCTTAGTGCCTTCTTATGGCTAACGTCTTTCCCCTCGCGCTTGTCGGCTTTGCCGTTGTTGTTCCTGTCCACACTTTCCCGGTCTATTTTGCGGCGGGCGCGTTGGCGCTCCATCCTAGCTTCAAATTGCGGGCTGCCAACAGGTTTGTTCTTCTGTTTCGGGCGGTCTTTCGGATTCTTGTAGGGCATATCGTCACCTCTTACCATTATGCGGGCATTCCAGTACCACGCACCATGCGCGGCAAAGCCCTGTCGGCCTCGCGTTCCAAGTATCTACTTCGTATGTTTTTTCCAGCTTAGCGTATTCGCCAAGCCACTTCTTCCACAGATCAGGCTCGTTCTCTATAGTGTACGTCTCTTTGATAAACGCGTTACACACCACGAACAACAGCCCGCTCTTGACTACCTTCACCTCGGGAAAATGCTTGAACGTAGCCAGCGCCATCAGTTCAAGCTGCCCCTTGTCTGCATACTTCGCAGACTTGCCGGTTTTGTAGTCGAATATCTTGGCTACCCCGGCTTCCCTATCTAGTATCGTCAAATCCGACACCCCCCTGAACCACACGTTTTCATCAAAGAATCCGCACGGCTCAAGGTTTTCGGTAAGCCCCATCTTATATTCGCAGAGCTTTTCCCCTTTCATGTTCTTGAGCTTGTCCAGCGCCGCCAGAGCGTAGTCAAATCTAGGGTCTAGCTCCTGTACCACCCCACCCACATACTCTTCGGCAGCTTTGTGAAACTCGTTCCCGTAAAGTATGGCTTCGGTGTTGAAGTCTTCTTGGTAGTCCTTGATTACTTTAGTGTGGTAGTACTTCTTGGGGCATTGGTCGAACGTTTTTAGGCTGCTGAATGACCATGTGGGTTTACCCATTCCTTACACTCTCCGTAGTTTTTCCCGGTTTCCACGTCACCACGCACCGGAAGCCCTTCAGCCCAGTCGGGGGTGTGCCGCATACATTCATCGACGTAAGCCGCAGCTTCGTCAACTTCATCGTCCGGCACACAGCATACCACAGAATCGTGTACGGTTAGCAAAATAGGGTATCTCTTTAAAATCATTAGCATTTGGTCGGTCATTATGCAGCGCGCTATACCTTGGCACACGTTTTCTATGACCTTTCCACCGTAGATATTTACTCGGCCTCGGCGGGTCTTATATGAAAACTGGACGCCCATTTCCCCCTCTTTAGCCTTCAGGTCTCCGTACCGCATAATCAGCCCAGACGGCAGGCGTACGCCATTCGCTTCTGGCAACACCCTTAGCACCCCGGCCTTGCCTATGCCGTACGTCTCGCCTTGGTACATACCCATCAGCGCATTCTGTGCATCCCTCCACAACTGGGATATGTCTGCGTTGGCGCTACGGTAAATACGGATAATGCGCTTGCACTCCTCCTCGTCCACATCGACGCCCATACTCTTTAGCTGGTCACGGAACTTAACAGCACCCATGCCGTAGCCTGCGCCGAGGATTGTAGTTTTGCCTATGAAGCGTTCGGCGGGGGTAACGTCCCCTTCTTTCTTGTTGTAGATCACAGCCGCCATCTTCTTGTATACGTCCTCACCATTCCTGAACGCCGTAACTAGATCAACTTGTCCTGCTAGCCACGCTAGTACTCGCGCTTCGATCTGTGCGGAGTCGGCCTCGATCAGGGTGTACCCTTCGGGGGCACAAATACAGGACTTCAACACCTTTGCGTTAGGCCCGCGTGATGGTAGGTTCTGGAGGTTTATCTTATCCGAGCCGCCGAACCTTCCAGTATGTGCAGCATAGTACCGGATGGGTACGGGTAGTGTGCCTCTTATCCCTATGTCGATGAACCGCTCGGTGCGCGTCTCTTCCAATGTGCTTTTCAAACCTATTCGTGCAGCTACTAGGGCTTGTACTCGCGCATCATCGTGTTCCTGTAGGGCTTTGAATGCCTCGTCGCTTTTGGCAAACGCAAAGGTTTCCTTACCAGTACGCAAACTTGTTTTCATTGGCGGCGTAACGCCCAGCCGTTCAAGTGCCTTGGCAAACTTCGGATTCGACATTAGCTCGTCTCTGCCAATCTCGCACTCGTCCAGCAGCCTTTCTTTTTGTTCTTGCAGCGCGTCTAGGTGATCTTCCAGTCTAGCCACGTCTAACTCCAACACTGGGTCAACAAACATACGTAGCGTCATGTCGATGACTTTCAGCTCCTTCTTCGGGAACACCTTGGAAAATATGCTAAACAGCTTGTAGGTAAGATCAACGTCTTGGATGCAGTAGTCGCCGTATCGTTCTAGTTCTTCGTCGGTGAAGTCCTTTCTGCGCTTACCGATAGCATGGATTATTTCGTCCCCTTTCTGCCCAACTTCGTACATATCAGCAAGGTACCTAAGCGAGCCACCAACTTCGACACCATGCAGCGCACGCGCCATACACAACGTATCAAGATATAGACGAGGATGAATATCAAAAAGCCAACTAAGAATAGCCCCATCAAACATAGTATTGTGAGCAAGTACAGCAGATTTTTCCCAATCGTAGTTATCGCGTAAATAGGTCTTAAGCTCATTGTGTCCCCCGCTTAGCCAATGGGTATCTCCGCCGTTCACTTTTACGCCTACGCCTATCACTTCAAATTCGTGACTGCGTATGTACTGTTCTGTGGTTATCTTGGATAAGCTAAATTGTTTGTCGTAGTAGGTCTCAAAGTCTACGGTTATTATATCCACGTTACAGTAGTCCTCTCTCTTTCAGTGCTTGGTAGTTAGCTTTATGTGCTTCTTGTATTTCTTCTTTGCTTTGCCCCTTGTAGGGTACTGCTAGGCGCTCGGTTACCAGCGCAACGTTTATCGTTAAGTCCCCGCTGATTTTAATTAGCCCGAGGTATCGCCCGTACTTGTCCTTTTCTTTCGTTGTGATTCTGTAGGTTTCTCCAACGTGGAGCGTCTCTCCGACAAACTTCTTCGCCAAGAGTCCGGCAGCTTTTTCCTCCGCATCTCGTGTGCGGCACTCTGGAGTATCAACTCCGTAAAGACGAATGCGCTCGTTACAGCGCCAAGTATCGAAACCAAGATCAATATCCACATCGACTGTATCCCCGTCCACTACGTTAACTATTTTGCAGTTATACTCATACATCTCTCTTAAACCTCGGTATAAACCCGCCAAGCATACGCTTTATGGGGTCAGTAATTGGCTCGACGTTGTATGTAACCGCTGTGTGTTTGTTCTTGTGCGTGTCACTATCGCTGTACCTACTGCTGTAACCTACCGCCGGAGTGCTGTATGCGCGTGGGGGGCATTGGGTTATTTTCCCGCCCTTTGCCAGATACTCTTCGACATCACGTGCTACTTGTTCCTGTAGCGCCTCTCTATCTTCGGGGCGTAAATTGCTTGTTTTCTTTCTCATCCTTACTGCACACCTTTATAGAAAATATGTGTATATATCCTAGCTGTTACACGTCCTACGTAAGCCCATTCAGGAAACACTTTTGTACTATGGTAATGGGTCGCGCCTCCTGTAATGTCGGGAGTAAACCCACTAAGTTTTGCTATGTACAGCGCGTTAAACCAAGCCTGTTTGTTCTTAGGATTATCGCTCTTGCCATCACAATAAAAACTAAACTGGCACATGTTGCGGATTGGGTTGCCGTTCCAGTAGTACCCTTGCTTTACCACGTCACACGCATTGTCTGGATAGCGCGGGTCTTCAATTCTGTTTCGTATTACGTGAGCAACTGCAATCTGCCCAGTGTCCGGCTCACCCCTCGCTTCGAAGTAAACTGCTAGTGCTACGCACATTAGTGAATTTAGCATAACGCCCCCTCAGTGTACTATTGCTTCCTCTAATTCGTACTCGTAGTTCACGCTGTCCGTGTTTACCGAGAATATATCTGCACCGTTTTTCAGGTGAAACTCCATAGCCGTGTCTGTGTGCGGCGACATAGTTATTATTGCGTCTACTTCTGGGTGTAGGATTGGTGCGGCTTCCAGTAGGTGGTTTATTAGCTTTCTACCGTGCCCTCTCTGGTATGACCAAATAGAGTATGGACAAACAACTGTACCTAACGGGCCTCGCAGTTCCTCCTTCGCTTTCAGTATGGCGTCTATTTTTTCTACTTTACCTGCGGCGATAGCCTTGATCTGTTCCTCGTACTGAGGGACAAACCTGCATACTAATACACATACAACTGCGGCTATCTCGCCTGTCTCGTCGTTCACTTCCGCATATACATGGAATGGGTCTTTGAAACGCTGCTCGTCTTTATCGAACAAATCGGGGCGCACTGGGTCGTCCTTTATCAAGTACAGATGGTCGTCAGCATTCAACTTTATCAACATCTCGCGCCTCCCTAAGTTGTTCTACTATGTATTTTAGTTCTTCTAGGTCTGCGGCTATGGAATCTAGTTTGTCAACGGTTTCAACTACACGACGAAAAAGGTCTACGCACTCTTCTGCGTCGTCGTCACTTAGCTTGATAATTATCTTCTTCATTTTACGCCGTGTATTTGAATCAACAGGTCTATACAATGCTTGGCCTTTTCGAGGTCGGATAGCGGCTGACCCTTCAACTTCCAGCGAGTTATGTATTTGACTACATTGCCTTCCAGCAGGGATAACCCGTTTTTCTCCGCATACTCGGCAGGCTGGATAGCCATTTGCTTGTAGTGTGTACCGCCTGTTTGTCTGTCCAACGCGGTTTGGGTTTCTTGGGTTTCTGGGGTTTCAACATACTGCCCCCCTCCAATGCTTGCGTATATCATCTTGTCTTTTGCCATTGTCGTTCTTATCGCCTCATGTCGTAGGGAACTGGTATCAGTCTTCAAGGTATTCAGGGGGTTCGTTGTCGGCACGCCATTCGTCATAGGCACGCTTTGCTTCAAACGGGTCAACGTAGTTTTCGTCGGTTTCGGTAAGGTAGCGGTCAAGGGCTACCATCACTGGGTCTTTGTCTATAAATAACATCATCATTCACCATACTTGCTTGTTTGTTTTTGATTTCTGCGTGCTCTACTAACAAGTATTCCCACCTATTCAGTTCAACTTGTTAGCTTTGCACGACTAGCCTTAGCGCGGCTTACTCGGCGTACACACAAAGGGAGCTTAACGGTAGCATTTCTGTTGTACGCTGTGGCTGTTTTTCGGGCATGACTCCAACCCACCTGCCACTGGGGTTCGGGATAGGGGAACTATGTAAACCCTACCCCTCACTAAGCCTGTTAGCTCCGGCGCTACCTAAACTTCTTATCGCCGCACTTACAACATCTACGTTATCCTCGTTGACCACCCAAGGGATGCCGCCTGCGGAACCAATAGCTTCTAATTCACGTTGCTGCAAAGCAGTAGTGGTGTTCTTACCTGCCTTACACTCGATAGCCCAAAACCTGCCGTTATAGCATCCAACAATATCGGGCACGCCACTACGCCCGTAACCTCCTGTTGCGGGAAAGAAATAATATACAGAAGTACCAAATGACTTCAACTGCTTTACTACTGCGTTTTTAACTTTCTTCTCGGGTGTCATTGCCATAGTCTTCGTCTCCCTCGTAGAATATCCAATATACGTTTTTGCTTATTCGCCTACCGATTTTGTTCACGTATTCGGTAGGCGGTTCGTAAGACATGGTGCACAACACCGCAACACGCCTCGTAATCCAATCGGGTAGGTCGTTAATTGGTATCATTACTTCTTTCTCGAATATAGCGTAGGGCTTTATGGGGATACCAAAACATTGCACCCTTGCCGTATCCCCAACAAATTCGACTCTGTAAGTACTTTCATCTGGGGGTAGTTTAGTAACCGACAATAGCTTCTACCTCTGCCATAGCCGCGTCGCTAACATACACGCACATCGCAGTATCCATAAACCCAATACGCTCACAGTCATTCACCGCCCCGATACTACTAAGTACACGGCACTCTAAATAACCATGACTGATTTTGTCCATGGCATCGTTACCTGTGGTCTGCAATACTGCGGCTTTAGCCAAAACTTCTTGGGGTAACTTGTTCACATCGTCTACATACTTGGTGCGTTGCATCTCACCTGCGGTAGTGTCTCTATAATGAAAGAATATTTTGTCGTTGCCTTCAATCTTGAATAGAGAGAGTACCTGTAGTCCTTCACTAGCAGTAATAGATTCACCTAAGTCTTTCTTCTTTTCTAGGTAGTCACGCACCGCGCCTTCAACGTCGTTCCGTACGTCACCACGCACTGGGCGTTGCTCCATATCAGCTAGGCAGTACTCCAGTAGCATATCGTTACGTAAGTTATCTCTGAATCCGAAGAACACACGGCTTTGTAGGTCGGATAACTTCGCCTGTGCGTGCCGTAGTCCTTTGTCGAAGTTCACTAGTGATTGTTGCATAGCTCTCTCTAACACCCGCTCGCCTGTAATACTGCGCGTCTCGTTGATTATCTTCATCACTCGGTTGATGTTAGTGGTTATGTTTACAAACTTCGTATCTCCGTATGCGACTCCATATCTCATTCTGTCGTCGTAAGATATGTCTCGATCACGCGTCGTACTTACGGTATTAACTATATAGCCTTCCGATTGGAACTTTACAATCACGTCCCAACACATACTGGCAGGGGTGAGCTGTATCGCTAGCGAATTGTGGCTAGGGCGTGCGAACTTAGCGAACGTATACTTTCTCTTAACACGTTTGCGTATCGTGGCTAGTGCTTCGGGTTCTTCGTGGTACTCACCGACGTTAC
>Ga0070752_1002524_pt1 | contig 11786 bp, 3 predicted proteins | sample VirMetDEL_Aug_30_FD_77440 | JGI IMG/M metagenome (GOLD analysis project Ga0070752, IMG submission 77440) | Aqueous microbial communities from the Delaware River and Bay under freshwater to marine salinity gradient to study organic matter... | ecosystem: Environmental > Aquatic > Marine > Coastal ...
ATGGAGATTTACTCCAATATTGAAAAAAGATTAAATTAATCTAACTGTAGATGCGGTCGCTCTACGGGGCGATCGTAAACTACAAATTAAAAAGAAATTATGGTAAATATAGATACGGTATATCAAAAAGTTTTAGCTTTTGCTAATAAAGAACAGAGAGGATATGTGACTCCGCAAGAGTTTAATTTATTTGCCAGCCAAGCTCAACAAGAAATAATAGAACAATATTTCTATGACTTAAACCAATTCGATAGAGGAAACGGTAATAATACCGAATACTCCGATATGGTTACCTTAATACAGGAGAAAATAGGCACTCTAACAAAGCTTCATAGATTTGTAAAAATACTAGGTAATAAAGGTTGGCATACACTGCCAGATGATTGTTACAAAATAGGAACAGTAACTAAAGATCGTGAAGAAATTGACGAGATAACTTATTCAGAAGTTGCAAAATATAGAAAATCAAGATTAACAATGTTTACCTATGTTACTCGGGGTTATGTCTTTCAGAATTGGGATCCAATAAACAGTGTTTCGGCAAGAGGAATACAAGTCTATCCTAGCAATGCAGATATGGAAGGTGGAATAAGAATTAGTTATGTAAAAATTCCAGAACCTCCAAAATGGGGTTATTTTGTAGTTGGTGAGAAAGCTCTTTATGATAACACTATTTATGATCCAACCACGGGACTGGGTAAAACAACTCATTTTGAATTACATCCAGCTGAAGAAACTGAATTGGTTTATAAAATATTAAAATACGCTGGTATATCTATGAGAAGAGACGATATCGCACAAGGTGGTCAAGCATTAGAATCATTACAAACTCAACAAGAAAAACAATAAGATATGGCATTCGAAGATCAAAATCAGCTAATAATAAAGCATGAAAATCTTTACTATAATAGAGTAACTAAAAATGGCAACGATCCATATGATAGAGAATTAGAACCAGGCAACTATCAATTTGTAACACTACAAACTGTTATGGATCAATTTATGATATCTTATGTTGGTAAAGATAAGATAATACCAACAATAAATAAACTTGATGTTCAGTTTCACGCCTTGAGAGGATTGGCAGAGTTTTCCTACGATATATTAAGATCTCACAAAGGTTTTGAATTCACATTACCTCCATCATTAAGGATGATATTGCCTCAAGATTTTGTTGCTTACACGCAGGTTAGTTGGAGTGATTCAGCAGGAATAAAACACCCTATACATTTCAACAATGATACTTCTGATCCAAGAAATCCATATCAAAATGATTTAAAAAACTCTAGTGACGATAATATATTTTCAGTACATGCTATTGGTACGACTACGATTGGTAGTTCGTTTATAGAATTAGATGGCTTATATCCAATGCTGTTCGCGGGAATAAATGGTTTTGGGAATTGTAAAGTTAAACATATTAATCCAGGTCTTTTTAGTAACATGGTGAAATTGAAAAATGTTATGATATATGGCGTTTGGCACGATAAAGCTACTCAAAAAACAACTATACAAATTTTAGATAACGTAGGGCCAAATACGGCTCCAACCCCAACATCTCAAGCTACCGCTTCAGCTACTACTGAGTTAGAGTTTTATTGGGAAGATGTAACGGGTACAGCACCTGAAGCTAGTACCTTTAATTTAGCCCCGACACTTGCGCTACCAATATTATTTAATCCAGTGTTTACTACTACAAGCAATAGAATTGACGCGGCTAGTCCTGGAGATGTTGCTAATATTAAAAGAGGAATGAAAATAGTTGCCGCTAATGATTATTTTAATACTAGCAACGGTTTTGTTATAGATGTTGATTATGTTAACGGCTATGTTTATGTTAACAAGGAGCTTGGCAGTACTATCATTAATTATCCTTTTCAAAACAGCACAACACCACCAACGGGTAGTACCTTTACAGCGGTACCGTCGCTTGCATTTTACGATGAAAATCAACTTGCCCAAAATGCTCAAAGAGAAAATGCTGGAGCTTATTTGAACGAAGAATCTGATACGTTGAAAGGGTTTAAAGGTAGCTCAAATAGTTCTAACGATTTACCTTATGACGAAATTAAGGCCTTGAGAGGTGGTAGATATGGAATAGATCCTCAAAGAGCACAAACTAATGGAACTTTTTATATAGATCAAAACAAAGGAACAATGCGTTTTAGTTCTGATTTAGTTGGAAAAACAATAGTTATAGATTATATAAGTGATTCCCTTGGCCAAAGAAGAGAGCAAATAGTACATAAGTTTGCGGAAGAAGCTATATACAAATGGATAGCTCATGCCGTTTTAGCTACACGATCTAATACTCCAGAATATCTTGTCGCAAGATTTAAAAAAGAAAGATTTGCAGAAATGAGAAAAGCTAAGTTAAGATTACAAAATATAAATTTCAAAGAATTTACTCAAATTTTAAGAGGTAAATCAAAACAAATTAAACACTAGTACATGCCAGAAATAAAGCATAATTTTACCGGTGGTAAAATGAACAAGGATCTTGACGAGAGACTTGTTCGAAACGGAGAGTATAGAGACGCTATGAACATACAAGTATCAACTTCAGAAGGATCTGACGTTGGTACTGTTCAAAATATATTGGGTAATTCTTTAGTTTCTGGTCAAGGGTTTATTCCATCAACAGCTAGTTGTGTTGGAAGTATTGCTGACGAAAAAAACGATAAGTTATATTATTTTGTTGTTGACAGTGAAGAGCTTATAGTAAATGGTGGTTTTGATGGAAATGCTACTAATTGGGATTTTCAAGGAGATTGGAGTTATCTTAATGGAGAAGCTATAACTATTGGTGCTGCTCAATACGATAAAGTACGACAAAATAACTTACCAACAGGTTTTATAATACCTGGCGATATTTATGAAGTTAGATTTACTGTGAGTGGTTATGAACAAGGAAAATTAAAAGTCAATTGTTACAGTGAGACTGGCGATGGTTTTATAATTCCTACGTTTACGCCTGAGAACAAAGAATACTCGTTTAAAGTGAAGGTAAATAGTAGTATAACGACTAACTCCTCTTATTTCAGTAAATTCTGGATACAATCTTATGACGGAAGTATTGATTTTATTGGAAAAATAGACAACATATCCGTAACAAAAAGCGTTAGCTACGTTGTAGAGTATGACACTAGATTACAATTAGTCAAACCAGTTGTAGTTGACACAAACAACAGGGTGTTGAGTTTTCATTCTAGCAGATTAATTACAGGTGCTAACATTATAGATAATCTGTTGTTTTGGACAGATAATTATTCTGAACCAAAGAAAATAAATATTCATCGCTGCATAAGAGGTACTGATAAAACAGGCACAATACACACTAAGCTTATAAACGAATCTAGAGATATTAATATAGGTTCTGGTATAGATTTAGAAGAAGAACACATTACAGTTATTAGAAAATCTCCTAGAATAGCTCCAACTATAGAATTAATCTCTGGGCGAAATGCAGTTGATACTTATAGCGGTATAATGCGAATAACAACTGATCCAGGTGGGCTTACTAAATACGAAGACAACAATCAAAACGCATCATCGATGTGGTTTGCTGATTGGAGTAGCTACAACCATTTGTATGATTTTTCCACGCTATCAATCGGTAGTAAATTCCGTACGAGAATAGAAACAGATATAAATGGAGAAAGTGGATTTGATTTAGACTGGGGTGTTGGTGATGTTGTTGTTTTTAAAGAGTTTAGTGGAGATGATTATGAAGATGCACCATTAATACCAATAACAGATTATACTATAAAAGCTAAAATACTTGATGATGGTAACTATGACTTTTCGGATAGTATTACTGAGCTTGCTCCTAACAACGACTTTACTCTACCAAGCCCTACTGGAGCCAGACCATCGAAGTATGTTTGGACCGCAACTGAGCTTGAATACAACTCATTAGAACACCGTGTTGAGATAACTAATGCTGATTTCAACAAAACATTTAGAGCTAAACCAGTTGGCATTCCATCAATCCCGTTTGTGCAAGATGGTACTTATAAAATAAAAATTAAAGTATCTGGAGTAACGCCAAATGATGCTTCTATAAGAGTTTATATTTCTGGTGATGGTACTAATTTCGTTCAAGTAGCACCTTTTGTAACGGCTCATCCCTACTGGTTTACGCCTGATATTTATAGTGACGGTGAATATGAGTTTGATTTAACTTTAAGTGCAGGCACAGCCGGACAGAGCATAACTTGGATGGGAACTGACTATGAACAACACTTTTTTGTTAGAACACGAGGGACCGGTGGTGACTTATTTACTGGTAATATTGATAGTATTTCTATAGAAAGGCAGGGTGCTAGTAACGCAGGTATGAAGTTTGAAATATTAAGCATGAACGGTACTCCAAAAGTAGTACCAAATGGTTATAGTGAATTAAAATACGGTGTTGATTTACTAAATGAAGAGGAAAATTTATTTGAATTTAAGCTTCCAAGATTCGCCTATAGATATCAATACGAAGATAAAGAGTATTCAAATTTTTCACCTTTTACTCAAGTAGCTTTTCTACCTGGATCTTTTGATTTTCACCCGCAGAAAGGTTATAACTTAGGTATGACTAATGGTTTGAAAAAAATAAAAATAAGAAACTTCATTCCTGATGCTGGTTATGTTGATGACGTTGTTGCTGTTGATATACTTTACAAAGACGAGTCTTCTCCTAATATATATGTAATAGATACTATTAAAAACAACCATCTTAATAGTAGTATTTGGGATAACGACGAGTACACTATAGAGTCAGAATCTGTAAAGCGAGTGCTTCCATCAAACCAATTATTAAGACCTTGGGATGCTGTTCCTAAAAAAGCGTTAGCACAAGAAATTAGTGGTAATAGAATTATATACGGAAACTATACTCAAGGTTTTGATTTGTTTCAACAAGATGGAGAAAAAGAATACTATGCAGATCTTGACTTTAGCATACAAAACGTTGATATGGGTTTAAACACTGTAAGGTCTATTAAATCACTAAGAGAATACCAGTTAGGTGTTGTTTTTATTGACAAATACGGAAGAGAAACACCAGTGCTGTCTAACTCAAGTGGTCTTGACAAAGTGCTAAAGCTTGAAGCTGATAAAAGTAATAGGATGGAAGTATCTTTTAATAATACAACATTTCCCGAAGGTGTAGAGTACTTTAAATTCTTTGTAAAAGAAACTTCTGGAGAGTACTATAACATGACTATGGACAGGTGGTGGAATGCTGGTGATGGTTTGGTATGGTTATCTTTTGGTTCTGCTGATATAAACAAAATAGATATTGATACTTTTTTAATTTTGAAAAAAGGTGTTGAATCAAATGATTTAGTTACAGACCAAGCTAGATACAAAGTGTTAGCTATAGAAACAGAGGCTCCTGATTATATAAAAACTAAAAAAACATTAATAGAAGAAAGAAAGCATACTTTTGTCACAGGTCCTGCAAATATATTTGGCAACACTATAGATAACGCACCACTATTTGGTAAAGATAATTTTAAAATGAGATACCAAGGTTTTGCTTCTGGACCTGGTTCTGAACTACATAACATAGAAGATGGAATTTTATATGTAGAATTTGTATTCGGTAGTGCTGTTTCTAAAAGATACAGAATAACAGATTTAACTACGGATAGAGATCAAGAGGATGTTGGTGGTAATGTTGTAGGTCCAAGTGCCGCTTTTTTTAGTGTAAGACTAGATGAAAACCTTGGTGAAGATGTTAATTTTATTTGCGATGATCCAGGCACCGGACTGAATCCAACAAAAATAATTGATGGTGCTACCGTGAGAATTTATAAGTATACTCCAGAAAATTCAAACGAGTTTGATGGTAGGTTTTTTGTTAAAGTTATTAGCGATGGAGTGTTTATTGAGAACATATCTACAGTAACTGCTAGCTCTTCACTATACAGAACAACACTATCTAAAAAGTTATACTACATGGGTAGTAATCAAGCTCTTTTACACCAAGAAACGTTAACCGGGCAAACGCTTGGTTTGTATCAGGACGCTGGCACTCCGTATCCAGCTACTTTAACTTATAGCGGTGGTGGTGGAGTTAGCATGGGACATAATTTAAGTTTCGGTTCGTTCGCTTCGTTTTTCAGGAATTATAAACACTTAAGTTCTTCATCCCAATTAATCAATATTTGGGGTGGAGCAACCGAAGATATTGGTCAGTATAGATTTGATGATACAAGTAGTATAGAGTGGCAAGGTGAGTTTAGATACCATACAGCTAACGATACACAGACTGTATTCAATTGGAGTGATTGGGCTGGTTGGAATACACCCGGTATTGTACCTTTAAAAAACGCTGAACACTCTGGTTTTTCTGATAATGAAAGATATGGTATTTTTAACAACAAAAATGAGCAAACTAAAGGTAACGTATGGTTTATAGATGGTGGTCCATTTACTGGAAGTCGTTGGAGTCCTAGCGTAACCTTACATTGGACACAACAAGCTGGTGGTAATGGTTTTGAGACGGGTGTTACTATAGGATCGAACTCTAGTAGCATGGTAATAGCAATGGGCGGAATTTATATTGACACTGCAAATACTACTTCAGGTGATATATTTAACATAGGAGACGATAGTAATACTTTTTATAAATCTCAAAAATTTAAAAATTTAGTTGGAAAAATATCACCACAAGTAAAGTTTAGATTTAAAGAAGATCCTTCAGGCGAGATATATACAATTAAACCTAGTGGAATATCATTTAAAAATAGAATAAGATGGAGTGATGGTGACAAAATGCCAACTTCATCTGGTGAGTACCCTGCTTATACTGGTTCGGATCATTTTGCACCTCAATTATCCCCTAATATGACTAGAGGATACTCAACAGTATTTACAAACGACAGGACTGATAATGGGACTTTTAATTGGGATCCGACAAACGCAGGACAAACAGGGCCAATACCAGCAGGTTTACATTTAACAACAACACGCCACACGGGTGTACCGTTAAGTGGTACAGTAATGCTAACTGTCGCTGTTAACGATATACACAATCTAACTTGCAGTGTTAACGGGGGTGATTACTCTATAACAAAAGGAATGATATTAACAAGTTATGGAGGTACAATACTAGATGGTACTTTCACTAACCCTGAAGGAAACGCTACTAGTAGTGGGTTTTCACACGAACCACTTATAGTACAAGATATAACTGGTATAGGTCCTTATCTAGTAACATTAACTGGATATTCAAGTCCAATTTTGGGTAGTGATCTTTCAGGAACAGGTCTATTAAAACATAAAATATTTGATACCGCTCCAGCTGCAAATGAAAGTATGGTTTTCCAACAACCAGCAATGAATGGTTATAGTCAATATTCTGTTAATAGGATAAACATGCAGGACGCCAATGGAGATGGTAGTAGTTTAACTAATCCTGCTTTACTAGCTGTAGGGTATACTATAGAGTTTTTAGAAGAAATAGAAATAGAGTCAGAGTTTCCTGACAACCCGGCTATATGGGAAACAGAGCCAAAAGAATCTACTGATTTAGATGTGTATTACGAGGCTAGTGGATATAATCCAGTTGCATTAACAGATGAAACGGTAAACTTTGCACTACCGTTAAACTCTGGAGTAACACACGTTCAAAACACTACGGCAAACCTAGGGATGGTCAGCAGTACAGACGCTGCCATAAATAGTGTTAATTATAATGAAGTAGCTGCTGCAAGTGGAGGGAACGCTGGTGATATTACTGGCTGGTCTATTAATATACTTGGCGTTATAGTGACGTCTGGTAATGTAGGTAACGGTACGTTTACTTATACCACGTTAACTAGTGGTGACCCGGAAGAACCCTTGGTTGGTTTTCCTTATATAGATATTGGAGATCAACTTTTAATTGACAGGCCAGATGGAAGCTCTATAACTGTAACTGTTAAAGGATGGAATAAAGAGGGGGCAAATCAACTTGGCAGAACTGCAACAATTTATATAGAAGACGTGCTTAGTAGTTCAGATACAAAGTACACTTTAAATTGGTATAATTGCTTTTCTTTTGGAAACGGAGTTGAATCAAATAGAGTTAGAGACACTTACAATTTAGCGTACATAGCTAATGGAGTTAAGGCATCTACAACGTTAGATGAACACCCTTATGAGGAAAACTTAAAGTATGGATTAATATATTCTGGTATATATAACGGTTCAGTTGGTATGAATAATTTAAACCAATTTATAGCGGCAGAAAAAATTACAAAAACCATAAATCCTACTTACGGTAGTATTCAAAAGCTAAAAGCTGGATGGGGACAAGGCGGGGATTTAATAACGCTTTGTGAAGATAGAGTTTTAAAAATATTAGCAAATAAAGACGCTTTGTTTAACGCTGATGGAAACACAAATTTAACCTCTACAAATAACGTTTTAGGACAAGCTATTCCTTATTCTGGTGAATACGGTATATCTACTAATCCAGAGTCATTTGCATCGGATGCTTATAGAGCTTATTTTACTGACAAAGTAAGAGGCGCTGTGATGAGGCTTTCTATAGATGGTTTAACACCTATATCAAACGCTGGTATGAAAGATTGGTTTAGAGATAATTTAAAATTATCAAATAAACTTATTGGTAGCTACGACGATAGACAGGACGAGTATAATATTTCTTTAGAAGAAACAACTGAGGAAGTTTTTAATAAAGTAACGGTTACTGGTATTCAGTACAAATACGCGTTTATGGATGGTAGATATTTCTTTTTTGAAATAGAAGAAATGAAAAGACTTTTAGGCGGCAGCTTTTCACCGCCTGCAAGTGGGTTAACAGTAAGAGTTATGCAATATCGCAATAATTCGTTATACAGAGAAGATGACGTAAAATTATTTGGCAGTGGTGGTAATTCTTTAAACCCACCTTCTCCTTCTGGAGGACCAACAAAAGGTCATGGTAGATGGGACTCAGGAATTACTTCAGCTGCTGATGATTGGGAGGTTGGTGATATTATAGTTATAGGTAGTGTTAATAGAAGTACTTTTTACCCTACAAATACAAGCGCAAGAACAGTCTCTTACAAAGAGGACGTTAAAGGTTGGGTAAGTTTTAAATCATTTATAAAAGAAACTGGAGTTAGCTGCGCCAATGGTTACTACACTTTTGCTAGTGGTAGATTGTGGAAGCATCACGTGGAAGGCGGCTTTAGCGAGTTAACTAAAGTTACGGTTACTGGTATTGAGCATGCTAACGGTCCAGCGCAAGATGGTAAGTATTTCTTTTTTGAAATACACGAAATGGAAAAACTTGTAGGCGGTGATATTAACACCGCAGTTGTAACGGTCAAGCAATACCGAAATAATTCGTTGTACAGACAAGATGACGTGGTACTATATGGCAATGCTGGTAATTCTCTAAACCCACCTTCTGATTCTGGAGGACCAACAAAAGGACACGGAAGATGGAATACTGGAACCTCGGCTGGTGATTTTGAAGTTGGTGATATTATATTGATTCATGATAATACTGATAGAAATACTTTTTATAATATATTTACAAACTCAAGTTTTGATGTTTTATTAAACGACATACCAAGTAGTATAAAATCTTACCATACGCTAGGATATGAAGGTAGTCAATCTAGAGTTATTCAAAACTTAGGTGACAATGAATATTACAACTTAACAGACAAAGACGGTTGGTTTGTTAGTAGTGTTGAAACTGATAAGAAAAAAGGTAGCTTGATGGAGTTTATAGAAAAAGAAGGTAAATGGTTTAATTACATTAAAGGTGTACAATATGATATCAGTGGTGGAGCTTTGAGTTCAGTGCAAACAAACGCCGCGTCGTTTGACACACAGGGTTTAGGTGTTTTAAAAAATACTATTACAAGTGCTAACTCTTTAGAGTATCAAACTGAAACAGGAACCGGGAATACTTTAGCTACTCTTGAAGCTATTGGTTGGGATTTCATACGTAACGTAATGGAGTTTGACGGCCCTATGAACGCGTCACTACAAATTGGTGACATTATATACTACAGAACACCAGGTGGTGGTATAGTTAAATTTGGTGTAGTTACAGAAATTAATGGAACTTACTGGCTCCCTTCAAATAGTAACTCAACGTTCAGCATTAAAATAGACAAAACCATTTTTGGTAATCCCACAAACCCTGTAAAAAATTATTTTATATTCTTTGTAAAAAATCAAGTAGTTAATATGAGTGGTTTGGCAGGGTATTACGCTAACGCAAGGTTTCAAAATAATTCAAAAGTTAAAGCTGAGCTTTTCGCGGTTAGTTCTGAAGTAACAGAAAGTAGTAAATAAATAAATAAATAAATAAAATATGTCATACCATTACGGTTCATCAAGTTCATCAAGCACGCCTCCCAACGCTAGACAAAGTACTGTGAATGCTCAGGGGTTAATAGCACCTGATGGATATCATTACATGCCAGATGGAACTTTAATGTCTGACATCGAACACGCTAGACTGTATGGGGGTGGTGGTGGAACAATAGAGTTGTTTAATTTAGATACTACGAACTTAAAAGCTAGTGGTGAAAAAAGAAGGTTTACAATAACAGGTAACGGAACGTTTAGTTTAATGATTAAAAACGAAAGTGATCAACATTACAACTTTATTACAAACAAGTTTCAGGCAGCTAATACTAGACTAGCTAACGTAAAATTAAGAAACACGTATAGTGGTAATATAAGTTTTCCAGTAGCCCCAACAACTACAGATGTAGTTAACGGTGCTGTTACTAGTGGAGTTAAAGTAGTTATGGATAATAACGTAGCGACAAAAATGGAAGTTGGAGATAGAGTAACTGGAAACGCTGCTTTAAACGCTGCAAACGTAACTGTTGTTGAGCTAAGTACAGATAGTAACGCTAAAAAGTTTTCTATGTCAGAAGCAATTGCAATAGCAGATGATGCTGTTTTGAGCTTTACTGGATCTGATCAATACGACGTATTCTTGTTTGCGGAAGAAGGAACTAAACACGCTAACTACAGCGAGGCTAGATTTGCTGACGACAGCATAGATATAAACTCTTCTATAGGATCTGATTCTTTATTACTTAGAAAAGTTATATACCAAGCGCTAGATGTAAGATTAACATTGTCAGCTATATCACCTAGTAGTGCGACGCTTTTTTCAGGCACAGCAGCAACACCTCAAGTTATAACTACAAATACAGGTAAAAATACAGGTAAAATTCCATTTTCATTTTCAGTTTCAGCTGGTAGTACACACTCTTTTAAAATAGATAAAATCCCAACTATTAGTGATGTAATGATATTTGTTACTAGAAACATTGGGTCCTCTCCTATCGCTATAGAAGGAGAAGATGTTAGTGGATCAACTAATTTTAGATGGCCAATTGATAATATAGATGGGCTTACAGTTGGAATGGTAGCGTCTGGAGGTAATGTAACAGCTGGGACTATAATATCTCCTTATGAACAGGTTATAACTGAATTAGAAGGAACCGCTCAAGAGAGAAAATTTGTTAAAGTTAGAGTAGAAGCATTAGACACTTTGGGGGCTAAACCAACTATAACGATAAACACAGCTACAAAAGCGCTAACAACAGTACAGACTGGTAACATCGTTTTCAACAAACAACAAGCAGCTGCTTTGGCTAGTGACGAAATTAAAATTTATGGTTATGGACCGGATACTATTAAAGCTTTATCTGGCTGGGAAATTGAGCTTAGTGATATAGCTGTAACGTTAACAAAACCCACGGCTTTAGTTGCTACAACAACCGTTAACAGTACAACTGTAGATATAGACGATGGAGATG
>Ga0070752_1002530_pt1 | contig 11776 bp, 11 predicted proteins | sample VirMetDEL_Aug_30_FD_77440 | JGI IMG/M metagenome (GOLD analysis project Ga0070752, IMG submission 77440) | Aqueous microbial communities from the Delaware River and Bay under freshwater to marine salinity gradient to study organic matter... | ecosystem: Environmental > Aquatic > Marine > Coastal...
AGCACCAGCAGTGAAAAAGCCTGCGTGAGGCGGTGAAACACCACGTCCTCGAACCGCTGGCGTCTGGCGATCGACGCCATGTTCGGGTTGTCCAGCTCGATGGACACGGGCTGCTGACTCATGGTGGTTCCCACGTTCATGTTGACTCCCAAGTCGGTGTTCCCGACCCCGGGAACACGCACCCGCATGGAGCGGACGCGTGTTTCGGGGTAGCGTGCCTTACTTGGCGATCTGCGTCCAGACCTTCGAACGGATCTGCGCGGTCAGGGAGTCAGGCAGCGGCACATAGTCCAGCTCGGCAGCCAGGCCCTTGCCATTCTTGAAAGCCCAGTCGAAGAACTTCAGCACTTCAGCGGATTGGGCCTTGTCGGCGGGATCCTTGTACATCAGGATGAACGAGGCGGTGCTCACGGGCCAGCTGTCGGCACCCTTGGCGTTCACCATGGAAATGCCCATGCCAGGCACCGAGAACCAGTCGGCACCCGCAGCAGCGGAAGCGAACGCCTTGTCGTCCGGGCTCACATACTTGCCGTCGGCGTTCTGCAGTTGCAGGAAGTTCATGTTGTTCTTCTTCACGTAGGCGTACTCCACGTAGCCCAGCGCGCCCTTGACACGGTTGACGTTGGCGGCCACGCCTTCGTTGCCCTTGCCGCCCACGGACGATGGAGCAGGCCACTTCACGGCAGCGCCCTTGCCCACGGTGTCGGCCCATTCCTTGCTGACGGCGGTGAGGTAGTCGGTCCAGTTGAAGGTCGTGCCCGAACCGTCGGCGCGGTGAACGATGGTGATGTTGGCATCGGGCAGGGTCTTGCCGGGGTTCAGGGCCACCAGCTTGGGGTCGTTCCACTTGGCGATCTTGCCCAGGAACATTTCGGCCAGCACGGGGCCCGTCACGCGCAGCTCGCCGGGTTTGAAGCCTTCGAGGTTGATCACAGGCACAGTGCCGCCGATGATGGCGGGGAATTGGACCATGCCATCCTTGTCCAGATCGGCGCCGGGCACAGGCGCATCGGTGGCGCCGAACGCCACGGTCTTGGCACGAATCTGGCGAATACCACCCGAGGAGCCGATCGACTGGTAGTTCAGGCCGGTACCGGTTTCCTTCTTGTAGGCTTCAGCCCACTTGGCGTAGATGGGAAACGGGAACGTGGCGCCAGCGCCCGTGATGTCGGCGGCCAGGGCAGAGCCCATGCCGGCGGTGGCCATCGCGGCGGCGGCCACGGTCTTGAGGAAAGTGCGTTTGGTGAACATCTGGAGCTCCTTGCGGTTGAAAAACGTAACAGGAAGGACTCTAGGCAGGCAATGTGACAGCCTCGTGACAAGCAAGGACTGTCACGAAACTCCCCCACGGGGGTCGCTCGACTGGCGACCTCGGGCATGCGTCACAATTCGGGCCTGATTCAGCCTCCCTCAGCCGTCCCTGGGCCGTCCCGGCCCGTCCCCACCCCGCTTCGCATGCAAAACGGAACCCTACTCGCCGCCATCGACCTCGGCTCCAACAGCTTCCGTCTGGAGATCGGCCGCTATCACTCGGGGCATATCGAGCGGATCGAATACCTCAAGGAAACCGTGCGCCAGGGCAACGGGCTGGACGAAGACAAGGTGCTGAGTCAGGCAGCCATGGAAAGAGGCTGGGAATGCCTGGCGCGGTTCGCCGAACGCCTGCACGGCTTCAAGAAGCAGCAGGTGCGGGCTGTGGCCACCCAGACGCTGCGTGAAGCGAAAAACCGCGATGAATTCCTGCGGCATGCCCAGGCCATCCTGGGCTTCTCCATCGATGTGGTGTCCGGCTACGAGGAGGCCCGCCTGATCTATCAGGGTGTCTCCCGTCTGCTGCCCCATTCAGACGAGAAACGGCTGGTGGTGGACATTGGCGGACGCTCCACGGAAATGATCCTCGGAGAAGGCTACCGGGCGCGCACCATGGAGTCGTACCGACTCGGAAGTGTGGCCTGGTCAACCCGTTATTTTCCGCGCGGCCAGTTCAACGCGGCGGCCTTCAAGACCGCCGAAGTGGCCGCCAAGGCCGTGATCGACGACGCGCTGGACAAATTCCCGCCCGCCGAATGGAACGTGGCCTACGGCTCGTCGGGAACCGTGGGCGCGGTGGCCGACATGCTGGGGGCCAATGGCTGGGCCACGGGTTTGATCACGCGATCAGGCCTGGACTGGCTGGTGGACCGGATGATCAAGTCCGGAAGCGCCGAACAGATGCGGCTGGAAGGCCTCAAGGACGACCGGCGACCCGTCATCGGGGGCGGGGTGAGTGTGCTGCGTGCGATCTTCGATCTGTTCGACATCCAGCAGATGGTGCCCGCACAGGGCGCCCTTCGCCACGGCGCCCTGTACGACCTGATGGACCGCGACACGGATGGTGGCGACGTGCGCGAACGCACGGTGCTCTGGCTGGCCAACCGATTCTCCGCCGACGAGGCGCAGGGCAAACGCGTGAGCGACGTGAGCACCGCCCTCTTCTCCCAGATCGCCGCGCTGGACGCGCAGAACGAACGCTATTCGCAGAAACTGGCCTGGGCCGCGCGGCTGCATGAGATCGGCACCCACATTTCGCACGAACGATCTCACCACCACGGTGCCTACATCCTGGACAACGTGGACGCTCGCGGATTTTCGCTGCCCGAACTGCATCGCATGAGCCAGCTCGTGCTCGGTCAGCGGGGCAAGCTGCGCAAGCTGGAAGAAGCCTTGCAGGACGAACTGTTCGCCAAGCAACTCATGGCCCTTCGCCTGGCGGTGCTGCTGTGCCATGCGCGCCAGAAGCCGGAATACGAGTCCGTCAAACTGAGCTACAAGCCCAGGGCATTCAAGCTCGCCACCAATCCGGGCTGGGCGCGGCGCTATCCGCAATCGGCCTGGCTGCTCGGCGAAGAAGTGCTGGCATGGCAAAAGACTGCCTGGAAGTTCACCGCCGACATCCGGTGATGGCGCACTGTCACACCACTGACACGCATTTGTCATGATCGTATAAACCGTATATACGGTTTAGAATTCCGGGCTTCACAACCCCAGACGGAGTCCCTTCATGGCCAGTCAGAGCAGCAAAAGCAGTCCCAAGAAACCCAAGCTGGTGCGCGACAGCTTCACCATTCCGAAGTCCGAATTTCTCGCCATCGACGCGCTCAAGACGCGCGCGATTGCGCTGGGGACCAGTGTGAAGAAAAGTGAGTTGCTGCGGGCTGGCCTGATGGCGTTGCAGGGGTTGAGCGACACCGCCTACAAGGCTGCTTTGACAGCCGTACCCACGCTCAAGACAGGCCGCCCGACCGGCGCCGAGAAGCCTGCGGCTGCATCGCCTGCCAAGGCAGCCACCAAGGTCTCGCCGAAGCCTTCGGCAAAGGCTGCGACCAAGGCCCCCACGAAGGCCCCGGCAAAAGAGCCTGGGAACACCCCGGCGAAAGCCACTGGAAAGACCACCGCAGCGCGCAAGTCTGCAGCAAAGGTGCCCGCCAGAAAAACAGCAGCGAAGAAGCGCGTGGTGACGAAGTCCGCCGTGCCGGCGCGCAAGACGGCCTAAATCCGCTCAGATCAGTTCGGGGGTCTGTACGGTGACCACCACCGTCTGACCCAGGGTGCCGCGTTCGCGGTGGCGCAGCCACCAAACCGCGCCTTTCTTCACCGAACAGTCGTCCTCCTGGAGTCCCAGCAGTCGCGCCACCACGCGGCCGAGCGTGGGCTGGTGGCCAACCACCACCACCGGCGACTTGCCAGTGGGCCATTGCGCCAGTTCCAGCAAGGCCTGCGGGGGCGCATCGGGGGCCAGGGCCTCGCTCAGCTTGAACTTGCGTCCGAGTGCCATGGCGGTCTGCTCGCAGCGCTGCGCCGGACTGGTCCAGACGCGCGCACCTTCGGGCAACTGGCGGTCGAGCCAGCCGGCCATTCGCGCCGCCTGTTTTTCGCCTCTCGATGTGAGGCGGCGGGCAAGGTCGGCGGCGTCGCCGGGCCGACCCAGTATGAGGTCGGGATGATCCTGGGCTTCGGCGTGGCGCCACAGAATCATGTCCATGATCAACCCTTGCTGCCGTACCGTGCCATGAGGCTGGCTTGTGCCGAATGCAGCGCTGGAGCGCGCTGGCGGCCACTGGTGGGGCGGCCAGCAGGCACATAGCGTCCGTCGGCCTGCAGGAGCCAGGCGTCCCTGGTGTCGTGCAGGTACGCCGACAGGCATTCGTCCATGATGCGATGCCGCAGCGATGGGTCCGTGACCGGCCAGGCCAGCTCGATGCGTCGCAGCATGTTGCGGTTCATCCAGTCGGCGCTGGAGAGCCAGAGTTCCTCGTCGTCACCCGTGCGGAAATAGAACACGCGCGAATGCTCAAGCAGGCGCCCGATCACCGAGCGGATGCGCACGTTGTCGGTGACGCCGGGCACTTGCGCGGGCAGTATGCAGGCGCCGCGCACGATCAGGTCGATTTTCACCCCTTGTTGTGATGCTTGTGCCAGCGCGCGCGCCATAGGCTCGTCGGTCAGCGCATTCATCTTCAGGATGATGCGGGCATCCTTCCCGGCCTTGGCGGCCGCACCAGCCGCCTCCACCTTGTCGAGCATGGCCTTGTGCAGATGAAACGGAGCGATCAGCGCCTTGTTGAGCTTGGGCAGGCGGTTCTGGCTGGCCAGGTGCAGGAAGATCTGCTCGAGATCTGCGGTCAGCGCGTCGTCTGCGGTGAGGTAGCTGAGATCTGTGTAGAGGCGCGAAGTGCCCGGGTTGTAGTTGCCGGTGGAGAGGTGGGCATAGCGGCGCAATCCGCCCGCCTCGCGCCGCGTGACGAGCAGCATCTTGGCGTGAGTCTTCAGGCCCACCACGCCATAGACCACCTGGGCTCCAACGGACTCCAGGCGTTCGGCGTAATTGATGTTGGCCTCTTCGTCGAAGCGCGCCTTGAGTTCCACCACGGCGGTCACTTCCTTGCCGCGTCGCACCGCCTCGCGCAGAAGGTTCATGAGCTCGGACTTGGCGCCGGTGCGGTAGATCGTCTGCTTGATGGCCAGCACATCCGGATCTTCCACTGCCTCTCGAAGGAAGCCCAGCACCGCGTCGAAACTCTCATAGGGCTGATGAATCAGCACGTCACCCTGGCGCAGCCGCTCGAAGTACGACTGCCCGGGGGTGAGCTGCAGCGGCCAGCCGGCGTTGTAGACCTCGAACCGCAATGCCGGTGCGTCGACGTTGTCGATGAGCTGATTCAGCCGAACCAGATTGACGGGACCTGGCACACGATAAAGCGCCTGCTCAGGCAGGCCGAACTGCTCCAGCAGGAAGCTCGAGAGGTAGGGCGAGCAGCCGGCCGACACCTCCAGCCGCAGCGCCTGGCCGTAGTGCCGTTGCTGCAGTCCCTTGCGCAATGCGGTGCGCAGATTCTTCACCTCCTCCTCATCCACGGCCAGGTCGGAATGGCGGGTGACGCGGAACTGCGAGAACTCGGTAACCTGGCGCCCGGGAAACAGGTCGCCCAGGTGGGAACGGATGAGGCTGGAGATGGAGACGAAATGGGTTTGCTTCGAGCCCTTGACCGGCGGCATGCGGAAGAATCGCGGCAGGATGCGCGGCACTTTCACAATGGCGATTTCATTCTCTCGGCCGAACGCGTCTTTCCCCGTAAGGCGCACGATGAAGTTGAGCGACTTGTTGGCCACCTGTGGAAACGGGTGCGCCGGGTCGAGTCCCACCGGCATCAGCAGTGGCTGCACTTCCTTGATGAAGAACTCCTTCACCCAGCGGCGTTGACGCGCGTTGCGTTCCCCGTGCGAGATGAGCTTGATCCCCTTCTTTTCCAGCAAGGGCAGCAATTCGTCGTTGTAGATGGCGTACTGTTGGGCCACCAGCGCATGCACCTCGTTGGAGAGCTGTTCGAAGGTCTGCGTGGTGTAGAGGCCGCGCTGCTCATTGGCCAGCGCAGACGTCAGGTGCGGCGCCATGCGCACCTCAAAGAACTCGTCGAGGTTGCTCGAAACAATGCTCAGGTAGCGCAGTCGCTCGAGCAGGGGCACATCGGGCCTGCGGGCCCAGTCCATGACGCGCTCGTTGAAGGCCAGGATGCTGTGGTCACGGTCAAGTAAAGGAAGCCTCGGGTGGGGGGAGTTACCGCTCATATGTGACGATTATTGAACGAGCCCGTGACGTTTGTGTGACAGATTGGTCACAGGTCTGGTGGCCCTGGGGAGCACGCTCAGGTAAGACACAAACAGCTCTGCCGCCCTGCCCCAGCCGAATTGCAACGCCCGGTCGCGCGCCTCGAAGCGCTTGACCTTCAAGGCTTCTCCCCACGCTTCACGCAGGTCTTCGCGCAGTGCACCGGCTCCGCTGTCACCCAGCACCTGCAAGGGTCCATCGACCGGATAGGCCGCCACCGGAACGCCGCAGGCCATGGCCTCCAGCATGACGAGCCCGAAGGTCTCGTTTCGGCTGGGAAATACAAAGACATCGGCCGCCGCGTACACCTGCGCCAACTCCTGCCGCGGCAACACGCCCAGCCAGTGCACATTGGGGTAGCGCTGGCGCAATCCAGACTCCAGCGGACCCACGCCACACACCACCTTGCTGCCGGGAACGTCCAGCCGCAGGAAGGCCTCAATGTTCTTTTCATAAGAGATGCGACCGACGAACAGGCTGACGGGGCGCGCCAGGGGGCCGAGCACCGCACACGCAGCGGGTGGATCGGCCAGCGCAAACAGCCGGGTATCCACGCCATGGGTCCACAACCTCAAACGCGCGAAACCGCGTGCGCGCAGCATTTCCAGCACCCCCTGCGTAGGCACCATCACGCCACTGCTGGCTTGGTGAAAGCGGCGAAACAGCGCGTAACCCCACGCCAGTGGAACGCCCAGGGCGGCATGCAGGATCTCGGGAAATTTGGTGTGGAAGGCCGTGGTGAACGGCAGCTTGAGACGATTGCAGTGACGCCTGGCTGCCCAGCCCAGTGGCCCTTCGGTGGCGATGTGGATGGCGTCCGCGCCGGCAGCGTCCATGAGCGCGCCGAGACGCCGCCCCGGGAACAGGGCCAGATCGATGCCGGCATAGCCCGGGCAGGGACGGGTGCGGAACTGCCCAGGCTGGATCACCACGACCTCGTGGTCGCTGGCCTGAAGCTGGCGCACCAGTTCAACCAGCGTGGTAACGACGCCGTTGACCTGCGGCTGCCACGCATCGGTCACGATCAGGATCTTCATGCGCGTCTCCTTTTCTGTTCCCAGCTCAGGTCGACTGGTGTTCTGTTTGGGCATCAGCGGGTGCAGGCATAGAAGCGGGCTCGATCGCCGGACGCCAGTGGACAAGTTCGAGCCGGCCATCGAAATGTTCGACCAGGGCCGACAGGCTCTCCACCCAGTCGCCGTCGTTGCAATAAAGCGTGCCGTCGATCAGGCGCATCTCGGGTCGGTGGATGTGACCACAGACCACCCCTTGGTAGCCGCGCTGACGCGCTTCCGCCGCCACGGCGCGCTCGAAGTCGGTCACATAGTTCAGCGCACTCTTGACCTTGTGCTTGAGGTATTGCGAAAGCGACCAGTACGGCAGGCCCATGCGCGCCCGCAGTGAGTTGAGGTGGCGGTTGAGGCGCAGCGTCAACTCGTAGGCGTTGTCGCCCAGGTAGGCCAGCCACTTTGCGCACTGGATGACACCATCGAAATGGTCGCCGTGCACGACCCACAATTGACGCCCGTCTGCGGTGGCGTGCACTGCCTCGTTCGCCACTTCGATGCCGCCGAACTGGTGACCACTGAACTGGCGCGCAAACTCATCGTGGTTGCCGGGCACGAACACCACCCGGCAGCCCTTCCGGGAGCGTCTCAGCAGCTTCTGCACCACGTCGTTGTGCGCCTGCGGCCAGAACCAGCGGCGCCGCAGCTGCCAGCCGTCGATGATGTCGCCCACCAGGTACAGCGTCTGGCTAGGGTGGCGCATGAGGAAATCGAGCAGCGGGCCGGCCTGGCAGCCGGCGGTACCCAGGTGAAGGTCGGAGATGAACACCGTGCGGTACCGGGCTCGTTCGCCGCCATCGCCGTGGGGTTCGTCATCGCGCAGCGGCGCGGCGCCCACGTCGGCCAGGGCACCGCGGAACTGGCTTTGCCAGGCCGCCAGTGCCACCCCCTGGGGGGTCGTGCGAAGCGCGGCGGGGGGTGCCATGTCAGGCCCCCAGAAAGTGCTTGCGGTAGCGCGCTGGCAGATCAGAAATGCGCATGAGCATGGGCAGGTCTGCGGCGTTGAAGTCTGGGTCCCAGGCCGGCGGACCCAGCACCTTGGCGCCCAGGCGCAGGTAGCCTTTGATCAGCGCGGGCGGCTCCACGTCGAGCGTGTCGTCGAGCTGTTCGATCGGCAGCGGGAGGCGCGGGCGCACGTGGAAGTCGATCGGAGCGAGATGGGTCTGTCGCACCTGACGCCATATGCTGGCCGCGGCGTGGCCGCCACCCACCATGCCGTGCGGACCTTCGTGCTGCATGGGAATGCTCGCACAGCCAATCATGGTGTCGAGCTGGTTGCGGACCATGAACTCGGCCAGAGCGCCCCACAGCGCCATGATGACGCCGCCGTGGCGATGCTGGCGGTGGACGCAACTGCGCCCGAGTTCAACCATGCGCTCGCGCACCGTGCGCAGGCGGGTGAGATCGAACTCGGTATCGCTGTACGTGCTGCCGACGCGCCGGGCCTGGGCCGGCGTGAGCACGCGGTAGGTGCCGATTACCTCGCGGCTGGTGGCATCGCGCACCAGAAGGTGCTCGCAGAAATCGTCGAAGAGGTCCACGTCGTGGCCCGGCACCGCATCGGACAGAATGGCCCCCATCTCGCCCGCAAACACCGCGTGCCTCAGCCGCTGCGCTTCACGAACTTCGTCCAGATGGCGTGCCCAGGAAACTTCAATCCCACCGGTTGCCCGCGTGTCGACCGGCGCAGGTGAGGGGCAATGAAGCGACCCCCGTGGCAGGGCGAGCGGCGAAAGGCTCAGGGTGGGGGTGGGCAGTTCTTTCATGGCGGGCACCGTGTTGTGGGGTTTGGTTGTCGTCATGAACCCGCATTCTTGGAGGCCGCCGTGTCGCTTCCGTGGCAGCGGCATGAAGCTTTCGTGACATCCGCACAGAAGCTCCCAGAAGCGCTGCCAGAATACGGGTCTGTGACCGAACCCACGCCCACCCGCATCCACCCATTGAAATGCCATCCCGCCACACCGGCGGGGGTGGCGCTCTCGCTGATGGTTCAGGTGCACACGACTGAAGCGTGTTGGGCATTGCACTTCCGTCTGCTCGGCCATGTCGCCGCTGTGCGCATTCCCCCTGCCACAACCAGCGGCCCCGCCGACGGGCTGTGGCAACACACTTGCTTCGAAGCTTTCGTGTCCGCTGAAGGCGAAGAGGCGTATCGCGAGTTCAATTTCTCACCCTCCGGGCAGTGGGCGGTCTACCGGTTCCAGGCAGAGCGCGAACGTGTCACGCTGGCCGACGCAACGCAACCGGCGCTGGAGGTCTCGAGCACCGCCGACAGCCTTCAGCTCGTCGCCCGCTGGCCCCTGACACGCCTGCCCGCCGGCGGAACCTTTCTGCTGGGCCTGTGCGCCGTGATCGAGGAAACCGACGGCCGCCTGAGCTACTGGGCACTCGCGCATCCGAAAGACCGACCTGACTTCCACCACCGCGACGGCCGGGCTTTGCGCCTGGCCTCACCTTGAACGGATCTCCATGCAACTTGGCCTTGAACGCTTCCTGCAAGACGCCACGCTGCGCGCCCCGCTGGCTGGCCGCCGCGTCGCGCTGCTGGCTCACCCTGCTTCGGTGACCCGCGATCTCACGCACTCGCTCGATGCACTGGCTGCACTCCCCGACGTGAAACTGAGCGCGGCCTTCGGCCCGCAGCACGGGCTGCGGGGCGACAAGCAGGACAACATGGTCGAGTCGCCCGATTTCAACGATCCCCGGCTCGGCATTCCGGTGTTCAGTCTTTACGGTCAGGTGCGCCGACCCACTGAAGCCATGATGGACAGCTTCGACGTGTTGCTGGTCGACCTGCAGGATCTGGGCTGCCGCATCTACACCTTCATCACCACGCTGCGCTATGTGCTGGAGGCGGCTGCAAAGCACGGCAAAGCCGTCTGGGTGCTGGACCGGCCCAACCCGGCCGGACGACCCATCGAAGGCCTGAGCCTGCGACAGGGGTGGGAAAGCTTTGTGGGCGCCGGCCCCATGCCCATGCGCCATGGCATGACGATGGGCGAACTCGGCCAGTGGTTCATCGCCACGCTCGGCCTGACGCTCGAATACCGCGTCGTCGCCATGGAGGGCTGGCAGCCCGGCGAATCCCCGGGATATGGCTGGCCCGTGGAGCGAACCTGGGTCAACCCCAGCCCGAACGCGGCCAACCTGAGCATGGCGCGCGCCTATGCAGGCACCGTGATGCTGGAGGGAACCACGCTCAGCGAAGGGCGTGGCACCACGCGCCCGCTGGAGCTGTTTGGCGCACCCGATCTGGACGCACGCCAGTTGATGGCGGACATGCGGCGACTCGCACCGCAATGGCTGCAAGGCTGCAAGCTGCGCGAATGCTTCTTCGAGCCCACTTTCCACAAACACGTGGGCCGGCTGTGCCATGGCGTGCAGATCCACGTCGAGGACCCGACCCACTACGACCACGCGGCATTCCAGCCGTGGCGGCTGCAGGCGCTGGCATTTCGCGCACTGAGGCTGCAGTCGCCCGACTACCCGCTGTGGCGCGATTTCCCCTACGAGTATGAGCGAGACCGGTTGGCGATCGACCTCATCAACGGTGGGCCATTGCTGCGGGAGTGGGTTGACGATACGAAGGCCGCACCCGAGTTGCTGGAAGCGGCTGCGGCGGCCGATGAAGCGGCGTGGGCTGCGGAACAGAAGCCCTTTTTGCTGTATTGACGGCTACAGCCATTTCTGCAGAAAAACCGCGGTGCCCATGGCAGGGTCAAGCTGGTAGCCCGCGAAGCCGATGCGCTGATAGAGCCGGAGGGCGCCGTGGTTGCCAGAGAGCACCTCGAGCGTGAGCTTGACCGCCCCTCGATTCCGGGCAATCGCCTCGGCCTCGGCCAACATACGTTCGGCAATCCCCCGCCCGCGGTGGCTGGTCAGTACCGCCACATCGTGCACGTTCACCAAGGGCCTGCAGGCGAAGGTCGAGAACCCTTCAATGCAGTTCACCAGGCCCACCGGCTCTTCACCGTCGAAGGCCAGCACGCTGTAGGCTTGGGGCCTGGCAGCCAGAGCGGCAACCAGATGGGATTTGGCGTAATCCGAAAGCCCTTCCCCGCCGCCGGCAGGATCGAGAGCATAGGCGTCCAGCAGCATCACCAGCGCAGCCGCGTGCAACGGGTCCGCATAGTCGGCGCGAAGGGTGGTGACGGTGCCGGGCGTCATGCCGCCACTTGGGCTCTTATGGCCGCCACGAGCCGATCGGCGCAGGCCTGGGCCTGCTTCGCGTCCCGTGCTTCCACCATCACGCGCAAAAGGGGTTCGGTCCCGCTGGGCCGAATCAGCACCCGACCGGTCTCACCCAGATCGGCCTCCACCGCACGGATTTCCTCGCTCAGGAAACGGTTGGATTTCCAGTCCTGGCCGGGCTCCAGGCGCACGTTGATCAGGGTCTGCGGGAACAACGTGACATCGGCCAGCAACTGAGCCATGGTCTTTCCGCTGCCCACGCAGGCCTGCAGCACCTGCAGGGCGGAGACCAGGCCATCGCCCGTGGAGTGACGGTCGAGCACCAGCAGATGGCCGGAGCCTTCGCCACCCAGAATCCAGCCGTGTTTCTCAA
>Ga0070752_1002535_pt1 | contig 11751 bp, 14 predicted proteins | sample VirMetDEL_Aug_30_FD_77440 | JGI IMG/M metagenome (GOLD analysis project Ga0070752, IMG submission 77440) | Aqueous microbial communities from the Delaware River and Bay under freshwater to marine salinity gradient to study organic matter... | ecosystem: Environmental > Aquatic > Marine > Coastal...
AAAACATCAAAAAACACAAAAAAAAATTATTTTCATAATGAACGGGATTACAAAACAATTTAACGGGATTACAAAAAGAATATAATAAAAAATACAAATCGTCAAGAAATTTACAAAAATTATATATTCCCCTTTTCATAACTAAATTTAACGGTTCTTTTAAATTCTGATACGGTTGAAACGCTCATATCTTTATTATACTTAAATTTAACCAATTCACCCCCACAAATTAAATCAAATTTATCAATATTTTCATTATCTTGAAATTTCCATAATTCATTATCATCATATAATTTATTATAAATTTCACTAATACTTTTATTATTTTGTTCTCCATAATGATAAATTGATTCGGTAGGAATACCCTTCATTCTAATATGGTCTCCATTTATAATATTGTTGTTTTCTGAAATTCCTTCTAATTTATCATAATAACTTTTTTTACCTAAAAAAATACTTTCAATCGCGTATATTTCTTTTAAATCATAATCCTTTATTTTAAAATCACTATGAAATTGCCCCATATTTTTTCCTATCAATTCCCGTTTGTATTTTTTATTATATTCTTTTTGTAATATTTGAATATCTTTATCATCTATGTGCATGCTGTCTGTGTCTTGATAGTAAATATTTAACCCCTTATCCTCTGCTAAACACATTACTTCGTTCATAATTCTTTTACTCATACTAAGAATTTCCACCCCGGCGGATACATTATTATAATGTTCGTTTATTGTTTTTATTTCTTTTAAAATACTAAATTTTTCTAACTCGGTTATTTCCTTAATGAAATTATAATGTTTATCAATATATTCGTCTATTTTATTATTTTGTATTATTTTTGTTTCATTTTCAATAGGTTTTAATAAACATTTACCATAACAACTATTCATTAATAATTTATAGATTTCTTGTATTTCGTTTTTTTCCTTTTTTGCTTTTAATCTTGCTTGAAATAAATGATTAATTACGTTATTTATTTTAGGGTTGTGTCCTTCATCGTAATAATAACCAGAAATAATATCAAAATTTTCTAATTTTTGATAATTTATAATATCTTCTAAAGAAATTTTATCGATGTATATAAATTCTCCTTTTATATCGTTTGTAAATTCTCTAATACCATTTTTCAACACACTTAATAGTGGAAAATCTCTTTTTATTATTGGGTTTTCTTTAATATAAATTTTTATAAAATATCCGCTTTGACTATTTAAAAAATCCATATTTAGATTATGTTTTTCAATTACTTTAGGTTTTCCCATTAAAAATCCTTTTATTCTACTCATAGCAGAACTATAGAGTCCGACCGCGTCGAAATCATTAATTTTTCCTTTAATTCTCCATTTTTTATTTTGCTTCGTCATACATCGACCACCAATAACGCAATTTTGAATAAAATCTCTTGGAATACCCGACATTTTATAACATCCATTAAAGCATTCTTTAGAAATTAAATAATCTAAACTCAAGGAGGCAATAGAACAGTAATTCATTACATCTAACCCGGTAATTTCTGCAATCCATATCCTAAATTGTTTGTATCCATTTTTCAAAACTAAACAATCCATTTCGCAATATTTTTCACTATATTTTATAATATCTATTTTTTCATTATTAACACATCCCCACTCAAGAGCATTATTATAATATTCTATATATTCATCAGGGTTTAAATATTCGCTACAAATACTCATATCGATATATCTATTATTAATGTTTTCTTCATTATACATATCATAAGGCAATATTTCTTTTTTCATAGGTAATTTAAACATATCTTTAAAATTTTTTAATTTAACCGGGATTAAATTTAGACTGTCTTGAAATTCTATATTTATAAAACCATTATAACTATTATTATTTTTATCTAAAAAGGTATTACCTGTATATATTCTCGCTTTTCCCCCCATTAGGCGATTACCTTTTAATATGGGCGATAAAGAATATAAATAATTCATTATAAATGTAAAGTCATATCGTGCATTATGTGCTATAAGTAATATATTTTTTTGATTACCTTTATTTTTACCTTCATATTCTAAAACCGGATTATTTTTATATTTATTTTTAATGTAATTTATAAAATTTTTTGCGCAATCATCACCGAAAAAACTTTCTTTTTCATTATTATCATCTATAAAACATATTAAATAAGGTTTGTGAGGTAAATTATACCCTTCATTATTTTTTATTTTGGTGTTTGTCTCAAAATCAAAGAAAATCTTTAAATGTTCTTTTCTATTAATATTTAATTGACTATTTGTATCTAAGCAATTTTCATTATATTCCAAGTTTTCATTTTCTTTCATATTATTATAATAGGGGGTTTTCATAATTTCATTAATTGAAATAGGTATTATTAAATCTTCATTTTCTAATAACATTTTGATAATTTTATAACTATCTATAAATCTATTATTTGCTTTTTTATAGTATTTCTTACCTTTAACAATACTATGTTTATAAATTTTATTATATTCGTCTATTTCTTTTATATCTTTATAATTTTCTATAGCGTAAGAAGTAATTTCAGTTTTATTATCTATAATAAAATAGTGTTCGTCTAATAATCCAATATTAAAAATATTTTGTTTTGAATCTCCATATTTACAGGTTTTTGTTTCCGTTATTTTGTCTTTTCGTGTCGTTAATTTACTTATATTAATTGTAATATCTAATTTTTCACATATTAAAGGTATTTTACAGGTTGGAACAGAAGAATTTTTAACAAAACTTTTCAAATAATTTAATTTTTGAACTTCTAAACCTCCATTTTCTAAAGCAATATATAAACAATTATTATTATGATAATTACTATTTATTTTATCGTCTTCTTTAAAAATTCCATATCTTGATAAATCTAAATTTAATTTATGATGATATTTAAAAAATGCTCCATTTGGTATTTGTTTTTTTTCTTTAAGTGTAAATTTTACCTCATATTTATTAGATAAAATAGTATTGTATATAAATTCGTTATCGCTTCCATATCTTGAAGAAAAATCACTCCCCTTTAAATCTTCATATTTATCTAATTTTATTATATTATTAGAAGAAAGCATAATCCAAGTATTGCTGTTAGTTGGTTTTGCTACTATAGATATAATTTTTTCATCGGTATTTGATATTAATAAAGATTTAATAATGTCTAAACTATCTTTAAAAGAAATTTTTAATAAATCAATAATAACATTTTTTGTCGCGTATTTTGATTTTCCTATATTTGCTCTTAAATCATCTTTAATATTTTTAATTTGATTATATAAATTTAATTTATATGTATTGTCGGTTTTATTTGTTAAAATATTCCCGATATTTAACTGACCCGCTGTTTTTTCGTCTGTAAATTTCTTCTTTAATACCTTGTTTTTAAATCTTTTATCAAAAGAAATCTTATAAAATCGTTTTGTTAAAGGATTATATCTTGTTTTATCATCTAAATATAAAAAAGTTTTTCCTCCCTTATTAATTTCTTGTTATATGATAACGCCTTTTTCGTTGGTTCTCCATTTATTATTAAATTATTAATATTGGGTTGATACGATTTTTTACCGTTAATTCTTATATCTTCTTTTAATAAATTTTGTATTTCTGATAAAATCAAATTTGAAGTCATTCTTAATAATGATATTTATAATAATTTTTAGTAATTTGTAAATATATTTTGTTTCTTAATAATCTATTAGAAGATAATCTTAAATTGTTTTTTAAATAAACAAAAAAAATCAAAATATGTTTATTAATTTAAAATTTTGTATAGTAAAATATAAAAAATAAATTGAATTATTGCGGTTTTTTTAAATTGCTTAACGGTAAATTTTTTTTTTTCTTCCAAACATAAATAAATTCTTTATAGTTTGTAATTTTACCACTAAATCTTGATTGAATAAATAAAGGGTATTTTTTATCGCTTTCGCCTAAAATTATTTTTATTTCATCATACATATCAATTGGAATATTTAAACAATAATAACCATTTTTTTTCATTCCATTAAATGTTTTTATTATTACTGGAAATATAAAACTATTATAGAAATCTGTTTTATCTGTATAAATAGGCATATTTTCATATTTCTCAGTTAAATAGGTCTTTTTCCAGTAAGGGGGACTTGTAAAAACGAAGTCGTAATCATATTTGTTATAATCAATTTTTGAACTATCTTTAAAAATCATTTCTATATTACTTTTTGACTGATAAGTTTCAATAATACCTTCATATGCTTTCTTTAAATTTATATTAGTATCAATTCCAATATAATTAATATCTAAAGACATAGCACCAATCAATCGACCGCCCCACCCTGCTGAAAAATCTAATATTGTTTTTGGTTTATACATGCAATATAGTTGTTTTGCGATTATTGGTTTAAAAGCATTTGAACTTCCTTTATATAATCTAAAAACATCATACGCTGCTATATATTTATTTTTTCCATTTTCCAATCCATAATTAAATAATCTAATACCAGAAGGTGTTTTCAAATAATCTTTATTTTTCCAAAAAGTAGGAAAATCAAAAATTCTTTTGACCTTAGTTTGTAATCGATATTTAAATGTAAAATAATCCATAGAAACATTACCAATATTTGATGCTGGATTTATATTATTACATTCTATAGACTTTAATTTTTCATAGTCATTTATTGCTTGGTTTTTGTTGATTGGTTTTATTTTTGACGATAGATCTGAAAGACCATCACCGATTAATTTATTTATTATTTCCATATTATATATTATTTCGATAAAATTAAATTAAACACTTAAAGGGGTTATTTTTTGTTGTTTTCTTTTTAAATTATATATTTTCATTCTTTCCGCTATTTTCTCTTTATTTTTCTCATAATATTCTTTAGACTTGAGACATTTTTCTTCTTTATGGTTATTATAATATCTTTTTTGTGCTTCTAAAAATTTAATTTTTGATTTTTCATTATTAAAATAATTTTTCTTATATTGTTTTTGTTTTTCGTCTTTTGCCTTTAAAAGTCTATATTCTTTAAGGACTTCTTCAATATTGCTTATTTCCTGAGTGTTCTCCATTTTTAATTTTGTTCTTATTACTATATATAAAGATAAAAAATAATCTTAAATTATTTTAATTAATTATCTAATACCAACAATTTTTTTTATTAATTTATCATTCATATAACTGTTATTTTGCTTTATAAATTCTCTCCATTTTGGATTAATTATAACTTTATTATTATAAAATAATTCTGGTAATCCATTTTTTATAAACCACGCTGAATATTCCCCGCATACATCACTATTTAAAGATTGTAATTCAATTTTGTTTGTTGTATATTTACCATTAATTGAATTATTTTTTAAATAATTTTCAAAATTTGTTGTTTCTCCCAATAATAAGTCGTCATCATCCGCTTGAAACCCGTATGAATCAAAATATTCTGTATGAATACTATTTAATCCTCTCATAGCAACCCAGTGCGACCCTCTTTCTCCCGATTTACTGTAATTTGCTATCAAACTGCTACCGCTCGGGGGATATTTTGGTAATTTATCGCTTGGAAATACGCCTAAAAATCCTTTTTCATTTTTTAAATAGTGCTCTAATTGGAAATTTGTCGTCATTTATATTTACCATAGATAATTTATGCTCCAAAAATTTGGTGATGTTATATCATATGCGGTTAATTCTCCTTTACCATTTCTAATATTCATACTTCTCTTTAAATATAAATTCCTTCTTTTAGTGTCTAAATGGTTTAATTCAGGATATCCCCCGATTTTATCAAAAAAATGCTGATGAATACTACTTCCAAAATGTATTAATTTTATTTTATTGTCTTTCATAACATATACTGAATATTTCTTGTTTTTTGCTTTACTTTTAAAAGGTTGATATAATTCCATTTTAATTTTATCTTATTATATAGTAATATATAAAATGAATATTGAAACCGATATTGAAAATAATTGCTTAATTTGTGATAATAATAATAAATATAAATTTCAAACCTTCTGCGATAATTGCGTAAATTTCGGTTATAGAAAATGTATGAAATGTAAAAAATTTGTGATTCGTATTGAAAAACCTTATTGGGTATTGATTTGTAAGACTTGCTTTAATGATTAAAATTATCTAATAATAAATATAAATGACTATAAAAGATATACTTAAAAATATTCTTAAAAAAATAAAGTGCAAGTGTGCTTGTTTTTCAAATTGTAAAATGGAAATTGCTTATAATACATCATTTAGAAAATCTAAAAAGAATACAAATACTAATGAAAATACAAATACTAATGAAAATACAAATATAAATAATGTATCTGTTATAAACACACCAAATACAGAAAGAAGACAATTACCAAGAATACCTGAAAATAATTATGTTGTAATAGATTAATATAAAATGTCTATTCCACTTGATAAAGATTTATATAATATCGCTAAAGAAATAGTATTTTCACAATACAAAAAAAATAGTGCCTATCGTAGTATGGCGATACAAAAATTATACAAAGAATTAGGGGGTAAATACATAGAAAATAATGATGAAAAAATTAAACCATTAACAAGATGGAAATTGGAAAAATGGGTTGATATAGGTAATAAAGAATACCCAGTATATAGACCAACAAAACGAATTAACAAAGATACACCGCTAACAGTTTCTGAAATAGATAAAAAGAATTTAGAAAAACAAAGTAAATTGAAACAGAAAATCAAAGGGGAAAAGAATTTACCTCCATTCAAGAAGAAATAATTATGCTATAATTGTTAGAACACCACTATTGTTCCAAATATCACCAGTTGATAAACCGGTTGGTGCCGTTGGGATATTAGCAAAATTTACACTTCCAATAACTTTTAAACCTTGTTTTACCGTTAATTCCGTATCAGTAATAGTTAATCTTTCACTACCACTTTTATAAAAAGTCAGGTGTCCATCATTTCTGTTCTTAATATCCCAATCACTCATATTTGTTTTAAGACTTAGACCACAATCAACGGAATGATAAACTTGTATTAGAGAGTCTGACCCTGCGATAGATGTAGGATTAGATATATTCACACCTAATTTAACGGCATTTGCTACTGATGTATCTAAAAATAAAGCGGTTGTATTTAAAAGAGGTTGTTTTGTATCAATACTACTTTGTAAATCAGCATCAGCATCTGCTAAATCAACTAATGTTGCGTAATCACCTAAGGTGCTTATATCTACTTTGGTGTTAAGAGATGACTGTAAATTAGTTATATTACTTTGTAAAGTCCCTATTGTATCCTGATTACCAATAGAAACTATCCCAGAATTATTCCACAATTTAGTTCCAGATTGAGAGGTTGTAGGCAAAGTTTCCATATCAACAACAGAACCCCTTACCCTAAATCCTTGTTTTACCATTAACTCGGTATTATTCCATTCACCTCGCTCACTTCCACCATTATAAAAACCAAGATTCCCAGATGGGTTCTTGACCTTCATACACCAATTTCCTGTGTGATTTGATAAACTTAAAGCACAATCAGTTTGTCCGTAAATTTGTAAAACACTATCGCCTCCGCTTATAGATGTAGGTGTTGATGTTCCCACACCTAACTTCGGTTGATTTGCTATACTTGTATCTAAGAATAAATCGCTTGTATTTAAAAGAGGTTGTTTTAAATTCAAATTTGCAGTTATTGTATTATCAGCACTAATTCGGGAATTTTCCTCATTAGTTAAATTTGTGCTTAATAGTGTATCTGCCGATTGTCTATTGATTGTTTCCAATTGTAAATCATTTGATATCTCATTATCTCTGTTTAGTCGTTGTAAAACTTCATTATCTAAATTGAGTTGGACTACATCAACATTCTCTTGGACTACATCAATATTATTTTGTAAAGTATTATCGGCATTTGCTCTTGTTGTAATTTCCGTATTTAGAGTTGTTATAAGACCATCAATATTTGATTGCAGGGTTGTATCACCTCCTATTCTCGCGGTTTCTTCAATATCTAATGATGTTTGATTTGCTTTTAAATCCAATTCATTTTGTAAATTTTGAATATCTGTTATTTCTAAACCATTTACAACACTATTTAAATTAACAACTCCGTTAAATGTGTTTTCACCTATTAAAGTGTTGTTTTTATCAAATCTCACAAAATTTGTCTTACTACCGATAACATTTTGAAATAAAGACATTTTTAATTTATATATTATATATTATATTAATCTTAGAAAAAATTAAAAGTTATATTAATGTCTTGTGATACTATAAATCATATCCAAAGACGAAGAACCTAATAAATGATAGACCCTAACATATCTATGGTTTATACTGTTTCTTGTTAATGAAAATTCGTAATTTGAATTACTCCCTTTTTGTTCTACTTGAGGTTCGATATGGTCTGTAAAAAATACCGAATTATCATTTGAATATTCTAAAACCATATTATATAGTTCAGGGGATTTTCCAGATACTGTAATACTATTATACATTTCGCTCCCTGCTGCTTTCAAATCAATTGTGTTAGAATATGTATTGCCAACGATTTGTCCGTTGTTTAAAATTCCACTAATCCTATTATTATTTGTTCCATTAGCAATTGTTATAGTGCTACCCCCATCAACTATAACGCTTAATGTGTTAGGGCTGGTATGTGCTATAGTTTCTAATCTTAAAGTATTCATAACAACGCTATTGTTTTGTAATGTAATTCTACAAAATCTTGATTTTACCTGTAAATTATCAAAAAATGTGTTATTATTTGTTATTTGGAATGTTTGTGTGTGGTCGTAATTAACACCATCAATACCAAATTCTACAACCAAATTTAATGTGTTTGATGTTGCTGTGGTAAAATTACAACTAATTGAAATTTGGTTATATCCTTCTAAATCTGTTGCGGGTGATTGGAATATTTCATTTTGATTTAACGGAGTTGTTGTTGTTAAGGTATCTGATATTACGGACATTTTTTACAATTATATTAGATAATAAATTTTTGATGTCCTTTTAATATTTCTTTTTTAATGTAATTATTAAATTTTTTATTTAACGGTAAATTTTTAATTGAGGGGTCTGTATATTGATTTATATAATTTGCATCTTCATAAATATATTTTACTATTCTTTCTAATCCCTCAAATAAAATATCAACTCCATGCACTTTTATTATATCTTCAATTAAATTATTATCTAATAATTTTAAAATTTCTGTATCAATAACGGCAGATTTTTTTTTTTGTAATCTTCTTAATACATTCATTATCTTATCAAATGTTTTATTTCTATCATCCCATTCTCTTAGTAAAATTGGTATTTCGTAAGTGTCCCATTCATCGACTACTAAATATGATGATTTAGATATTTTTGGTTTATTTTCTTTTAGTTCATTAATTACATTTTTAATATTTTTAATTCGTTCTACTATTTTTTTTGCTGTATAAACATTAGACAATTTACTATCTGTTAAAAAATAATAGTCTTTATCCCTTTCGTATTTTAAATATGTATAATAGTTTTTATTTTTTGTATTACTATAGTCTCGATGGTATTCAGGTAAATAATTAAATTTTATTTTTTTTTTCTCTAATAACTCTTTATTATCTTTTAATAACATATCGTATTTTTCAATCAATTTTCGAGTTAAGTCAATTGAATCATCACGACGACTATAATAATTAAATAACAATTTTTTAATGTTGTCTTGTGTTGGTTTTTCTTTTATTAAATCATCATAAAACCCGTAATATTTTAGAATTTCTTTATCTTCTTCTAATCCGCGTTCATAAACAGAAAGATTACCAGCAAAATCCCTATCCATATAATAAAATCTGGGTTTTGGTTGTTGTTTTTTTACTTTTTCGTTTGGTTTTGGTAAATCCCTTTTAAAATTATCTTTTAATACGATTTTTTCATTTCTTATTTCGGTATGTTCTAATAAATGTGAAATTAATTCATTTTTTTTCTTTTTTGAAACTGTGATTTTCATATGGTTCATATAATCTCTAATTAATGTTTTTAACTGCTTTACTGTTAAAACATTTAATAGTTCTTTATAATTAGTATTCATTTTTTATCTATATTATTATATTGTGATATTTTTTTTTCAATATCTATTTTCGATATTTGAAAACATTCTTTACAAAACATTTTTTGATTTATTTTACAACAATTAAAACATTTATACATTTTAATATATAAAAAGATAATAAAACACTAATAAAAAAATTAATTCCTTACATTTCATCACAATAAAATTTTTTAAAGGATAAAAGGTAAAGCGGATAAGGTCATTCCTGCTGTCTTGGTGATTACATCGCTGGCGTTAGTAGGATTTCCAAAAGCACCTTTAATACCATCTTGAATAGACCCCACAGCATCGCCGATAAAATCGAAAAACCCCTCGCCCTCCATAGATGTTTTATACCCCGCTTTTTTTAAAGCATCGTGTTGTTTTTTGTTTTTAACAAGGACTATTGAATTACCTTTCGCCATATGGTGCGGGTATTTTGCTTTTTTATTTCCCTTCTTTTTCACTCCTAAACCGGTTATTTCGTCTTCGTCCATCTGTGGAGTGTTTCTTTCCATTTCTACATCAACGAAGGGTTGAAAATTACGACTATCGAAACCACTTTGAATATCTATACCCCCCCTATTACCTAAAGTCATAAGAGCCGCGGCGGTTGCGAGTGGAAGTCCTATTTTTAGAGCATATTTTTTTAGTTTATTCAATTTTGCACCGTGCCCGGTCATCTTTTGTTTTTTAGGTTTTATTTCCCCACCAAGAAAAGAAGATGTTTTCCCTATAGCATCCGTCATTCCGTCTAAAAAATCAGAAAATCCCTCTCCTTTTTCCTTTTTAGTTTTTAGTTGTCCGCCCATTATCAATCCGGGGAGTTGTTTTATTATATCCATAAAAGAACCACCCGCCATAACAATTCCTTTTCCTTTCGAATTCCACTCATTAGCGATTTGTTTCATACGCTCAGAACCGGTTAGGGTTGTTCCGTGCTCTCTCATATGTTTTGAGCGTAATTTAACATAATCTTGATAAGTCATCATTTTAGTATGTCCCGGCATTTTTGATTGTATATTTTATTATATATATAGATAATATTTTTTAGAAATCTACATTATAAATATTATTAAATTTCGTATCTCTATATCTGAGTAATTTTTTATTTTCGTCTTCTAATTCGTGCCATTTATTATCTATAATGAAACAACCATATTTTTTCCCTGTGGCGTCATCGTATAAATCTAACAATTCATTAGCGTGATTAGGGTTAATCATTCGACATAGCATTTTACATTCCAGACTATCTCCAAACCTGAAAATTACAAAATAGCTCGTGTTCATCCGGTGTGTTCGATTTTTTGGCGTAAATATGCGCTGTGTGAGTTCTACCACTGAGCAGGATTTATGGCGCCCAGATATAAACAATTCCGTTATAAATTTATTTTTTTGTTCAGTCATCATATCATCTATAACAATACAAGTCTGATAATCTTTATTATAGTATTCTTCAATTAATTTTTCGATTTCTGGTTGGTCTTTGTTAATATCACTAAATACTGATATGTGTTTGCCTATCATATCAATAAAATTTTTCATTTTTACTTGTTTTAAACTATATTCTGGTGCTATCCAAATTATTTTGTCGAATGGTTGATTTTTTTCTAATAGTAGCGACATGCAGAATTTTGTTTTTCCTGAACCAGACGAACCACAAATACACATTCTATAAGGGTGTTGAGGTTGTAATATGTCTTTATTATCTGCCT
>Ga0070752_1002549_pt1 | contig 11709 bp, 8 predicted proteins | sample VirMetDEL_Aug_30_FD_77440 | JGI IMG/M metagenome (GOLD analysis project Ga0070752, IMG submission 77440) | Aqueous microbial communities from the Delaware River and Bay under freshwater to marine salinity gradient to study organic matter... | ecosystem: Environmental > Aquatic > Marine > Coastal ...
CATGTCCCCATACGTGGCCGCGGTGCTTTGCTCGGATTCCATGACCGTCACGCCGTTGTTGACGATGCGAACCCGGATGAAGGGCAGGGCCTCCACGAAGGCGAGCTGGACCAGGGCCGGGGCGATGTAGTCCTCCATCAGCGTCTCGTCGTTGCCGGTGATGGTGCCCGCTGAGACCTTGGTCTTGAGGTCGTCGTACAGCGATTGTCCCAAAGCGGGGAGGATGTGCATCTCCTGCGCCATACGGATGTAGGGCTGTAGGATTTCGTCGTCCACAGAACCACCGAGGGCGGTCTCTTTCTTGAGCTTCGCCGGAGAGATGAAGAGAATGAGGTTCGCCATTATCGTGGGGTGGTGAAGTCTTTGGGTTCAAGGAATCCGCGGTTGACCATATCGCGGGGGCGCTGCGCCACTTGTGGGTCTTGCGGCTTCAGGCGCTCGGCATCGGGTCCCGCGGCGCGGATGATGCGTTGGGCCTCGTTCACGGAGACGCGCTTGTTGTTCTTCTTGAGGTACGTCCGGCGCTGCCAGAAGTGGCGGCACGATCCGCCCCCCTTGTACTTGAGGAGGTCGTAGGTATTGGCTCCGCGCGGTCCCCATCCGGGATTCACCGCACGCCCGGAGGCGGCCACAATGTCCTCTTTTCGGTACACCTTCGCGGCGTTGACCATCTTCCGGCAGAACTCCCGGGACTTGTCGTCGGCGGTAGCTGGGGCGTAGGCGTAGCGGACCTTGATGAGGTCGGTATCGACTTCACTCTTTCCGGCAGGGTTGGAAGAAGGCACCCGCGCAAACGTCCAGAGGGCGTCCAGCTTCTCTTCCTGGGCTTCGTCGTACTCCCGCTCGTCGATAAGTTCGTAGTCGTCGTCTTCGTCCTCTCCCAAGGCGATGAGGAACTCCGCCGCGGCGTCCAATTCCACGGCGCTGAACTTCTGCTCGAGTCCTTCCTTCTCCTGCTCGTCGGTGGTTTGGGCTTTGACCGTGTCCACGTCGATGAAGTCGGCAGGCTTCAGGGTCTTGAAGTAGAAGTCCAGGTCGATGCCATTCACCGCGAAGATGGGCTGAAGGCCATCCAACAGGGTCCGCTGGAAGGGCTTGACGACCGTATTCTGGAAGAGGCTGAAGGCGTCGCGCAGCTCGTCGGCGTTGTTGCCAAACCCACCCCCGTCTCCGCGGATACCAAAGAGGAGAGGCGAGGTGATGCGGTGCCCGGCCAGAATCTTCGTCGTGCACTCCGTGGCGAGGAACTCGTACATCCCGTCGTTGTCGTTCGGGTTGACCGGAGTCAGTTGGGGCGCGGAATCGCTCCCGTCGTTGAACGAAATGAGCAGGCGCCCGGCGTTACTCGAGCCGCTGAACTTCTCGTTCACGTGCCGCTCGATGGCCCTCCGCTCCTCGTCGCTCGGGATGCCGTTGTTGAACGCCAAAAGCATGGACGGGAAGAGGCCGTTCTTGATGTTGTTCAAGTGGAACGTGGACACCTCACGATCGAGCTCGATGTAATTGGTGGAGCCCACATAGTCCGGCAATCCGTAGTAGAAGATGCCGGGGTTGTAGGCTTTGATTTGGTACACGGAAGCCGGCTCGGTGCGGTCCTCCGTATCCCACGCGGGGTACTTGACCGGAGCGTACCGCGGCTCCCGCATCCGGGACCAGTCCGGACTCACGTAGTAGCAGTCGACCTTCCCCTGGGCGTCGGCGATGCCCGTCCGCACCGTATGGGCTGGCAAGAAGCGAAGCTCGGCCACCTCCGTCCTGACGCGGTTCCAAATGACCTGGACGTAGCATTGCCCGTAGAGCTTCAAATCGAAGGACAGCTGCCGCAGGATATCGTCGTCGGAGTTCTCGAAGAGACGCTGGGTCTTCAGCCATTGGTCGGGCTTCTCTTCCCGATCCGTGGCGTCCAAGCCTTCGCCGTAAATCATCTCGGAGACCCCATTCACGACCGCGCTCTGGATGGCGCTGCCGAGGTAGAGGTCCCGCAGGTAGTCCCCGTAGGCGTTGTCGTAGCCATAGTCCACCCAGTCGCGCCCGGTCTTCTCTCGGAAGAGGGGCAGTTCATGGGTCGGAAGCCCAAAGACGTTGAACTCGTGCTTACTCATAGTAGGTGAAGGTTTCGTCGTCGTCGGTGTGGCTGGAGTACGTGGTCTCGGCGTATGCCTCCGTCGTCGTTGTGGCGTTCTCTTGGAGCAACAGACCGGAGTCTTCCTTGGCGAGGTTGGCCCCCGCTTCGGTCAAGAGATACCCAATCTGCTCTCCGCGGGTAAGATACCCCAAACCCTTCTCCAAGATGACGTCCGAGGCGGTGATGTCGCGAACATCAGAAGAGGACGACCGCTCGACGACGCGGTACTGGATGAAGCCCTCCGGCCATCCCGGACCCGTAAGGTCCACAGATGTGTCCCCGGCGCTGTCGGCATCGAAGGTGAAGGTGGTGAACCTGTCCGTCACCGTGAGGACGCGGGCGTTCACCATTGCGGTCTTGTCGGTGGTGAGGCTCTTGAGCTCCAGCCCCAGGGCCTGAATGGTTGCGCCATACTCGGCCACGTTCGCGGCACCACGCTTTTCCTTGGGCGTGATGTAGATCGTGTTCTCGATGCTCTCGAAGCTGTTCTTCACCACCACTATCATCAAAAGGACATATAAGAAAGGGCCGCCTCTCGGCAGCCCCCTCTACAAACACACGAACGAATAACGGTCCTCAGCCCGTGGTGATGGTCACGTTGGCCGGGGTCGTCAATCCATCGAAAGGATAGACGGCGGTTCCGGCTCCGGCGGTAGCCTCGAGGAGGTAGTACGGCGCAGCCTCCCGACCTGTGAAGGTCAAGGTGTGGCCGGACATCTCATTGCGGGCGGCTCCGCTGGTAAGCGTTCCTCCATTCAGGTCCATGCCGTGGGCAGCACCGAAAAGGAAGAGGTTGTCGTTGTTGTCCAAGACGAAGATTTGGGAGCGGTTCCGGCTGATGAGGCGGAGCTGCTCGGGGTCTTGCTCTTGGTGCTTCTGAAGGACCACGTTGAGGGTCTGCTCGAAAAGAGAAGCTCCCGTGGCGGGGTCCGACTGGACGTTGATGGTGAAGGACGACAAGTCCGGGCGAAGGTCGTACTGGAGTACGGTCATCGCGGGGAGGTCGGTAATCGTGAACGTCTCCCCCGCTGTGGTGGAAACGGTCGCCGAGCCTGCCGTACCGTCACCCGTCCCCGCGGCGGTCACAAGGCCCGCCTCGAAGTCGTCAACGAAGAAAATCTTCGAGAGACCGCCGAGGGCGTCCTTGCAATCCAGCGCGCGACCGAGGGTGATCGTACAAGCCATCTATCAGGCAGTGAATGCGAATCCAACCACGCCGTCCGTAGGAACGGCAACCTGAACGCCAGCGGCGAAGTCCATAGAGACCTTCACGTTGTCGCTGCCGTCGTACTGGTACACCGGGATGAGGCTTGCGCTCTCGTTGCCCGTGTAGGCGTTCGTTCCAACCACGATGTTGTCGGGGTAGGTGAAGGCGATGACGTCAGCCGTGTTCGGGATACCGGCGGTCGGGTAGACGGGGTATCCGAGGTAGGTCACGGTCTTGAGGTCACGGTTGTAACCCATGTCCGTACCCTGTGCGGCGATGGCCTGCTGGAAGAAGGCGTAGGCCTCGTAGCTGATGTAGAAACCGGCGCCCTCCTTGGCGAGGATGCCAGGGGTAGCGGCCACGCCATTGAACACGGCGTTCATGTTGGAGAGGATGTTGCTTGCATCGAAGGCAGCGTCCGTCACGGCCTCGGTGAAGTCAGCCATTGCGGAGTTGTCGATACCGCCCTCGTCAATCACTCCGTCGTTGGACAAGAGGCCCAAGCCCCACACGGATCCAGCGTCTCCGGCCCACATCAGGCTCTCGAGGTTCTCGGCGGTCTTGGCGGCCACGCTTGCGAGCAGGAACTCAGCGAAGTCCGGCGGGATTTGACCGTCGCGGCGCATACGGCCCTGGGCGGCAATGAACGTCGGGAAGATGGTTCCGCGGCAAACGGTCTCCTTGACCATCAAGTCGTTCAGGGTCAACACCTGCTCCGTGAGGTCGAGGTTCGTTCCGGACGTTCCTGCGCACGCGGCGGCTTGGATGGGGTCGGTGATGTTCAAGTTGGAAACAACGGCCTTGTGGACCACGCCTTCGATGAGGCGGGCGCGGTTGTTTGCGATGGTCTCCGCACCGGTGACGGCGGCGGTAACGTACGGCAGGGCCAACTCACCGGCGTAGGTGTTGTCGGTCACCGTGATGTCGAAGTTGTACTTCTGGGACTTCATGAGAAATTGGAAATGATGTTGAACGCACGATCCACCCCCTTGAGGTTGGGGTTGGTCTCTTGCTTGAATTCTTGCTTGGGGAGCACGCGGTCAGGCTGGGCGGCGGGTTCTTCCTCCAGCTTGGACAGACGCTTGTTGATGGCTTCGAGTGCCACGGCCATCTCGTGGGTGAGGTCGGTGAGGGCAGACATCTCTTCCTTGTCCTTCTTCTCCTCCTCCATTTCTTCTTCTTCCTTCTCCTCTTCAGCCGGCGTCATGGCGTCCTTGACGACCTCCACGATTTGCTCGGCGACCTCCTCGGAGATTTGGAACTTGTCGACCAGGGCAGCCTTCACCGCGCTCATCTCGTCCTTCTCCTCCTCTTCTGCGGCCTCGACCTTCTCCTCTTCCTCTTCCATCATCTGCACCTTCGAGTCGGCGTCCACCTTCAGCTCACCGCCGTCGGCGAGTTCGTAGGTGCCAGCCTCGAGGGGTTGGGCTTCGCCGTCCTCGCTCATCACGCGGACGTTTGCGCCGGCGGAGAACTCCTCGGCTTCAGTTGCTACGACCCGGCCATCATTGAGGCGGGCTTCGGCGTAGAGGTCCTGACGCTCCGCATCGACTACGGAACGGACGGCCTCCTTGAGTTTTTCAATAACGGACATGGGTCGAGTTTTCAATGCGGGATATATCGCGTTTTCATTCGTTTGCCAAGAGGGGGTCGAGGGCCTCGTGGGTCTTGCAGGGCATGTACAGGACCCGGTTGTTGATCGTGTGCTTGTGGTGTCCCTCACACCCCAAAGCCTCGGCCATGAGATTGGCCTCCAATGCTGTCTCAAAGAGGGGCTTCCCGTCGAGGTATGCAGCAGGCTCGAGCACTTCGCGCAGAGCCTCGGCGATGGTGTCCACCGTGACGTCCTCCATCTTGATGAGCTTGTCGATGAAGTACCCCTCGATGGAGAACCCCCGGTACTTCTTGTCCTTGACGTCCATCCAGACGTCGGAGTTGTGGACCTTCACCGAGACCATCCAAGTCCCGACCGGGACGTTGAACCCGTAGACGGCGGCCTTGTCCTTGTCCTTGTCGGCTACAATCCAAGACTCGAAGATGGACAGCCCATCGACTTTGGACTGGTGCTCGACGGTATACTCGTCGTTGCGCTTCTGCTTCATGAACAGCTCCGCAGCCTTGGCCACGGTTTCCTTGGAGAAGTACACCTCGAACTCTTCCTCCTTCTCATCGTCCCACCGCGGGATCATCTTCTCCGGAATCAAGGCCGGGCCGATGAGCATCTGCCGGTCTTCGTCGATGCGGGCGAGGGTCAACTTCTGCTCCTTGTTGAAGTACACGAAGTTCTCCTCGATGGCGGGGAACTTGACCAGGGAGATGGCCTCCACGCCGAAGTCCTCCTGCTCCTCGTCAATCAAAAGCTCCACGGTTCTCATAGCGTCGTTTGGATTTGTAGCTCTCTATCGAGGGCCTGTTTGTTGCTAATCTCGTTCGACACTACATATGCCCGAACGGGTTCCGGTGTGGGTTGTCCGGCGGTAGGGACAAGGGTACCCACGTCCACGCCTACGGATTGGGTGCCCCCACCGGCAACGCCTCCCCCTGTGGCTCCGCCCGCGCTGGCTCCTCCACCGAATTGGGTGGACTTGATGGCGGCGACCTTAGCCAGACCCGCAGCCACGGCGATACCTGCGGCCACTTGTGCGCGGATGGGCGCGTCCGGGGTGAGCAGGGTCATCTGTGAGGCGTATGCCTTCTGCGCGGCTTGGTATGTGCTCACCAAGGTCTCGGCGATGCTGATGGCCTTGTTGCGCTTGAACGCCTTCCGCTGTCCTTCCTCGGTGTCCTTCTCGAACGCCTTGGAGAGGTTGCTCAAGATGCCGAAGGTGGAACTGATGGCCGTCTCCCGCAGGGCGGCAATGGCGTCTTGATGCTGTTGTTCACGCTCCTGGTCTGCTTCGTCCTGCTCTTTTTTGGCAGCTGCTTCCTTCTGCCTGGCTTCTTCGGCTTTGGCTGCGTCCTCCATTCGGAAGCGGTCCCGCATGGCGGCCAACTCCTCCTCCCTCTGCTGCTCGATTTGGGCGACCAATTCGGCGTTCTCTCCGGCCTTGTCGAGCTGGGCATTGTAGAAGTCTTCGAGGGCGAGGATTTCCTTGGTCCGTGCGTCGAGGCTCTGCCGGTCCCGTGCGTCGAGGGCGTCCGCTACTTCCTGCTCCGCTTTGAGGATGGCGGCGGCGGCTTCCTCTTCTGCCTTCCGCTTCTCGGCTGCGGCGTCTGCGATGCGCTTGGCTTCCGCTTCCGCTTCTGCCGCGGCTTGGTTGCGGATGGTGTTCAGCTTGTTGTTGAGCGTAGTCTGAAGCTCCACCGACTCCGTGCGGATATTGATGAGGTTGGCCTCGAGCTCTGCGAGCCTGTCGAGGTCTTCGTCGGAGGTGTCCGACATAGCCGCCTTCTCTTGGGCGATGCGCAGCTCCTCCGCGGCGATGCGCTCCCGCTCGGCCATCAGTCCCTTCTCGATTTCGATGGCCCTCTGTGCTGCGGCCTCTCGCTCCTCAAGGGTGCGGGTGGTGTCCTCCGCCACCATGTTGAGCTCCTTAATCTCGGCGCGATCCTTAGCACGTTGCACGGTCAGGGCACGCTGGGCATCGGTCAGGGCTTGGGTGGCTCGCTCGAGTTCCATCGCCTTGTTGACGGCCTCCTGTAGGGAGCCGGGCAACTCGTCGAGGGTTTCCTTGTACTGCTTGACGGCGGCTTGTGGTCCCTTGCTGAACAGGTCCACAATGAACCCACCGATGGCTTGGAAGCGGGCGGTGAGTTGCTCGACTACAGCACCGAGTCCCGCCATGATGGTCTTCAGGAGTCGCGCCCCGCGGCGGGTCTTGGTAAAGGCTCCGACCAACGCCGTCACCCCTACAACCAGGGCACCGATACCCGTGGCGATGACAGCGGCGCGGGTGAGCTTCAGGCCATTGATGAAGGTCTTGACCCCTGCCGTGGCATTCTTGAACCCGGAGACGGCCCCGCCCGTGACTTTGTCCAAGAGGCCAAGCTGGGAGGACTGCTCCCCGGCGTCCTTGAGTGAGTCGGTCAGGTCGTCGACCGACTTCGTGGCCTGGTCAACCCCTGTGACTTTTACGTTGATTTCGTAGTCCTGCGCCATTGCTTACTCCGAGCAGGACTTTCCGCCACCACGGGCGACCCCACTCATAGTATCCATATAACCAAAGGCAGTCCGGGTTGCCGCGGAGCTCGTATTGGGACGCCACTTCCAAGACGCGGGGGATCACCCGCCCAATGCTGTCGAGGTATTCCTTCACCCCTTCAAGATAACGCGGTCATTCAGCCCCGCAATGCGTGCCCCGCCCTCGGTGAGGAGTGCGTCCCGGTACTCGACCTCGTTGGTGGCGTACATCCGCACCATCTCCACCTCGAGGGTCCAGTTGATGATTTGATTCGATTCCCCATTGACGCTGAAGGTCAGTACCCCGTCAGTCAGGGAGGCGGTGCCCCGACGCTGGCCCGGCGAGCCGCTGGTGAGGGCTGTGCCCGAAGTGGCCGAGAAGGTCACCGTTCCCGCCCTGCCATTGGCAAGGAAGCGCCACGTCTCAAACTTGGAAGTGAACGCCGTACCTGCCGTCCCCCCCACCGTGGTGGAGTTGATGCGCATCACACCCGAGGCTATGGTGTTCTCATCCACTTGGATGTCCGTGCCCAAGGGCGCGGAGACATCCGTGGCGGTGGCGTCTGTCGTCTCGGCTGTAAGGGTAAACTTGGAGAAGATGGTTTGGGTCCCACTGCCATTATCGGTAGAGACCACATTGGAGCCGAAGGGAGACACGGGGCCAGGGGTGTCGCCGTTGGTGTTCGGGAATGGGTCCTGTGGGTCCGTCGGTGGGTATGGCGGGACGGGGTCGCCGGAATCGTCTGCCGGGTTCTGCCAGCGGCAGGTATTGGTCGTGGCGTCGTAGTAGTACCCAAACGCCTCACAGCATTGCTGTCCGGGGTCTGTGACGTTGTTGCCGTCGGGGTCGACAAAGGTGACCGTCCCGTTGGCGTTGGATGTGCTCGGAACGTTCTGACAGGCCCCAAAGGAGGAGCGCCCAAGATCGCGGAGGAACTTGCAGAGGACGGACTCGCCGGTCCCGATTTGGTAGCCGCTGATTTCGGTCAGCTTGTACGTGGCCCCAAGGATGTGGAAGCGGTCGTTGAAGCGCACGTTGCGCACATCGGAGGGGGTGAGGTAGAGGTGGGCCTCAAACACCCGCGCGTCGGCGTCGTAGATGTCGGCCAAGTAGGACGACCAGTACGAGCGGTGGAGACCTATGGCCGGGGTGCCACCTTCATTGAGGAGCTGATTTCCAGAGGAGAAGGGCTTGTCCTGCGAGTTCCATGTCAGGCTTTGGGTATCTCCGTCCACGGGGCTCTCATTGAACGGAGAGCAGAACAGGTACGAAGAGAAGCCCGTCCCACCGAGGTAGTAGGTGTCCTGTATGTCCTGCGACCCAATCGCGAAGAACAGCTTCGGAGGCTGGGAGACGTGCTTGACTCCGACCCCGTCCTTCTCATATGAGCGGTGGATAAGGAAGAAGTCGTTGATGGTGTTCGGGTCGCCTTCGAGGGTCGGGACTGGATACACGAAGAACGGCGCAAAGACGGCGCTGTTGGTCAGTTCCCCCGTGGCGAACTCGTCATCTATGTCTTGGTCGTAGGTGCCATACTTGCGGCCCAAGGTGCCGGTCATGTATGCGTTGCCTACATCGCCGCTCTCCTTGTCTTGAAACACAATCCGGGAGGACTTCAGGGTCGAGGTAGGCATGAGGGTCCGCTCCTTGTCGAGGTCGAGCTTGTCCGTCCAGTAGGTATCGACTCCGTCCGCGATCCAGTCCTCATATGGCTCGATGTAGAGCCGCTTGGGATTGTCCGGGTCTGCCTCGATGACGAGGTTGAAGCGTTGGCAGAGGTCCGCCATGAGCTCCTTTTGCTTGATGCGTGGGAGCAGCTTGGGGACATTGACCTCTCCCCCTGGAGCCCGGAGGCATTGCAGGCGGGTGGTGGGCAATCCAAGGACGACACCCTTGACCGTTATCGTATCCCCGGAGGTGTTGTTGTGGTAGTAGACCTGAGTTTGGGCCGCGTCACCTGCGTTCATCAGGCACTCTACGGTGAACTCGATGCGGCGATTGTCATCACTCACAAATGAAGGCGAGGAGCCCTCCACCATCTGCACCGTAGCCGAGCCTTGGGAAACGTTGCCTATTGAGATGCGCCCAATGACGTCCAGCGTGTCGCCGCTTCCGCTATTGGCGAAAGTGGTCTGAACTTGCAAGCGCACGAAGAAGCGGTGGATGCCTGTCTCCTGCGCGATGTAGACATGACTCCCCACGCTGAAGGCTTCGTCGGGATCATAGGTCCCCGCGGTTGTTTCGTCGTCCAGCTCTACGTTGACCCATGTCTCCGCCGTGCTGATGGCTTGGTCTGAGCCCTGATAGACAAGGCACTGATTGGCGTCTCCTGTGGTGAGGTTCTCCGTCTCCGTGCCGAGGGTCATGTATATGCCCGTGAAGAAGTCGGAGGCGAAGAAGTCGGAGGAATAGTAGAATCCGGCCTCGGTGATAATGCGGTCGACAAGGGTGGCCAGCTTCATCGACGGCTTCAGCATATCCGCGTAGAGGCCATTCTGCGCATCGGGCGAGCGCAATCCATAGCCCACCTGCGCCACGAGGGGTTGCTGGTTTTGGCTGAGTCCGTGGTCGGCAAAGGGGACGATGATGGTCCCGTCTCCCACCAATCCCGTCGTAATGTCTTCGTCGAGGTCTTGGGAGAGGATGACGTTGGCCGCGGTGCTGTTGTAGTTGTACGTCGTGACGTAGTCGTCGCCGTCACGGAAGGCGGCCTCCAAGAGCTTGGACCCCATCTCCGCGAAGAGGTCGGCCACATCGCCCAGCACGTTGACCTCGTAGACCTGAGCCATGAGGCGCACGGCGCGGAGTTGCATGGCCCCACGGATGACCTGCACCCCGTCCTCGAAGATGAGGACCTCCGTCTTCTGTGTTGGGTCGAAGTCCCCATCCGAAAGGGTCACCTCGTAGAAGTGGGAGAAGAAGACGTTGTTCCGGTCCGTGAACGGGAGGCGGAACGTCTGCGAGTACGGCGCGTGGCGTTGCATCGTCTCCCCCGGTTTAGCCACGGCTAAATTCAGGGAGATGGACGGAGCCCCCTCAAGGTCGAGGGTCGTCTGTGTGCTGGTCTCCTGGTTGAGGGCTACGAGGCGAATCACTTGAGGCGGGGTCGGTTGCTGTAGCGCAGGGTGAAGGAGTAGGAGATGAGCTTGTCGTTGGCAGACGTCTTGAAGAGGTACTCCGAATCAGTCACCACGACCGGGATGAGGTCGGTGCCATCCACAAGGAACACGGCCCGCGAGGTGGCGATGTCCCGAAGGTGGAGGTTGTAGCCTTCGTCGACGTAGTCCGTGGAGACGCGGATTTGCTTCTCGGCCTTGACGGTCGTCGTAGTCACGCCCCGCTCCCATCCGTTATACGTCCAGTCCACAGAGGTCGTCACGGTGTCCCAGTTCCCGCGTGGGCGGTTGTAGGAGGTGCGCTCGATTCCGGTCAGGCTCTCCTCGCTCTTCTGGTCGAAGTTGAAGCAATCCCAGCCCCCGTGACGATTCAGGAAGAGCAGCTGCTTGCGCTCGTAGATGGAGCAGCCCTCGTCGATGGTGAAGCGGTGGACGACGCTCCTTTGGTTGAGCTGGATGAAGGATACGGTACTCGACAGGTAGACCTCGTAATACGCCAGGTCTGCGTCGGTGATGAGTGCGGTCAGGTCGGTATTGCTTGCGGCGGTGGCGTGCTCCTCCAAGTTGGCCGGGCCGACCCCGATGTACTGGACGGCCTGCGCGTCTGTTGTGGGGACCGTCTCACCACCTACGGCATCGAGGTCGAGGTTGGCCGAGCCGATTACGGTCCCGTCCGCTTCAAAGCCACGGATATTCAGATACTGAGCCGTGGCCCCTTCTGCTCCGTAAGCCATTACGTACCCCTGGTCCGTTCCGATGCGGTGCTCCCGCACAGTGCCCCATGCGGCGTTGATGGCAGAGTCCACACCGAGGTCCGGGGCGGAGGAGAGGAAGTTGTCCGTGGCGGCGGAGGGTTGGAAGCTGCCATCCCCCCGAGCGTATGCGTCCCCGTCATTGATGAACTCGTCCCGGAATGCGAAGAGGGTGGTCGAGGCTTCGTTGAGAGTTTCGGAGGGTTCCCCCGTTGCCGTGGTCGCTTCCTCATGGCCCAGCTCCAACTCGAATTGCCGGGCGGGGAGTTGCTGGTACGACTCGCAGACGATGTTGGCAGGATCGAAGCCCGTCCGCCCCAAGGTGAGGACGTTGGCAGACGTCGAGTTGCCGTTCACCACATTGGGCCCGATGTAGTCGTCGAGGACG
>Ga0070752_1002558_pt1 | contig 11689 bp, 10 predicted proteins | sample VirMetDEL_Aug_30_FD_77440 | JGI IMG/M metagenome (GOLD analysis project Ga0070752, IMG submission 77440) | Aqueous microbial communities from the Delaware River and Bay under freshwater to marine salinity gradient to study organic matter... | ecosystem: Environmental > Aquatic > Marine > Coastal...
CGTCCCAGCTCACCGCATCCCAGCGCATCAATGCCAAGCGCCTTGAGAAAGGCCTGCCCGAGGTGAACACCTTCACCGTGGAGGAAGCACGCAGCGTCCTCGGGGAAGACTTTGGGAACCTCGCTGATCCCAGCATCACCGGGGAGGTTGAGACCGAAACCTACAGCCCCTTCCGCACTGATGATGGCAAGTTCGTTGTGGTCTCCTCGGCAGGGGAGGTGCTGGATGGCCGTCCGCCCACCCTGCGAGAGCGCGATCAATCCATTAAGTCACGGCGCCGCCCCCCGAAGAAGATCCCCTTCGCCAACAAGGCAGAGGCCCAGGCCTATGCTGCCCGGCTCAATGAGAACCGGGGTATCAATCAGATCAACTTCTTCCCCGAAGGCTCTCTGAACAGCATCAAGCGCCTGCTCAGTACCAAGAACATCGACAACACCATCAACGATCCCGAGTTCAAGCAGCTTGCTGAGCTGCTGACTGGGGTCAAGATTGGTAACCGACGCATCTCCGATCTGCGCCCGGGCGAGATCAAGGTGCTGTATCAGAAGCTGCGATCCCTGCCGCGCTTCAACACGCCTACCAAGCTGCCCAGCTTCAAGCTGAAGAGCTACACCCGCAATCAGTTCCAGGCAGCAAATAAGCTGGTGGAAAACGGCGTCACCGATCCCGAGGCTATCGGCCAGTCTGTCGGCATCGACACCGCCACCCCCGAGGGACAGCGCAAGGTCAATGATCTGCTCGGAGACCTTCGCTCCCAGGGGGCTATGGAGCAGGCTCAAGAGGTTGAGCAGGTAGCAGAGGAAGGGCCGATCCTTGCCTTGCCTGCGCCAGATCAGCGCATGACCGCACTCCGAGACAGCTTGCAGAAAGCCATGGATCGGACTGGCCTGAAGGACGTAGCACTCTATCTGGATTACGCCCTGCGGAATGTGGCGCGCAATGATCGCGGCGAGATTGTCTTTGGCGTGCGTCCGCGCAGGAAGGACGAGCCAGCCACCGCAAGGCCGTTTGGTGCCGAAGGGCGGTTTGTCCGGGCAGACATGGATGAGCGCGTAGGCGCGTTCTATTCCCCGGCACTGCAACGAATCTCCCTGGCGGTTGACCGGATTCCCGCCAATGCTACCCGCGAGCAGCAGGAGGAGTTCCTTCTCAGCATCCTCGATCATGAGCAGCTCCATGCCATGCGGGATCTCGATCTGTTTACCCAGAAGGAATGGGATGTCCTAACCAAGCTTGCCCAGACCAAGCGGAACAAGGATGGGGAGACCTACCTTGATCGCGCCAAGAAGGACTACGGGGATCGCAGCGAGGTCATCCAGATCGAGGAGGCCATTGCCGAGCTGACCCGGGATGCCCGGAAGGACCGGCGCCTTGTCTCTGGCAAACCCCGCAAGGTTATGGAGCGGATCTCTGATTTCATGATCCGCCTGAAGAACTTCTTGAACGGGGCAGGCTTCCAGTCCTTTGAGGATGTGATCGACCGTATCGAGAAGGGTGAGATTGGTGCCCGGGAGCGCGGTCAGATCCGCACCTTGTACCGCACAGAGATTGCTACCGGGCGCCCGACCCGACGCACCGGCCCTGCTGTGGCAGCCCGAGGCGACACCGCGCCTCCTCCGCCCCGAGGCCGTGCACGGGAGGAAGACTTCCCCGAGGATATTGCTCAAGCGGAAAGAGATCGGCGCGCTCAACGCCCCGGCATTGTCGTGGATTTTGCTACCGAGCCTGAAACCAACACGCTTGAATCATTTGAGCCAAGAGCAACGATTCGCACAGAGCCTGTCCCTGCTCCGAAGAAAACAGTCAAAGCATACAAGCTCTTCAGAATCAAGAATGGCGATACGTCAAAGCTGTATCCGTTGTTTGTGAACGCAAACACGCCTGTCGAGACCGGGTCATGGATAGCTGCAGAGGTAGGCCCCTTAACCGACAAGGGGAAGGTTAAGTCAAAAATTGGTGACCTCGCTTATCGCCCTGGTTGGCACGCCGGGGATCTTCCTCAGGCAACGCACATCGGAGAAGGCGGAGCAAAAGGAAAGCCTGCTTTCCGCCCGGCTAATCAGGTTTGGGCGGAGGTCGAGTTCCCTGCCGATATTGACTGGCAGGCAGAGGCAAACAATAGGGCGCAAAGAACAAAGAGCGGAAAGATAATTGCAAGGACCGCTCAAATAACAGACACTATCCCTGAAGGCGGGTTTTATCGCTACAAAACCAACCCAAATATGACCGGGAACTGGCTCATTGGTGGGGCCATGAAGGTCAACCGGGTTCTTAGCGATGCCGAAGTCAAGCAGATCAATGACGCTGCTGGCGTTGCCGACCTCCCCCGCAGGGATCAGGATGTCGGACCTCGCTATGCAATGCGCCCAGGAGAAGACGATGTACGATCCCAACGCGGAAGAGACCGAGCAGGACGCGATCAGGTACGAGGCCCTGCGCCGACAGCAGATCAGGACGCAGGCCGAGCGCCGCTCCCAGGCGCGCCGATCCGAGAAGGCGCAACCGGGCCAGACCCCGGCCTCAATGCAGCAGCCGAGGCCTATGCCGAATCGGTAGGCATCCCGCTCACCCGGCAAACCGAATATGTGAAGGTTGACCCAGCCTTCGCACGGCGCATCGCTCAAGCCTTTGAGGAGATGGAGGACGCTCCGACTGATCCCCGGGTGCAGGAAGCCTATCGGGATCTTGTCCGCCAGACCAAGGCCCAGTACGACGCCCTGGTGGACGCCGGGTACACCTTCACCTTCTACGATGGTGAGACCGACCCCTACGACGGCAACCCCTACAACGCCATGCGAGACCTGCGCAACAACAAGCGCATGGCCGTCTATGGCACCTACGATGGCTACGGCACCCTTGCTGATTTCTATGCTGACCTGAGCGATCCCAACCGGGTGATGCTTCAGGACAGCGGCCTGCGCTGGAAGGATCAGAATGGCGAAGAGAAGGTGGTCACTAACAATGACCTGTTCCGCGCCGTGCATGATGCGTTCGGCCATGGCCTTGAGGGCGCTGGATTCCGAGGCAGGGGTGAGGAGAACGCATGGCAGGCTCATGCCAAGCTGTTCACCGGCCCAGCCCTGGAGGCCCTGACCACCGAGACCCGGGGGCAGAATAGCTGGCTGAACTACGGCCCCTATGGCGAGCAGAACCGCAATGCCGGGGTGCTGGAGACCGTCTTCGCTGATCAGAAGATGGGCCTCATGCCCTCATGGACCTCACAGGAACGGCGGGATGGCATCGAGGATCGCTTCGCCCTGCTCCCCAGGGAAGGCGATGCCCGGCGCATGGGTATCACCAACGAAGGGATCAGGCCCTCTGCTGAAGAGATCCAGCAGATGCGGGACGGCACCTTCAAACCAAAAAGGAAGCGGAGCCTTGTCGAGGCGGCTCGCTTGCTGCACCAGCGCTGGATGGATGCCACTGGGCGGACTGCGCCATTTGTTTATAACGATGAAACCTTGAACCTATTGGCGGACGCCATGGTCGAGGAGTCCATTGCTGCTCTGGAGAATGATGCCAACGCCATTGGTTGGTACGACGCCAAGCTCAAGGCAGCCAAAGCGGTGATGCAGTTGGTGGACCCCCGCATTACCGAGACCGCCGAAAATGAAGCGGCCTTCGACTTCGTCCTTGCGGTCACATCTAACGGCCAAGCGGTTGTGGATAACTTCAAGCACGCGGCTAGGCTATTTGATCAATACATGAAGACAGGCAAGCTGCCCACCACCAAGAAACAGTTTAACCAGGGTGGTGAGCGGAACGCGGCAATGTTGAAAGCGTTCCGGTTCTTCAATGCGTACAACAGCAGCAGCGCCAGCGTGCCGATCCGTGATTTCCTTGATCAAGATTTCACGGTCAAAGAGCTGCGCGAGTTCATCAAGAATTTTAATGAAAAGGCCGGGAAGACGGTCATAAGCGTTCCGTCAGCAGAAGGCGTGAACGTCATGGTTAAGGGCAGCTACATCCTCGGCCCGAAGATCGGACAGGGCTTCTACCAGAATATCCGTGGCAACTACGACACCCTAACCATGGACATCTGGTGGATGCGGATGTGGAACCGTCTTGTCGGGCGCCCGTTCCAGTCGCCCAGAGATCTATCCGAAAGCCGCAATGAGCTGCGAGAGCTGATCTCAACGGCTAGCGGAAGGCCCAGGCTGTTCATCAACGAAGTGGCCGAGGGACAGCCTCAAACTCTTGAAGAGATCCTTCAAGACGATGACTTGACCGATCAACTCATCGTTGATCTTGAGCGGCGCTATCAGCGGTATTACGCGGAAACCAAGAAAGAGACAGGCAAAAAGCCCGACAAGCCTGCCATCTTCAAGAAGACTGGCACCTTCAAAAAGAACCTCGGTGACCAGCTTCAGGCAACGCCAAAGTCATCAAGGGAAAGGGCGTTCATGCGCGATGTCACGGCAGAAGCTATTCGCCGTTTGAAGATGCGTAACATTGATATCACGACCGCTGATATTCAAGCATTGTTATGGTATCCTGAGAAGCAACTGTTCCGCGCATTGGGTGTTCAACCTGGGCGTGGATCTGACAATGATTACTTGGATGCAGCCATCATCCTTGCTGAAAGCAAAGGGGTTCCCCGTGGAAAAATTGAAGAAGCACTCAGGAACGCAGACCGAGACCGAGCCGTCGATAGTGGAGCAGGTGCCCGACGACAAGATGGACCTGTTCGTGGAGATGCTCAACGAGTTGGTCCAGCGGAAGAGATCCGGGAATCCCGGCTCCCCGCAGAAGAAGGGCTAGCCCAGCTTCGCTACCGGGAACCTGCCCGGGTCGAGCGTACCGTCAAAGAGAACGAGGAGGCTGCCATCCAGCGTGGTGATGGCTTCCCTCGTTATTCCTATCGCGCAGACCCTGAAGCGCAGTATGTGGCGCAGAACCCTGATGATGCTGCGGTGGTCAGTGACCAGCTCATGGATCGCTATGCTCGGACCAACACCCCTGAGCTGAGCGAGGCCGAGCAGGAGGTCATCGGTCGGAATGTGGCTCCGCCTCCTGAGGGGGTGACGCCCGGCCAGACCTACATGGATGTCACCGGGGAAGGCAAGATCAGCTACCTCCTCACCAAGTTCAAGCAGGGCGCGATCAACCGTTTCGCCCGGCTGGAGAAGCTGAACCAAGACCCCCGGCTCAAGAACCATCTGGCTGACACCAGCTCCATTGCTGCTGCCCTGATGGCAGACCGGGCCAAGGGCATCCTCGCCTCGGCAATCAAGTATGGGGTGCCGGTCTACCGCAATGGCCTCACCAAGGTCGAGGCCTTCACCCACAACGGCAAGGAGTACCGGGGTCTGATCGATGTCATGGCGCCCCTGTACGACAACCAGTACGGCAAGTCCCTGGAGGAGATCGCCCAGGCCTACGCCATTGCCGTGCGATCTGAGCGGCTCAAGGCCCGGGGCCTACCTTCCCCGTCCAAGCCTGGGGATCTTCAAGCCATCGATCAGATCGTTAATCGCTATGTGAACCCTGAGACCGGGCAGCCCATCATCAAGGAATGGCTCAGCGCATGGCAGGCCTACAACGCCAAGACCGTGGACTTCCTCAAGGCGACCGGCATCCTCGACGAGCAGACCGCTGATGTCTGGGCCAATGCCTCGGACTACATCCCGTTCTACCGGCAGGCAGAAGGGGAAGATCTGGGCGGTGTGCCTGGGGTCTTCTCTGGCCTGACCAGCGCCGGGGAGTTTGATCGGATCAAGGGCAGCGAGCGTGCGGTGAACATCCCCATGCTGGAGGCCATCACCCGCAACCTCTCCACTGCCATCGAGATGGGCATGAAGAACGTCGCCCAGCAGCGGATCGTGCGGGACATGATCACGCTGGGGATGGCTCGGGAGATCCCGGTGAGCCAGCCCAATGGGAACTACATGGCGGTCACCTTCAAGGTGAAGGGCAAGAAGCGCAAGTTCATCATCGACGACCCGCTCATCTACGAATCCATGCAGCCCCTGGCTGATGGCGAGATGACGCAGATGCTGAGCAAGTTCCTCGGCGCACCGGCCCGGCTCCTCCGGGAGACCGTCACCCGCGACCCAGGCTTCATGATTGCCAATATGCTGCGCGATACGCTCTCGGCATGGACTACGTCAGGCTCAAGCTTTGTGCCGCTCGTAGATACCCTGAGAGGCTTCTCTGACGGGATGCAAACCCTAGAGCAGTACGGGGTGGTCGGCGGCTATGACTTCAGCAATGACCCGGATGATGTGACCAAGTTCTTTGGCAAGCAGGCTGCCAAGCGGGGCCAGAAGTTTGCCGGGCAGGCGGACACCTCCTTCGTCCTCAAGCCCTTCCTGAAGATCTGGGATGCCCTGGGCGATGCCACCACCAAGTCAGACGCTGCCACCCGCAAGGCGGTCTACGATGATGTGCTGGCGCGCACCGGCAATGAGGCCGAGGCTGCGTTCCAGGCTCTGGAGGTGATCAACTTTGGCCGCCGGGGATCGAGCGCCCTGGCCCGGGTACTGACTTCGGCAATCCCCTTCTTGAACGCACGCTTCCAGGGTCTCGATGTCTTCTATCGGGCCTACACGGGGCAGTACAGCTCAAACAGCGAGCTGAACCGTAGGCAGAAGGTGCAGTCTGCCATCACCCGCAGCACCCTCCTGATGGGCCTGACCGGGCTTTACTACATGCTGGTCAGCGATGACGAGGAGTACCGCAACCAGAACGATGAGGTGCGGGATAACAACTTCATCATCCCGACAGGCACGGGTGTGCCGGTGAAGATCCCGATCCCCTTTGAGGTGGGCATCCTGTTCAAGACCATCCCCGAGCGGGTGCTTGATGCCTCTGTGGGTGAAACCTCCAGCCGGGAGATGCGCGACAGCATCCAGCGCGCTGTGGTCAGCACCTTTGAGATCAACCCCCTGGGGATTCAGGCCATCGCCCCGATTGTCGAAGCGTCCATGAACCACAACTTCTACACCGGGCGGCAGATCGTGCCGTACTACATGGACCAGGGGATGGCTGCAGAGCTGCAGACCCGCAGCTCCACCAGCCAGATCGCCAACTTCATCGGCCAGGAGCTGAACATCAGCCCCTTGAAGGTGGACCACATTATGTATGGGTACATGGGAACCCTCGGCGGCTACGCCCTGGATACCGTGGACACCATCCTCCGATCCCCGGCACTGACCGGAGAGAAGGAGGCGGTGCTGCCTGCACGCAGGCTCTATGAGTACCCGGTACTGAAGCGCTTCTTTGGCTCCGAGTACGCCTCGGGTGCCAAGGAGGATTTCTACGAGGTGAACCGGGAGGTGCGCCGCTTGGTCACCAGCCTGAACAATCTCAAGGAGCGCGGGGACGCAGAGAAATACGAGGCCTACCTGCAGAGCAAGGGCCATCTCCTCGGCCTCCGGGACAGCACCAACTACATCGCCAACGAGCTGTCGAAGCTCCGCCAGCAGCGGAACATCGTGGAGCGTTCGGACATGACGGCAGAGCAGAAGCGTGACCTAATCGACAGTATCGAAGAGGCCACGGCAGCACTGCTAGGCCCGGTGCCTGAGCTGAAGCGGTACGCAGATCTCCCGGCGTTTGAGGGACGCTTTGCCGAGAGGCTCAGCGGACAGTAATCAGGCCCTCATCAATCATGAGGCGCCATGTGCGCTCCAGGGCACGAAGCATGGAGCGCATGATCTCTTCCTTAGGCAGGTCATGCCTGACCCGGCCATCAATCAAATCATGACAAGAGCTACAGCCGTAGACCGCCATCCAATCTGGCGGCTTTAGGGCTATCCCTTTGCTCAAAGACGGGAGGTGACACAGCACTACGGTTTCGGGATTGCCGTTGCAAAACGGGTGGATTTGCAAGCAGCACGGCTTACCTCGGGCGGACTTTCTAAGCTTACTCATTGGCTCAGCTCACAATTTAGGGGGGTTGCAGTGACAAACGCAATGAAGCTTGACCCGGATATGCTGAACTATTGCGTCAGCGATACCGAGCGGAAGTGGATTAACGCAGTGATTGAGCACGGCTCCATGCAGGCTGCAGCAAGGGAGCTTAACGAACACCGCAATAACGGCAGACAAGCTGTCGAAAGGGTGCGCCTCAGAGCCGCCAAGATGGGGTATGCACCCAGCGCCCACCTCACCCATCCCACCACCGAACCCTTCCTAGTCAAAGGTACCTCCACTCTATACGACGAGGAGGGCAAGCCAAAACTCCAGTGGGTCAAGACGGCCCTTGATCAAGAAGCCAAGATGCAGATCATGCGCGATGCAGTCGCCGCAATCTGCGAAGACGTAAAGCCCGTAAGCAAGAAGGCCGCGCCCAGGGGCACGAACAAAGAGCTGATGTCCTGCTATATCTGGGGCGACCCCCATGTGGGGATGTATGCCTGGGCCGAGGAGTGCGGGGACAGCTTCGATCTCAAGATCGCAGAGCGCGATATGTGCGCCGCCGTGGACTATCTGGTGGAGCGCAGCCCCCCATCTAAGCGCGGTATCTTGATTAACCTCGGGGATTTCTTCCACTACACAAACATGACTGGCAGTACCGAGAGATCGGGCAACATCCTTGATAGGGATAGCCGCACCCCGAAGATGATAGACGTAGGAGTTCGCATCCTACGCAGGTGCATTGAGCGCATGAGGGAGAAGCACGAGGTTGTGGAGCTGGTAAACGCGCCGGGCAATCATGACGAGGTCTTCGCCCATTTCCTCAATGTGTTGTTCCGCAACCTGTACGAGAACGAGCCTCGGGTAATCATCCACGACCAGCCAACCACCCGGCACTACATCGTCCACGGGAAGTGTATGCTTGGGGTGGTTCATGGGCATCAGACCAAGGACCGGGATCTCCCGGGGATTATGGCAACCGAGCGCCCCGAGGACTGGGGGAAGACACGGCACCGGGTATTCTTTCGCGGCCACCACCATCATGACAACCGGGTTGAATACAATGGGTGTACCGTGGAGCAGATGAGAACGCTCGCGCCCGGGGACTCGTGGACCGTAGGCGGCGGCTACTTGAGCGGACGGGACATGAAGTGCATCGTCATGCACGAGGAGTATGGTGAGCAGATGCGGCTTACCTGCGGCATCGATGTGCTAAGGAGCAACGATGAATAACTATGGCTACATGAAAGACACCGTGAGGCGCACTGCGCAGTATCAAGACTGCAAAATTGTTCATGCGCCTGGGTACGGGAACCATGCTTACTCGGTGGGTGTCCGAGAGAACGGCAAGATGGAGTCAGATGTTTTTTGGATTAAGACCGAGCAAGACCTAAACGCTGCCCTTAATACACTGACAAAGCGAGCGATGGAATGAATCGAGTGGAGTACGAAGAGACTGATGAGGACGACGGCTCCTGGGCCTCAGTCACCTTGACCATCATCAGCAGCGACCCGGCCCTCCTTGCCAAAGCTAAGAGGGCCTTGCGGTCTATCATGGTCGATGAGGCGCCTAAGCTGACCACGATCAAGAAGAAGGACGAGGACTAATCGTTCTCTGCCGCGTCATTGGCGAGGCAGACAAGCTCCCTGAGAGAGCCATCGATGCCGATAGTGTTGTCATCGATTGATTCCAGCACCTCGGCAATCCGGGTCAAGGCGTTGATCAGTGCATCCATTTGATTGTCGTTCATAAGTATTCCTCCGAGCAAAGGTATTCATTCCGAGATCCGCCCCAGAGATCGGCAGTCCGACCCCCGGTGCCATGCGTGCGCTTCCACCAGACCATCGCCTCCAGCTCCAGCCTCTGGGCCTTCCCCAGCACCCGGCTGATCTGGATGTACTGAAGGTCCATGCCCCTGGATAGGTAGCGCATCAGTTCATCCGCAAACTTCATAGCTTAATCTCCGCACACTTCATGGCTTAATCTCCGCACACTCCGCTGATCTCAAGCACATCAATGGCCTCTTCGCCTTTGCCTTCGCGGATGAGCCGGATGGCTTTCTCTTTTGGGGTCTCAGCAAACTGCCATTGTCGTCCGCTGATCGTGCCTTTGACGGTGCCCCAGACACCGCCCCAGACGTTGCGTTCGACGTTGCCCATGATGTGGCCTTTGACACTGCCCCAGACGTAGCCCCAGACGTGGCCCTTAACGTCGCCTTTGACACTGCCCCGGACATGGCAATTAACGTCGCCCATGACGTGGTCTTTGACATTCAGCACAAACAATTTGCCTTTGGCGTCACGCCCAAAGTCAATCAGCTCCAGCACTTCTTCCATCGTCGGTTCTTTCATCAATCACTCTCCCTTTGCTTTTGCGATGGCGGCATCCACCATCTGTTGCGGGATCGCGCCAAGAAAAACTCCCGTGGCCTTCACGCGCTCCAGCGCTTCAAGCAGCTCAGGCGCTGCGGCTATCAAGTGGGCGTTGGCTTCGCACGATGGGCTGCGGTCCTCGTCCTCCATGCACCACACCACTTGAGCAAGTGCCGTGTGCTTTTGCGCGGATATGTTTTTGTATCCGGGATCAAAATGTCGCTTGATTTCCCACGGTCCCGGCGTGTGGTTACTCATTGTCTTCTCCCTTCGCGATTGCAATGCGTTCCCTTCGCAGGAACATCAACGTAAACTCCACATCGCCTCGCCCCGGGGTGGTTTCCCGCCCGTTGCCCCCCGGGTGCGTTGGCACCTCAGTCCAGTGATCCGTCCAGCATTACCTCCATGCTGTGCCGAAAAACGTCGCAGTCCACACCACGATCAACACGACGGCCAGGAAGGCCAGCATCATTGTGTCCAGGGGTTCCTTCATTCAGGTATCTCTCCATCTGATCAAGCATGGACAAGGCGTTGTTCACGCGCCGGGCGACGTACTCGTCATGGTGGGTCTCCCGGAGCAGTACCAGTTCCTTCCGAATCTGCTTAAGCATTGCCCCTCCTCAGGTAGCGGATCACATCAAGCTGCTCTACCGGCCTGAGATTCTCCTGCTCAATGGCGTAGGTGTTGCCCCAGCCCAGGTCGGTCATTGCCTCGTCGCTGAACATCTCTTTGCGGTATGCAAACCCCGGGCAGCGATACTCGGGGAAGACCCCCACCATCAGCAGGTAGATATCGCATGGCTCCTGGCTCTTGCTCAGGCGCGCCAGCAGCTTGCCGTGGGGGTAGGATGTCGCCTTCACATCGATGCTCCAGTCGTTAAGCATCAGGTCTGCCGTGGGGGCATCGTCCGTCTGGAAGTCAGGCCAGCAGTTCAGAAGCTTTGCCGCTGCCATCTCGGCGCCGAAGCCCTCGATGTCGGTCTGCTCGTTGGACTGAGGCCCGATCTTGGCATCGACCACGCCCCGGTCCCGGTTCTTCAGATACCGGGTGCGAGCAACGTGCTTAACTATCGCCTGCTCCGTATCCGTCAGAACGATTTGGGGTCCGCGTTCCTCGTCCTTGTTCCTTAACGTGCTGGTCATACCAGCCTCCCATCCATGCGCATCGTTTCCCCAGCTCGGCCACGCCGTAGGGGCATTGATCTTCAAAGTCCCCGAGGATGTAAGCAGCCACCCCCGCATCGTATTCAGCTTGGTACTTCATCATCTCGTTAGGCCGCAGCTTCATCGATCTCTCCCGGATCTGGCACCACAAACCCCATCTGGGCTGCGGTCATCTGCAGGTTCTCAATCAGACCCCCGTACAGGTTGATCGACGCATCGGCACTGCGCCGCAGAGGCCTGCGCTTTATACCCATCTTGGTATGAACCTCCTCGCTCCCGAAGGTCATGCACA
>Ga0070752_1002564_pt1 | contig 11664 bp, 14 predicted proteins | sample VirMetDEL_Aug_30_FD_77440 | JGI IMG/M metagenome (GOLD analysis project Ga0070752, IMG submission 77440) | Aqueous microbial communities from the Delaware River and Bay under freshwater to marine salinity gradient to study organic matter... | ecosystem: Environmental > Aquatic > Marine > Coastal...
CGACCAAAAAGTAGCAACTCCTCCGCAAACACCAAGACCAGCCCCAGTATCTCAAGTTTAAGGGCTTACAGGCTTATGATTATACCAATGAACCTTACCAGTGCCATTGCGCGTATTCCGTCTTAAATTTAATACTTGGTTTTCATCTGTAGTTTCACGAACCGTATTGTCATCAACAACCATACATATTTCCATATCAACATTTTCTTTGAAATCATCTTTCATTTTTTCATTGTTGCCAAATGCGAGTGCCATACATTCGTAATCATAATTTCTGGCGCAACAATGAGATAATCTCGTTTCAAAACGATTTTTATTATTGTATCCAGAACCGTGATAATGTTCAACTGGTTTTGCTGACTTATATTCTTGTCCATTTGCCTTTATGGCTTTCTGGAAAGGTTTGGTAGAATATCTTAATCTATTACCTACTCTTTGACAGAATGGGCAAGTGTAATACATATGAACTCCTTTAATTCGGTTACAATGAACGAATGATATATCTGAATATCTTGTATCATAATGTTCCATTAGTTCTTTTCTTTGTTCTTCGGTGGCATCAAAGTAAAAAGGCATTATATGTATATATATATAATTATATATGAATATTCTTTAATATATTTTTTTAACTAAATATATTAAATTGTTAATTTGGGACGCCATTAGGCATTGCTTCTACTTTTTTATATACTGGAATGGGTGGTGATAATTTAATGATTTCAATATTCCTATACTTTCTTTTCTTATTTGTTCCATCTGAATTTATCAAGTGATAAACAGAGCAACGCTTCATATTATATAATTCTTGTATTTCACCTTGAGTTTTAAAAAATCGCTCTTCCTGTATTTGGGTTTTATCATCATCTACATATTTTTTGAGATGGTAATGATAGTTAGTTGAATTGGTTGAACCTTGAACTCGTGGCATAATGCTTATTATATAATATAATGAGATAATCTTTAAGTCAAAAAAACGAATTTATTAATAAAATGCTAAAACTATCGCTTAAGTTTAAAATAAATTGATATGGTTGATTTTTTCCTTAATTAGGCGGAAACGCTGACAATACCATTTCGGAGAACGAATGCTCTCTCAACGGTTGAGAAATAAGTTGAAACTCGTGCGTCATTGTTCTGTGCCGTTCGGTAAATAGTTCGGAGATGCTCAACTGGTTTCTGTCCCACCTTCAAACCAGTGTTTGGAATGTTAAGTGGTGATGTGCTCAAATCCACACCAGTAAAGTTCATTTGACCTTGAACGACACGCTGTGAAACACCTTCAAAGGTGGATGCGGAGACAACATTGTTATTGACTGGATGATTTGCCTGTTGTTTATTCGTAAGAGCATCAGTAGAATATTCAGCAAGAAGACAATTTATTGGAGTGCCAAAACAGTGTGAAAGTTGGTTTGCTTTTCGTGCTTGGAGACGGACTTCACGTGAATAAACAGTTTCATCATTTACACGCCAATTGTAACTATCAGACACGTTGAATGATGCGGAGTTGTATTGTCCTAAAAGTGCGTTTGCTGCCGCTGGTCTATCGTGTAAAAGTATCTGTCTTACGTTTCGTCCTGAAAGTCCCAAATCACGTGTGATGTGTTGCGTGGTCACTTGTGTGCCTGTAGGTGCTGGGGCAATCGCTGGAACATTGGTATTAGTAACAATCATATCTTCGTATGGCATCACAAGACCTTCATCAGAATTTACAACCTTTGCCGTCGCTGCCATTCTACCGTCTTCATAAGTGAGATAATCGGCAAGAAATTTGACATTATCTAAACCAATTTTAGCCCCTGTGCCATTGGCATATCCCTCTTGGAATGAAAGCATTTTGCCAACATTGGCTGCTCCATTTGCTTGAGTGTTCCAAGTCAATTCAATTGAAACTGGTTCATTCATCAAATACAATGGGAGTTGAACATTTCGCATCATTGGGAACAATTCAGAGAGACGGATTGAGAAAACTGGGCATTCAGTTTCGGACACAGTAATTTGAACAGATGGGTCAATCGTGGCTGCTGTCTGTGCTGCGTCATAGATGACATCCTTCATCTGGTAAAATCCAGTCCCAGCATTATCTGGTTCAAAGCAATCGTGAGTGCCATTCTTAACAAAGTCTTTTTGAGATTTCTCCTCATTCGTCTTAAATGCTCGTCGGATAGTCTGGTGAGTGCCATACATATCAGATGTAGCAAGAACTTTTGTGCCAACACGAAGGAGAGCCTTTTTCACCAATGCGTGGCATCCTGTCTTAATTGGAAGGAAACATTTTTTATCGCCATTTGCGTCGGTTGGATGAACAGACATAGTAATAACAGAGCCAACATCAAGAATGCCTTTTCTCTCTAAAACAAATCGGCAGATACTCTGATTAATAACAATGGGGTCTAATTGAGATGTTTCAATGTTCATTGTTTCAATTGCGTTAAGTGGTTTAACGTTAAGGACATCTGGTAATTGTGATTTACTCATCTTTATAATTAATAAAGATATTTTTTTTTTAATAATTAATTTAAATTAAACTAAATTATTAAATCTGGACAGTTTTGGCAACATTACTTAATAGATTTGATTGCCAAAAGTGTCCTCTCCCTCAACCAACTAATATTGCCAAATTTGTCCATTTACGACATCACGCTAATACCCTGTGGCGAATACATAAGTTGATTTTGAGCCAATACATAAGTAAATACAGAATTTGGTGAAGAGCCATTCAAATCAGAAACAATTCGGACACCATAGTTAGTATTCTTGAAATCAACACCAACTCGGTATGGGTCTTCAGCAACACCGATGCCAAAGACATCCTTTGCTTCAGCCTGTGTGAATTTGCTCGTGTCATCGCCATCAAGAGGATTGACAGCCGTTGGCAAACCATTTTGCGTGTTCAAAGACATAAGACTATGGTTCATAGACTGGTATGATTTAATAGAGTTGATAAAGTTGGTTTCCAGTTCGCTCAATGGTCGGTCTTGCGTGGCTGGAGTTGAAACATCAATTTCATTCTCAATTGGGAAATTGACACCGCCTTTTAAAAAGGAAACACGCTGAATTTCAGCATCACTATCATATACACCTGCTGTGGCATTCTGTAATTTAGGAGTAGCAAAACCATCCTGTGCGTAGTTATTCAAGTGCGTAGTTGGTAAGAAGTTATGGAATACAGAAAGAGTTTTTGCTGTTCCCAGATTGTAGTTTTGAGTAGCATCGGATGAATTGACGACCGAATAAAGGTGGCTAATAGCATTGTAATTGAGAGCTCCTGTGGATGGTGTGCTCATCTGTTGGCTTCCCATTTCATCAGGGACAAGCAAATTGTATGACAATGAAACATCTCTTAATTGGTAGAAAGAGCCAGTTCCAGCCCCTGCGTCATTTTGCGATGTGCCAGTATTATCAACCCAACCGCCTAAAACCTGTGCGTCTGGGCTTAATTGGAGTTGGACTATCATACCACGAATGCCATTAGTGCCGATTGGAATTTCAGAAGCACCAGAAAGCAGACCAGTTCGCAATGGAATTGAGAATGAAACATCATTATTGACCAAGAAAGAGCCATTCATAGAACGTGAAGCGGTAAGGCTTTCAACTTGAACATTAGTGTCTAAATCATCCTGTGAGTGAGTTACAGATTGAGCGGATGCTAAATATCTGCCATAGGAGCGGACAACCTCTAAAGTTTGGTTAGTCATTGAAGACAATGTAATCTGGTCAATTGCGGATGCTACACCAACACGATTTGAGAGAGCAATATTCACAGCAGCACCACTACCTTTATTATCGGCATTATCTGGCAATGCTGGAGTGGCTTCAGTTGATGTAGATTGATTAACACGCAACACACCATTCAATCGCATAGAAGAGCCAACAAGTAATTTTGGCTGGTTTGGGATAAGGAATTGGACAATTGGAAATCCTTCCTTAAAACTGTAAGCATTGTTTGCTGGAGGGTTCAAAGGTAAGATTTCAACTTTCTCAACATTTACAATATTCATCTTTATAATTAATAAAGATATTTTTTTTTTAATAATTAATTTAAATTTATAATCTTTAAAAAAGATTAATCAAAATTTCATATGGACACTTTTGGCAACATTACTTATTAGAATTGAATGCCAAAACTGTCCAGATAAAATGAGAATTACAAATATGGGGGTTTGGGGTCTCCCCAGATAAATTACATAACCATCACGCCCTTTGATGAGATATTAACACGCCTTAATGATTGGATAAAATGTTCATACAATTTTTCCTCGGTTGCTCCTTCATATTCAACACGAAGCGAAAGGTCTTGTGGGGCAAGGTTCATTACCTGTCCATATTTAGAAAATGCTCGTCCAATCACAAAACGGTCTGGAACACGGAGGAGATTTCGGACACCATAACCAGCATTAACCAAAGATTTCTCAAGTTCAACAATGTGAAGAGCATCAGTTCTTGCTGGTGTTTGAGTGTATCTGACGAGAGAAATTGGTCTGTCTGGAATTAATGAACCACCATAGACATATTGGTAGTTCTGGCATCCATCGGTTTTGCCCTGAAAACTATCGTGAGCAATGCTGTTCTGGTCAGCAATAGCAAGAGGCACAGACATAATGCTGTAAGCACGAGTTTGCGTGGCTGGGATAAGTTGATTAGTCAAACCATTCTGGGTTGAAAGGTTAAATCGGTAAAGTGTCCAAGTTCGGAAATCCATACTCAATCCCTTATCAGAACTGACTTGTTTCATCATTCCCTCAATATATTGGGCTGGAGGCTGGACTTGAAGCATAAGCATTTCAATATCCTGAATGGTATAAGAAATTGGCACAGCAGCGGCAGCGATTTGAGCGGCTGGAGCATTGACAACAGTCACACCATTTGTTCGGTCAGCCTGTTTAATGTAAAGTCGTGACCCTGCTGGATAATCAACTCCAGCACCACCACCAGTTTGAGTTTTGCCAATAGCATCACCAATTGGACGATTAGGGATGTATTTAATCTGGAGGTCATTATCACCATCCTTTGAGAATTCAGTAATAACACCTACTGGTGCTTCGGAAGAGCGGTCAGTGAGAGCAATGTAAAGCAAATCACCAATGTCAAAAGGGTTGTTATTATATGGAGCGGCATTTCGGAAAACACCGCGTCCGTTGGCACTATCTTCTGGTCGTCTTACTACAAGAGTAAATTCATCACCAATTGCGGTTTTTTCCTGTTTAGCGGCGGCATCCGCACCAGTTGCTCCTAAAATAGCAGACTTAATTTCAACATCATTAAGTCCCTCTTTAGTTCCAAGTTCAGTTGGATTTACGAGAGAACGGTTCTTATTATCCAAAGTCATCTGACAACGGAGACCTTGCGTGGCAACAACTGGGAAGACACGGTCACCTCCAAGAATACCAGAGTAAATTGGCTGGGTCACTTCAATAGTTTTGGCAGCACGTGATGCTGTAACGGCAGCGGTTTGCCACGCACCAGCAGCACCATATAGCAACTGTTTATCAACAGCGTGATTGGCACTACGAGCCTCAAACATATCTCGTTTGTTGGCAATGCTTTCATTCTGTGTGTATCCCCACCATTGTGATGTCAAAACATTGTAATCCTGAATGCTTTCTAATTCAGTTGAACCAGTCCCATCCATAATTCGCAAATCACGGAGCAAACTGTGAGCCCCTGCTCGTGGAGAAGGTTTGGCATAGCCACGACCACTCATTGTGAGTTTATATTTCAACTGTGTTTGTCGTGGGTCAAAAAAGCCAAGATGCTGTGGCACTAACCAACGGATGTTATTCTGATTTTCTGGGTTATAGTCAATCTGGGCTTCTGGTTTAATAGAAACCGTTTTAGTAGGCACAAACATTGCGTTTTCATTCGCTTTAAACATAATTTATACTATATCATAACATTTTTTTTTTAAACTAAATATTTAAATTAAAATACTAAAATTAAAATATATTGTTAAATATAATGTCATACAAAGAAAAATATGTTCCTAAAACTCTATCTGAAAAAGATAAAAAGAAACAAATAAAATCAATTAGAGAGAAAACAGACCGTCCTAAATTAAAAAGTTTTGAAACAAAGCGTTCGCCATTTGTTGAACGATTTGAAAAGAAATATGGTTTTAAAATAACAGATAAAAATAAGATTGCTAAAAGTCTAATGACAATGACTGGAATAAATAAAGTATTAGCAAAAGGTCGTGCTGCTTATTACTCATCTGGGTCAAGACCAAATCAGACGAGAGATAGTTGGGCATTCGCAAGATTAGCAAGTGTATTGTTATTTGGTAAAGCAGCAAATGTTGATAGAAATGAATTACTTAAATATGGAAAAGGTGAAATCAAAAAAGAGGCATTAAAAAGATACACGCATAAAATGCCAGATGGCACTGTAATGACTGGTAAGAAACACGATAAAAATTCTATCCCTTTATCTAAAATTTAGAATGCTGATTGACTGGCTGGTGTATCAGTGACACTATCAAATGATGGCAAAACCATTTCGCCTTTTGAATTAACCGTAGCCAAAGGTGGTGCTGCTGGTGCTTTTTTTGGATGATGAAAAAGTTCATATAAACCAATGCCAATTGAGGCAAAAATGCCAACAACTGGTATAGCCTCTGCTGCCGTCGCTGCCGCTGTCAATGCTCCAATGCCTTCCGCTGTTGCTGCCGCTCCTCCAGTTGCTGCCGCTCCAATAGCACTCGCTGCTGTTCCTGCGATGTCTCCAGCCGCTGCTCCACTTACTAAATCAATTGTTCCTGAAATAGTATCCGTAGATAAAAATGGTTCAGATGCCGCCGCTGTTGTTGCTGCCGTATCAGATGCTGCCGCTGCTGTATCAGTTGCTGGTTGTAATGCTTCAGTTGCTGTTGCCGAAGGCACATCAGTTGCTGCCGCTGTTGCTGGAGCAGCCTCTTCTGGTGTTTGAGTAAATAATGCTGCTTGTTCAAGTGTGAATGGACTGGCACTTGCTCCAAGTGGTTCAACATCTCCAGCAATAACACCTGACGCATCCACTGCTTCACCTGCTGCTAATGATGGAGCAGCAACAGTTGCCGCATCAGCATCTCCCACAGTTGCCGCTGGTTCAGCGTCTGCGACATCGGCTTCAATGCTCTCACCAACATTGCCATCTTCGGCATCATTCGCTCCGTCTTCATCTCCATCGTGAGCATCAGTATTTTCCTCACCTTCCTCATCCCCTTCCTCATCTTCATCCTTTTTACCAAGAACTTTTTCACGCATATTCTTGTATGCTAATTTACCAGCAATGTATGCTCCACCAATATCCGCACCCAATGATGCTGCTTTATTTAATTTCTCCATTGCTAAATTATGTTTTTCAGTCCAATCACGAAAGAAATCAGTATCATATGTTGCTGTGTATGAACGTATGCTGTCCATAGCATTCCCAAATTCAGAAACAGTTTGCTCGTATTGTGCTAATCCTTGAGACATTTATAATAATAAAATATATTTTTTTTATTATAATAAATTTAATTACTTTTCTTTCTCCATCATCTTGTCCTTTTTAGTCATCTTTTTTGCCTTACTTGCTGCTTTTGCTTTACCTCCCTTGTATGATGCTTTAGCAACTGACATTGCTTCCTTGTATGAAATCTTTTTGTCCTTTGCTACTTTCTTAACGTGGTTAATCCAATCTGAAGCCATTTATATATTAAGTCAATATTTTTTTATTTTAAAATAAAATTATATACTATTATATAAAATGCCACATTATAGTTATTTAATTCAAGATTATTATTATTACCAAAAAGAATTGCTACAATTGATTGACATTGTTGAAATTGATAGAATGGAGAGAAGAGCGAATGAAAAGAGATTACATCCAAAGAGAGAGCCATACTTAAAAACAACATTCAAAGAAGACCTAATTAAGTTATTGAAATCTTAATCTTTTTTGGAATACAATGTTTGCTGTTCAACTGAATGTCCCATTTTTTCAGCAACCTCTTCTTTTTCAGCATTCTGTGCTGGGAACTTTTCAGAGATGAATATATGCCTTATCATTGATGAACTGATATTTTTGCCTGTCGGTGAAAATGTCTTCTGTAAATATTTCGTTAATCCATTAGCAGTCATTGGTTCTCTCTTTGAATTCAAAAGCAAATGACCTGTCTTATTAAACTTAAGCCAAATATTCAAAGCACTATTTAATTTTTTACCTACTGGTATTATCTTCGTGCCATACTTGCCTGATGTCTTATAATTTCCTAAACTAAAAAACTTATTATTGCGTGATTTAACAACCGTATAGTTTCTCTCTTCTTTTTCTTTTTCAGACAACTTTTCATAATCTTTATTAGATATTACATTCATAATATAATTGTTTCTTAATGGTGGATTATCATCAAGTATGTAGAGAGAAGCGACAATCCATTTTTGAAGCAAATCAAATTCCTTATTTGTTAAGTCATCATACTCTTTTTTGAATATACCTTTCTCATTTAATTCATTACGGTATTTTCTCATTACCTTTCTCAATGCTGCTAAACTCACCCAATTTTTATCTTGTGTCTCTGATTTCTTTTGCTTTTCCATATCATCATTAAACTTTTTTGCCAATGCTTCCATATCATCACGGTATGGGGAAATAAGTTTTTCATCTTTTTCAAATGCCATTAATGCGACAACAATGGCTGCTAAATAAGTTTTTCTCGTAGATAGTTTTTTATCCTCAATAGTTTTCATCACCTTTTTACGGTCTTTAAGAAAATCTAAATCAGAAATTTCCTCACCATCAAACATTAGTTTATGTAACTTATTTAAATTAGATGCGTATGCGTTGATGGATGATGCTCTTAATTTGCGATGGTCGCCAATCTCTTTCTTAAGTTTTTCAATGAATGCCATTATATATTTATAATGATAAAATTATTTTTAAGTAAAAAACTAACATAAAACTTGGGGAAACCCCAAACCCCAATGCGGACAGTTTTGGCATAATATGGGAATTCACATACGAAACTGGACACTTTTGGCATTCAATATTAATAAGTAATGTTGCCAAAAGTGTCCAGTGAGGATAAGTATTTTATTTCAAAGCAATATTGAGGTTAAGTGTTCGTGTTGAACCGTGATTATTATATTGAGCAACTCTGATGTATTTTGCTGACGTTTTAAAATCCATCGCAAAGTCGCCATTGCTGCCACCGTGAAATGTAACAAAATGATTGGAAGCGAAATACCAAGTAATATTATCGTGGGAGTATTGAATTTCAATGTCAGTGTTTTGCGTGTCAGAATTTCCCCAAATTGTAACATCACCACGTGATGGATGAATATTTTCAATAGACGCTGAATAACCATACGTATTGTCAAGCAATGTTAATGTTTGCGAATTTTCAATGTGACGATGACTTTCAGTTGTTAAAAGAATGCCAGTTCCTGCTTCGGTAGGGTATTCAACACCAGTGCTTGGTTCATAACCAATCAAATGAACATCTCGTGTATGATTAGCAGATGAAACGAAACCAAGATTTTGTAAAAGCAATTTAACAGTTCCAGCAGCGGCAGAACTGTCAGTAGAGAGAACAATGTAAAGTACCTCTTCAGTGCCAAGACCTTCACCATTAACAACAATATTTGGGCAAGGAATGAAACGATTATCATATGAAATGCTTGGAACGTGATGAGTATGAATGATGACCTCTTCACCTATTCCAATATCAACATCGGCATTCATAGTGTATGTCAAACGTGAATGGTACCACGTATCCGCATCACCGGTGCCAGTAGGCTTTGTATAAACGTGAAAGAATGGCAAGACATTCTGATTTGAATAATCATCAATGGCAACTTTAGCCCAAATACTTTTAACATCGGCAAGTGTCATTGTCTCTTGAGCACCTCCGAAAAAATATACATTGGCTTTGTTTCCAAGAGCGGTATTTTCATAATACCAACCATCTCGTTTGTTACTATCAGCAAGTGGTGCTGGGACACTATCAGCCCACATTGCTGTGTGGTTCTCCAAGATGACTTGAACTTTGCCACGATTAGAACGAATTTTTTTATTGATAATTTCAAGAGACATTTATAATATTAGTATATATTTTTAATTATTCAAAATAATTTTTATTAATTCTAATTTATCTTCTTGAGAGAATATATAGTTGTCAAGATGTGATTTGATAATGGCGACAGCATTAACCTCCTCCACTACGCATTGTTTCTCCAATAAATTTTGGCTCATAATATCAATTTTAACATTTAATAAATCAGTTTCGGTTTCTGGAATATGAGACCATTCAGCAAGTTGAAAATAATTACTGGCAAAAATCTCTGGTGTGATATTTTTGACAGCCAATACTTGAATGCCCTTAATCTCAACTTTCCTTAAGCCCCATTTTAAAATGAGGATTAATTCGCCATCTGGCTCTTTCTCATTAGAAAAATAACTGGGGTTAAGATTATTAAGTATTTCAACGAGAGCATTCTTGCCTCTTTTCTTTGTATCCTTAAGTCTTGGGTAAATAGATTTTTTAGGATTAAAAACTATATTAAGTTGTTCAATTGAATGAAGATATTGAAAACATCTCTCAATAAAGTCTTTTTTGTTATTAAAGCATTTAGGGATGAGATAAATCATTGTTATATTAATATAACATTATATTTAAATTATTATATTAATATTATTCAAAGTGTAATATCATCGGCTCGGCTAATCGTATAATTTTAATTGGCTCTGGTTTTGGGTTAGGTTTGCGTCCTCGTTTATCGGATGTAACAATGCCCTTCTCTCTCTTCTTACGTTGATAGTATTCACGATAGTATTGTTTCTTTTGCCATTTTTGCTCTGCTGTGAGAACTTTCTTCGGTTTATTTTCGTTAGTCATTATATTCATATAATATTTTAAATTTTATATAAATAACTTATTCATCATAAAGAGTTTCAATAACATCATAATCAACTGGAAAATTCAATCTGGGATAATCTAAATATCTAACAACCATATTCTCGCCATACTCATCAATGTCAAAATTATCTACCATACGGATTTTAATATCAACGAATATATTAAACTCGTCATCCAATTCTTTCCAGTAGTCCTTAATCAATAATGCTGTGGGATGCGTATGTCCCTTGAATTCATATAATATTTTATTTATCATCTCTATTGGTAGGGCAACACGCAAAATATCCAAGTGCTCCATTTTATATATACTATATATATTTATTTTATGTATTTTACGCATTATATATATATATTGCCCATACACACTATATATATATGAGTTGGTTTTATGCTGGTTTTTTAATATATATTGGTTTTATGCTTAAAGACGGCATAAAAAATATTTTTTATTCTCTATATTGGAATAAAACCATTATAATATATAAAACTAGAATAAAACCAAAATACTCATTATATCAATATTCACTATATATTGATATAAAGACAATCATATTCGCTTATATTCCATCAACATCTTCGGCATCATCCATCATCATAAAATCTGGGACATCAAAAGACAAAAACTTTTTATATTCAAAACCATCCATACCCCACGATTTCTCAATCACGGCTGAAATCTCTTCAAAGAACTTTACATTCAATGTATTGATTGATATTTTCTTTTTACCAACTGTTTTGCGTGTTGTTATAAATAAATTTGTTTTATTAAATTCTTTCTTGTCATCATCATA
>Ga0070752_1002569_pt1 | contig 11650 bp, 8 predicted proteins | sample VirMetDEL_Aug_30_FD_77440 | JGI IMG/M metagenome (GOLD analysis project Ga0070752, IMG submission 77440) | Aqueous microbial communities from the Delaware River and Bay under freshwater to marine salinity gradient to study organic matter... | ecosystem: Environmental > Aquatic > Marine > Coastal ...
GCCTACCTGCGGGACGAAAATTAACGGTAACCTACCGCTCTAAGGAGAGATAGAATAAACGGGTAGTTTTTGGAGAGAACTACCAAACTCTCATCAACTTATAGGAGTCAATTATGATAACAACTCTTTAAATGCTGCATCTACGTCTGATGTCTCTGTGTTGGAATATTGAACTGTTCCAGTTGAGTTATCAGCAGTCGATGAGCCTGCTTCGGCATTCAAGAAATCAGCCAACATTGTTTCGATTTCTTCTGTAGTTTTTGAATTGAAATTCTCTGTGAATGAAGGCATTGAATCCATAATACGGACAACATCTTCAGAGGTTTCAGCCAAAGCACTAGGACGACGGCGTGGAGTGATTTTAGTTACTGGGAACTGTGCTCCGGGTGGCTTACCGTAGTTAATAGTCAGATCAGTTCCGCCATCAACATCAGTAATATCACCATAGTCGGGATTAGTTACTAGTCCAATCATTTCGCCATAAGCCGTTTTTCCATAGCCCCACAAGCGAATACCTTGATCCTCTTCACCTCGAACTACAACAGGTGAGAAAAAGCGTTCCTTGGCAAACAGAGTTTTACAGAACTTGAGAGTTTCAGTATCACCTGCTGCTTTTGCATCATTATAAGTGCTCCAAGCAAAGTTGCAAACAGGGCAGTCTTTACCGTGCATCTTTTTAGGACACAAAAATCCGGGATTCTTACCTACATTATAATGAAAGTAGAATTGCTTGAACGGATCACCATCTTCGGGACAAACAATGCGAATTGTTTGATCGCCATCTTGTGGTTTCCAAAATGCGTTTTGGGTTGAGTTTCCATTGCCATTTCCTTGCAATGCGTTTAGTTTTTGTTTCATTTTATTAAAATCAATAGCCATAATATTTCTCCTTTGTTTAATTTTGACTTTTTGTCTAAAGTAGAGATGAATGATCTTTCATCCCTCTATAGTTCTATACGTTTGAGTTGTTGAAATTATTCAAAATTTCTTCATTTGCTTCAAAAGAAATTATTTCTTCTGTGTTAGCGGTGCGCCAGTTAAATGTACGCCATCCTTGAGCCTGAAGATCCCATACGGTTTCTAAGCCTTCTTTAAGGTTACGTGCTTTACCTGTGCCTTTAGTATTGTTTTCTACGAATGTAGATGGTAAGTCCTCTGTGCGGACAAAGAACATAGTGCGGATTTCTCCATTTGATTTTGAGAATGTTCCACGATAGTATTTGATGTTTGTCATTTTATCTCCTTGCGTTGACATATTCTATACGTTTGAGAGCAGCATTTTATTCAGATTGAATTTCAGATGATGTTTTCAAAGCGAATGAAAAGCCTTCTTCTAGATCAGTCGGATAGACTCCAAAAGAAATAGACTCTTCTGAGTCAGAAGATGAGATGCTTGTCAATTTGTCAAACAACTCTTCATCGTTCTCTATTCTTATACGATTGACGCCAAAGAAATATTCAATTTGATTTGAATTATTTATTTCCTGACAATCTATGACTTGCTCGTTATCGATATTTACGATGCTGAAAGTTCCTATTCTTGAACTGACATATTTTTCTCTAAATGTATCAAATACTGGTTCTGTGTTCATGTATATGTTGTACCAATGGATAGAAGTGGCTACTAATCTATTGATCTTAGGATAGAAGTTTAATATTGACGTCTTCCCAATGATATCTGACATTTTACTATTATCGAATATCAACATCTTCTCAAAGACACCAGATCTTGTGTACTCCTGAAGAATATGAAAATGAGCTCTATTTCTGAGCACTGACTTATTGTCTAAAGAAGAAGTATCTGGCTTTACATATATAATTGTTACCTTTCTGTGAGATATCTGCTTTAGCGCCCAAAGAGAACATGCTGATATCTTCCCTGAGCCGCAGACAATAAAATACACTTCCTCATCTTCATCAAGCGACTCTACAAGTTTTGCTAAATTTATTGCATTTGCATCATAAAGTTCTGCTGTTTGCTGAGGAGGTATGTAAAAACAATTCTTCTTTCTCTTATACTTATCATCTGAGTCTAGTAAAAAGACATTGTACTGAGGATATTCTTTGAATAGATCTGCTATCTTACATCCTGCTTTTCCTAATCCTATTATATTCATTTTAGTTCTTATCTCCTTGTTTCTAATTGTTTTAGATTATTTCTAATCATTTTAGTTTAAAATATAATATTAATATTTTATGTAGTTTTTCTTTAATATTCTTCTTATTTTCTTAATATTTTAATAAAAACTACATATTTTATTAATATTTTATTATTATATATTAATTTTATTTAAATTATATAAATCCTTTCCTGCTGATACATTAGTCACAAAACTGCCCAATTTCGTGTTTCTGTATTCTTCAATGATCGGCTTTATAAGATCCTTATCTTCGGATGAAAAGTCCAAAACGATGCTGTCATGAAGGGTGAATGCTACATAACTCTTTCTGCCCTTCAAGAGATTGTAGATTGCCACCATTCTGTCAAGCACCATGTCTGCACTTGTGCTTTGGATAAGGTAGTTTAAAGCGTGATATTCATCACATTGTATTTTTCTTTTGAATAAATTCTCTACTGAACCGTATAGAAAGTATCTGCCCAAAATTAAATCTCTATCATATTGCCCATTAGAGACTGTATCATCTGAGTTCGGATTATACAACCAAGCAAAGAACCTTTTCTTCGCTTCGTCTCTGGTACTGTGATAGAGATTTTTTGCGTTATAGTCGTGTATATCTTCTTCAGGCTGATCCAATCCGAGTAGAGCAAGTACGACTCTTGCTTCTGCTGCATTATAATCTAGTTCAATAAAGAAATCATTGTTAGGCTTCACACAAGCCCTGTATTCTTTCTTCATAGTCATCAGAGGTAGAGAGTTGCCTGAAAGTGTTAATCTGCCCGTTTTAGAGCCGAATAAATCATAGTCACAGAATACATCTCTGCCTGTAAATTTTTTGTAAAGAAGTTTTGCTTTTGGATCAGTCCAAAAGTCTTGCAAAACTTTAGTATCCAAATTGACTTTGCGATACTTGATATCTGATAATACTTGCTGCACTTGCAACAAATGATCATAGTTTTCTGGACGTGAATATTTCTCAAATACCCACTCACAGATTTGATTTCTGACATTGCAGTACTCCTTCAGAAATCTCTCAGGCGTTAAGTCAAAAAAGCAATTCTCTACTAGATTAACCTTTGCTAAGTGATTTGAACGAATGAAAGCCTTGAGTCTGTTTGTGATCCGTTCCCAGTCTTCTACAAGGTGAGATGGACATACATCATCAAGGCTTTTTCCATTGACATAAAGTTGAGCATATTCGATAGGCATTCCATATAAAAAGTTTGAATAACCCCAAGTCTTTGACAAACCATCTGGAATGTCTTTGAAATGAAGTTCACCATTGGAATACACACCGACACACTCCGACTTGTCATCGAGTGTTTGAAACAGCATATTTCCTCCTATAATTTGATTGTGAATGTTCTATTACTATACGATTGATGAGAGGAAAATATTCTATAATTTTCTTCTTTTTTGGTTCGCACACCTTGATTTGCGCCATCGCCCACAACCAAACAAGTCTTGTCATGAATGTAGTCAAGACACTCTGGTAATCCATATTTCTGAAAAACTGCGTATGCTTCTTCAACTGAGTGATCGAAGTAACTTTGATCCCACTCTTTCTTTGCTTCTTTTGCTCTGATGTAGAAGTAAAGTTGGATCAGTTTCTTATCAGTGAAGTCAGTCTCTGTTCTCTTTTTTCTGTACGTAAGTTTAGACTTGGATCCTTGTCCGCATACCTTAGTCTCTGTGTAATATGGATACGACTGTACATAACTGTCATAAAAAGATAACATATATGTCTTAAGTGCATCAATTTCGAAAAAGTGAGTTTTGTAATAGCACTTATCGAACATATCTTGTAAATTCTTATATTCTTTTTCTCTCATTCTTTGCTGCATTTGCGGTGATTCTAAATCTGCCACAAATCTCCACGGAGCATTCCTATCTACCATGAAACCGAAAGCATTTGCTGTTTTTTGCATTTGCAAAAAGTGCTCATCTAGGATATATGAAGTATATTTCTTTTTATCATCATCATGTTTTGCAGTTGCAATCTCAAACACAACTCCACTCATTGCTGGAGATGCAGCACGTCTTAGTTGAAGGTTGCTTCTAGTCATCGGGAACACTGGAAGAAATGTATCCAAAAATAACATAAATTCTTTTATGTAATCTCTGTAATTCTTGATCTTACTTGAGCCTTGTTTGGCATACTTTCTGATAAACCCGTGAAAAATCGATTCCATTGTTTTGTGGTGATCGTTCAAATTATCTTCCCAGCCTTTCTTCACCTTAAAGTTGAAATATACACTTTTTTTGGACAATTTACCTGATTCTTTCATTCTATTGATCTTGTTCATCATATCAATTAGAGCCTCACAAACGAAGTCTAAAAGCATTACATCGTTTGATCCGGGTACAAGTCTCAAAAACTTTCTCGAAGGGTATATGGGGCGATTATGGGTGTCTATGCGTCCATATAGAATCTTGTCATGGATGAAATCGATTGAATGAAAATCTGAAAAAACATTTCTCGATTCTCCTTGATATTCTGACATATCATCAACGGCGTTTCCAGATATCGTATCTTGAGATCCGTCTTTGAAGCCTTTTGGGAACGCATGTTCGAAGTAGTACTTCTTGTTGTGATATAAGTTTTTTGTACCTTTGTCGTTGCTTCCTTGTGGTATTACTTCTGGATTGAATGGCTCTAATATGTCGCTTGGTAAAGAGTTTTTAATAATATCTTCAATAATTTGGTTAATCTCTTTTTCACTGAATTGTTCTTTGTTATCCATCTCATCTCGAAACCTTTTGTTAAGGCTTCCCAAGATAGACTCTTTCATCTTGTATCTTCTATGGTTAATCATTCGTTATCTCCTGATGAAAATGGATTTACTGCTGCCAAAGCCGATCCAATTGCGTTTGTTGCTCTTTCTGTAACTGGTATGTCTCTTTGTGGAGGATAGTCAAGAACATTTTCGCATCTAGCCTCAATCGAATCAAGAGTACCTCCAGACTGAGCAAATATGCAGTCTAAGGTTGTTTCATATTGCCCTCCTCTTGAAATACTTGAGTCTACAGATATCACATCATAATATCCGCCAATACCTAACAAGTTTGCCAAAGATCCATAGTTTGCAGGCTCAATATTTGGAGGTAAATGAGCGCCGTCTCCATCTGCTTCTGGACGTCCAAATCCCATTGGAGGGTTCAAGAACACTTTCATTCCGGGATAAAAGAGTGTATTACCCATAAGTTTTACCGAAGCGTTATAGACATCTCTTATTTGCCCTAAGTTCCTTGCCTCTGCTTGTCTAGCCTCTCTTAGCCCTTCTACGTCAGTTCTAGAGTAGTCAATTGATTTTACAATTCCACTTTCTGCACCAATATAGAAGTGATATATTCCTTTGTCACTATCATCTCTTTCATTTGCAACTAATTCTGACGCTTTATAGGATAATGCGTGGAACATTAAGCAATTCACCATTGGCTCGCCTTCTACTGGCTGAGGAATGTTGGTTACAAGACTTGCGATGTGAAATCTTCTTGTTGGGAAATTGTAATCAACCCTCAAGCCGTTCATTTCAGACATAGATTTGCTGATCGTAAAATTATTCATAGCAATATTAATTGTTCTCTGTTCTTTTCCTTTATCAAAGCATTCAGAAGGTTGTAGCACCTTTTTAACCAGTCTTTCTAGAATGTCTTTGAAAAACTGCTTTAATGGATAAGTGGCGATCTGCTTTCTAACAACAACTTCCAAGAAAAAAGCCTGAAAATCGCTGTAAGATATAGGAATATCGGCTAAGTTGATCTGAAACTTACCTCCTCTTGGGTGGTGAATTACGACTGGGCCGCTAATAATTACAGAATCTCCCATACTCTTATTAAGATGTGGGTTCATCATAGTACAAGCGGTGTTTAAAATATCTCCCAAAAATAAAAACTGGATATATCCTTTTTCTGGATCTTGCTGGGCTTCTTCTGCGTCTTTTATTACCTCTTCGATGGTTTCTGTGTCTCCATCAGCGGCTTCTTCAATAGCTTCTTCTGCTTCATCAGCGTTTTGCGCATCTTCACCACCTAAATCCTTAAAAGAACCATCTTCATTCATTAAGCCATCAACTTTTGGACGAGCAGAATCCAATGTTATACTCTCAAGCCAATCGTCGATCTCTGATTCGCCTAGTTCTATTGTCTGAACCTCTCTGTTGATTGCAGTTAAGAATTGCTTATAAATCTCTTCTCTTTGGTTAGACAAGATTTCCTCTGCTTCTTCTTCACCGTCCTTTATCTCTTCCTGAAGTTGCTCTACATTGTCTTTGTATTTCTGTGCTTCTTCATCATCTGGGTTTTCAAGTCTTAGGCACTCAATGTATTCGTTCATTTCAGAAATTCTTTGTCTTTTCTTCTCGATATCTTCTTCATAACTTTGCACAAGAGGAGAGTTTTTGACACGATCTAGTATTGCTAATATATTTGCATCATTTCCATTAATTGAAGATTCTAGAGCCCCAATATAGTCAACTGATAAGGAAATAGCTCCGTTTTCTTTGATATCAAAGCTATGGCTCACAAGGTTCAAGATCAATGACATATTTTGCTTACGAAGATCGGTAATCAACTGTCTTGATGCTGTCGAATTCATGCCCGGAAGTCTCCCATCTTCAAGCTGTGGGATTGCCCAACCTACGTCAAGCCTAATTCTGTAGAATTTTGGCACATGTTGCCCTCTTTGGCTTGCAAGTCTTGCTTTTACGCCCTGAGAATCTTCAAACGTAGGTGGGTGCAAAATCAAATCAATGAAATTAGCCTGCATTTCAAGTTCATCTGTTATTTGCCCATTTTCGTCTAACGCTAAATTAATCAAAGTACCATCTGTAGGATCAAACCTGCTTCCTAATAGATCAGCGGCAGATTGAAATTCAAATTTCATGCTCACTTCGATCACCTTATCAGCCTCTGCAGGGTTTTTGCCATTTAATTTCCAACTAACTTCTGATATACCTGCTCCTCCAATTCTTTTAAATGTGTCAGATCCGAATATATCATCAATATTTCTTCTAGAATAGAAATCATCAAATATGAATTCTGGAGATGCTATAGGGTTTCTTGCATCTTGCGTACCATAAATAAGTTTATACAGCCTAACTTTGGGCTGGAGTATAGACATTGCAGCAGGGCTGATGTTTAAGAACTCATCGGCACCATTTCTAGATGTTAGTTTGGATATGATTTCGTATGCACCACCACCAGTCTCACGATCAGTATCGATAACTTTAAAGTTCGTAAACCCTTGAGAGTTCTTTTGCTTACCATATGCTGACAAATAATCAATATAGTCCATAAGCCAACAAGCTTCTGTAAACTTTGACTTGTCTTTTTTATCTTCTTCTTCAAAGAGTCCAAACATTATTTATTCCTCAGATATCTTAACAACTTTTGCACAGGATTTGGTATCGATAAAACTGATCCAACTGTTACATGAGATTCGGTTGGTGTCTTGTTATACCACGCAATTACCCACCACAGTCTTGAGTCTCCATAATATTCATGTGCTAATTTATAAAATTTATCTCCTGATTTCCAGATATGCTTTTCTATAGTCAACTCTCTGATTTCCTCAGATGTTGGATATCTGAATTCTGGTGTCTCCATTTGTCTAAAATGCTTAATGTCACGCTCTTCTGCCATTTCCTCATACAGATCTGCTCTATTGACGAATATTCTTCTTCTATTGAACCTGCTCATTATCCTCTCCCACCGAAATAAGTGTTATCTCCAGTTAATATCCCTTCCAATCCTGCTAAGGTTTCTTCAATCATTTTCTCTGCATTATTGATGCCTTGCAAAGCATCATCAACTGTTTGTCCTAATTGTGTCAAATTGACATCTAGCCCCTCTCCATATGGAAACCCTTTGGTTCTTTTATTTGTTCTATCCCAACCTAACTTATTGGTGTGAAAAACGGTGTATTCCATTGACAGTTTAACTTCTTTTGGGTACATCTGTCCGATGAATCCATTTGCATAACTATTTGTCCCCAAAGCTAAATCAACTAAACTTGTGTTTCGATATCCTGTTTCATTGATATTGTCGATAAAGCCTGCCTCAATATTTGGAGCATATGTAAAGCCACTGATGGCACCAACAAGCCCAGCGTCTTCTACAGAGCCTTCTCCTGCTCCAAATGTAGGATCTTGAATTAGGTTTCCAAACTTTACCTTGAACACAGGAGCGGTACTGATTTGAGTTGCACTAGATCTGCCACCACTTTCACTATAATTTGGATATAGCATAGAAAAAAGCAACGAGCACTTTTCATGATTGAATTTTGCTTCCGCAACAGAGAATGCAGGAACAATCCAGTCTAATGAAATTACTCTTTTGGTGCCTTGGTATTGGTGTACTGGATCCATTCTACCATAGACATCTGTAGAACTCCACTCTGAATCGTACTTGTCCTGAAAATCATCAATATATGCTTTGAATTTGATAGACTGTCCTGAAGGAATGTGAAGAATCTCTAAGAATTGCCCTCTTCTTTCAGCCAATTTATACGCAGGATCTCTTCTTAAAGCTTCGATCTCTGCTGCATTCATATCAGGATGGTGAAACTGATCCATTCCTTTGAATTCTGGTTTTTGTCTTTCGCCCATAAACTGCCCTCTTTTAACTATAATTAGTCAATACTGAGGTTATGCATCTTATTAAGTTGAACGTCAACTGCTCTACCCAACTCTCTTCCATTGAGTTGAAGAATGATGTCTTGTCCAGATCCACCTTTCTTATCACCCATTCCAAATACATTCTTCATTGCTTGAACGAAAGAGTCTTCATCTGGCATCTTCATTTCTGCTTGAACCTCCGCATATTCTCCTGCGGCTGCAACAACACGCTCTGATAATTCTACTGTCTCTGGACTTAATGCTGCAACTGCGGCAAGTGCTGCTCCGTACCCTTCCATTGCAAAACCAAAAGACATTGTCTTACTTTCTGGTATAAAGGCGAGTGCTAAAGCGATTCCCATAATTGAGGTTGCCAGCATTGCCATTGCAACAGTTCCTGTCAAGCCAATCATTGAGATTAAAGATAAAGCATCTGTCAGGGCAAAGAGTGCTGGAATACTTTCTCCGATGAACAACAATCCAAGCCCTACCATCGTCAAGGCAACACCAAACAACATGAAAGGAATATAAAATAACATCATAGCAGCAGAGGCTATAAGCAAAATTGGAGACATGAAAACTAAACTCCAAGCAAATAAATTAAGTCCATCAACAGCGCTTTTTATCCCCTCAACTCCAATTTTGGCGAATGTAGATATTCCTTTTGCTAATTTAATTAATCCATCACCAATCATCATCATAGGTATCGCCATAATTGCAGCAACAAACGCAAAGAAAGGAGATACTAAGAGCAGCCCTATCCCAAATGCCGTAATTGAAAGTAGAGCCATGCTTAAAGCGCCACCCCCAACTTTATTAAATGCCCTAATACCTTGTGCGAAGCGCAATAGTCCCTCTGCTAGTAGCATCATAGGTATCGCCATTAAAAGAGCGCCAACAGTAAAGAAAAGAGCAGTTATAATCAGATCCAATCCAAAAGCCGTCAACGATTCAACTGCCATAAATAATTCTTTTTGTCCGACTTTATTAAAAGCGGCTATTCCTTTTCCAAACTGTTGTAGTCCCATTCCAAATAAGAGCATTGGAATTCCAACTAATGTAGCACCAACACCAAAGAAAAGAGCAGCTATGATCAGATCCATCCCAAAAGCAGTCAGCGAAGCAACTGCCATAGCTAATTCTTTTCCTCCTACTTTATTAAACATTGATATTCCTTTGGCAAATTGCATCAATGCCATTCCAAATACCAACATTGGAATACCAACCAACGTAGCACCAACAGTAAAGAAAAGAGCAGCTCCAATCATATCTAAACCAAAAGCTGTTAAAGAAGCAACTGCCATAGTTAATTCTTTCTGCCCAACCTTATTGAACATTGATATTCCTTTAGCAAATTGCTGTAGTGCTAAAGAAAATATCAATAAAGAAGGGGCGAGGAAAGCAATCACTAAAGTAAACGGTATCAAGGCGATTGCAGCGGCACTCAGAAAAACTCCTGCTGCAAACATGGCAATTGAAAAAGGAATCATTGCTATTGCTATTATATTCATAGATAAAGCAGCTGCTATGGCAAAACCAATAAGTCCTGCAATCGCAGCACCAATCGCTTTTGGTGCTTCCAGCATTGCTATGAAAACATCTTTAAATGCGATAACTAATGCTGTTAAAGCAATAAAAGGAGCTGCAATTGCTAATCCTAGTCCTCCGATTGCGAATCCGATTGCCACAACCGCCGGAACTAGTGGAACAATTGCAGCAGTTACTGCAGCCAATGAAGCCGCAAGCCCAGAGTTAGCCAATGAAGCAAAATTTGCTGATAATCCTTCTTTTGTATTTGCAGCACTCTTGGCTTCTTTCACAGGTATACTCATAAGATCTAAAGCGATTCCAACCTTTTCTCTAATATTAGAACCTTCTTTGACTAGGCTAATGAAGGCTAAGACATTTCCATATCCCGTCTCAATTGCTGCTCTAGCCATTGTTATGCTCATTCCAATTGACATTATTGCATTTGTTATTGCCGTTGTTTTTCCCAACAAAGCAATGACTCCGACAACACCAACCATTGCAGGAATAAATATTCCTCCTGTCATATCATTGATCATCAAGATCATGTTGGCAAATCCGTGCATAAACTCCAACACAGGCATAAATGCAATTGCAAATGACTGTCCAATCATTTTTAATTTTTCAGATAGTGTCTGTACTGCCTGCGCTCTTTCTTCCATAAGCGCCGCTTCAGCATTTGCTTCTGATCCCTTTGTCTGCATTTCGTCATAAGCAGATAATGACATACTGAATAGTTTATTTGCCTCTGTCATATCAGAGATTCCTGCAGCAGATGCAATTGCTTGTTTTTCAAATCGATTTAATGATTCAAAGTTCTTGCCTGATAATTGCATTGACTGGATCATAAGCCTTATTCGCTCTTCTTCTGTAGCGTTTAGGAGATCCATTGAATTAACAACACCGCCTCCTAAGATGGCATTTAACTTTCCTGCACCCTGTGCTGCTCCTTCAAACGTATCATACTGTTTTGTGATGCTCATAAGAGACGACATTTCAATTCCTGTAGCCTTTGCAGCACTTGCAAGCCCCTTGAACACATCAATCGCATCTGCACCGTATTTAGCCAATTCTGAGGCTGCAGCATTAAATCCATCCGATATTTGAGATGCTGCCATTCCAATTGCGTCTCCAAGTGCTACAAGCTCCATAGAGGCATCATTAGCCATTGTAGCAGTCATACCCATACCTTGAATCATATTATCGAACTGCTTGGCTCCTACGCTCGTAGAAACACCCAATACTTCCATTCTAGCAGTTGTCTCTGACAGCATTCCCTGAGTTGCAGAAGACATTTGATTAAATGTCGACAATTCATTATGAAGGTTACCAATTGCTTCCCCTGCGATCTTTGAATCAACACCAAATGTTTTATTAGATTCTTGA
>Ga0070752_1002579_pt1 | contig 11619 bp, 16 predicted proteins | sample VirMetDEL_Aug_30_FD_77440 | JGI IMG/M metagenome (GOLD analysis project Ga0070752, IMG submission 77440) | Aqueous microbial communities from the Delaware River and Bay under freshwater to marine salinity gradient to study organic matter... | ecosystem: Environmental > Aquatic > Marine > Coastal...
CACGTTATGACTTAGATCCACCCACAAAAGAGCAGTGGAAGAAGATAGTTATCGGGGCGGAGATTAAATACCCGTATGTAGTAAACTTCTCACCTAAGTTCGCAATAGGGCTTTGTAAAAATATCTGGAACCTTGGAAAGGAGGATGAGTTTATAAAGTTGGCAGAGAGTTGCGAGGGAATGCCGAGAACGCCTTTATCTGAATTATGATGTCCAAATGGGAAGTACACAATTCCGGAGAATCATGTCCTCAGTGTGAGAAGGGGGTCTTAAATCTTAGAACACACAAAAGAGTTAAAAAGAGGCAATTGAAGCAGGATTACTGCTATAGATACTGGCTTACTTGTGACAAGTGCGGGGTTCAGTTGATGATAAATTCTTCGCGATGTTCTCCAATAGAGCTTGTTGGATATGTTTACAGCGAAGGAGGAATTATTCCCAGGGGGTATGTTTTTCACTAGATCTGTGTATAATATGTTTATACCTCTTACTTGTTGTGCATGACAGGTAAGACCACCCCGGAGGAAGTCGCTCTTTCCCGGGGTTTTTGTTCATCATTTTCTTGACTTTGATAGGTGAATTGCTATAGTCAGATTGTTGTTCTTTAAAGTTTACATAGTGAACAGACCGCAAGTGGTAAATAATTTCATTGGCCTTTTTGTATATTTTAGGCCTGCCAACATTCGTTTTTGTTTTAAAGTTTCATATGTTACCTACAGGTTTACCTGAAAAGTACGCGTTTTTTCTTAGAAGTGAGTTCAACTTCATCCATCATTTGCGGTCCGGTCTCTGTGTAACCACAGAACAACACCGATCAAGGTTTAAGAAGCCTTTCATAACCTCCCTTTAGGTTGATCAAAAAGAGGGTTAGAAAACAGCCCAAGAAAACCCCTCGCAAGGGCTTGCTAGGGCCAAGTAGCAAGCGAAATTCACAGCGCTGGTATACCGTTGGCGATGTATACCAAACACTATGACCAAACAACTCTATCGGCTATCGGCATTTGCAGTAATTGTTGCTGCTTACTTTCTATTCTATGCTCTAGATACTCATGCAGTAGCCCTAAAGGGTGTACAAAGAGAATCAAGACTAGCCAAGATGACTGTTATTAGTCACTGCGAGAACAATGGTATGTACTCACGTTCACGTTCTGTACGCAATTGGCGTAACAAGTGTTTACAACGAAAGAAGGCACGACTACGTTCTACACGAAGCAGAAGGTCTCAAATCCTTTCTAAGCCACGTCTACGTATCAGCAGATCTATTCGTAGAACTACATACAAACCAAGAACACAAAAGACTGAGCGTTTAAGCAAGGCAGTACGTTCTCAATACCGAAGACCTGTACGTAGAACCTTCGGTCATTACAATCCTTATTACCGACCCAACAAAAGATGAAAAAACAAAACAAAATAATCGAGAACGCTAGATCAGTATCATGCTTAGTTAGGGACCTTGAATACGTGGAGAGAATGATTGAGGGAATACGTTCTCATTCCTTTGGATTTGGAACGTCTCAAGTTGATGTAGATGAGTTTTTGCGTCCGATTGCTCTTGAATTTCTTAAGAAGAAAAAGGAGAACCTGGAAATCAAGATTGAGTCTATGATAAATCCTTATTACCGACCAGGACAAAGATGAGTGAGAAAGACATCAAGGAATCTGCAAAACAGGAAGGTAATGAAGTTTTTTTAGGAACCCTTAGAGGGAAGGATGTGTATTTATCAGAGACAACTCCATCTGACGAACTTAAGGAGGTTATTAAAAATTATAGATTTATATAAAATGAATGATTTACCAGATGGTTTCATAGAAGACATTAAAATATCTCTAGAACAAGCAGATAATGGAGAACTAGAACCTTATGAGTTTGAAAAAGAAGATGAATAATAAATCTAAAGACCAACTCGAAGCAGCTAAACTCATAGAAACTGTGAGTAAGAATGTTGTAGAAAGAAACAGTAACGAACTGGTTAATCTTAGATACACCTTTACCCTTCCCCAGAAACACAGCCCTGAGTTTGAAGAGTTTATAAAGGAAGCTGCTGAAATATTCTTTAACTCTAAAGGATTACTATGACAAACATCGCTACTATAAACCTTAAAGAAGAAAGACTCCTCACTATAGACCTAATAGGCACTACAGGAGGTGTAAAGATAGATACTAAGTTCTATAAAGAACTAAGCCCTCAACATATGGCAGAACTCTTTGAATCATTAGAAAGCGCTGCAAGAAAATGTAAGAAGAGATGTAGAAAGTCTAAACAATAAACCTAAATGGAAGAAGTAGAACACATAGAACCCAAGAGAACTTTCTCCCTCTCTAAATCAGACGAAGAAATACTTAAACGTGAACTACTCGATGACTTCCAATCTATCCTCTACGAACTCCTCTGTGCTAACGATGATAAGAACATATCCAAAGAAGAAATAATGATGCTTATAGACGGTTGGAACCGTATACACCTTACAGACAATTTGACCTAAAGAACAAACAATAATATAATATAACAGTCAATGCTTAAGCCATGGTTTTTAAACAAGATGATCCCAAAACAAAGAGTAACGCCTCAAAGGGTGGGAAGGCTCGAAGTCAGAAAGCTAGGGAGTGGGACAGCATAGGAGCTTACCTCTTAACACATGGTTCTGAGAAGTTCTTACTTGAGATAGGACAACTAGAAGGAAAGGAATACGTTTCTGCTTTTAAAGATATCTTAGAGTACTTTAAACCTAAGCTTGCTAGAACAGAATCAGATATAACAAGCAAAGGAGATAAGATTACTTCTATTCCCGTAGAGATTATTAAACCTGAATGAAATCAACACCCATCTTTCAAAAGAACTGGGAATCCACTAAGCGTATAGTTATTAACCGTGGTGGTACTCGTTCTGGTAAAACCTATTCCATGTGTCAGATATTAGCCATATGGCTTATTAACGGTAAGATACGTGAATCAGATGAAATGGTAGACGAAGGAGTAATACATGTAGTACGTAAGAACAAGAGTACTATTGAAGCTACTGTTATGCGTGATTTTGAAGAAGTACTTCATGAGAACGAACTGTATGGACTTGTAGAACATAACAAGACACTCAGACAATATAAGTTTGAGACAACTAAGGGTAAGTACAGAATGGTAGAGTTTATTGGTGCTGATGATCAACAGAAGCTACGTGGATCTAAACGTTTACATCTCTACTGTAATGAGGCTAATGAGCTTAACTACAAACAAGAGTTCTTTCAGCTCTTAATGCGTACCAGCGGGCTTATCTTCCTAGACTTCAACCCTGATGATGAAGAAGTATGGATCAATACAGAACTAGAACAGAAGAGAGCAAAAGATGAACAAGACGTGGAAGTCATCGTGTCTACATACAAGGACAACCCCTTCCTTCCTGAGATTATGGTCAACGAGATAGAACTCCTAGAGAAGACAGACCCTATGTACTGGAAAATATACGGACAAGGGGAGTACGGTAAGATACAAGGTCTTGTATATGAAAATTACTTCACTGCTTTAGCCTCACCGCTTAAAGGAAAGTTTTTGGGGTATGGACTCGACTTTGGATATTCAAACGATCCTACGGCAATTGTGAGCCTTACAAAGGAAGATGATGATATCTATGTAGAAGAACTACTCTTCGAGAAGGGATTAACAAATGATGATATCGCTGCAAGACTAAGGGCGTTAGGGGTTGATAAGTCTGATCCTATCTACTGTGATTCTGCTGAGCCTAAATCTATACAAGAACTGTGTAACCATGGATTCAATGCTAAACCTGCAAAGAAGGGAAGGGATAGTATCAACTACGGTATCAATCTTATCAAACAGTTCAACTTCAACGTCATAGAGCCTTCATACAATCTCATTAAAGAGCTTAAACACTATAAATGGATAGAAGACAAGGACGGTAAGACGCTCAATAAGCCAGTTGATGCTTACAACCATCTATTAGATGCTACTCGGTATGTATGTATGGAAACACTCAAGGCTAAGAGAAGTCCGCTTAGTTTGTCAGAAAAGAAGCGTCAAATTTCAAATTTCAAGGCATCTTTGATAAATTCAGGGGTAAAAGTTTAAAAAGGGTGTGTTCCTTTGTTTTAGTGTATCTAGAATGGTATAATGGCTATTGATGGAGAATATCATTACGCCGTTACCGGAGAATAATAACATTCAAGACGATACTCATGATGAGGTTGTTAGTAGTTTCTTGCAGCTATTTGAGAAGTACAGAATACAGAAGGACAGGCTCGATAAGATCGAGGAGATAGAAGAGGATAACGGTATACTTGAAGACCTTACTGCTCGTCTACCAAGCGCTGATCGACCACAGATGAAGCCATCTATGTATTTCAAGTTGATGCGTATGTATGATGTTCAGGCTTCACAGATACCAAAGATCAAACCAGTTAAAGAAGGAGCAGCTACTGTTGAGCTAAATATAGTTGATGCAGCTAAGGATGTATTGTTCAGTGATGCTGGTGTTGATGAAGTTTGGTATGACGTGCTTCAGTCATTTAAGGCTGAGGGTACAGCCATTGTACAATTGGGATATAACGAAGACGGTGATCTTATTCCTGTAGAACGATGTCAGTTAGCTGAGGTTTACTTTGATGCTTCTAAATCCACTATTGCTGCGGACTCAGAAAAGAAAGGACGAACGATTAAAACAATCATACGTGAGATCACTATGACTTACTCTGATGCTATTGATATGTATCCAGAGCTAAAAGGAAAGCTTACGGTAGGAGCACCTGCTACTTCTGAAGACTTCAGAGATGTTAAACAAGCTACAGACGATGCAATAATTCAAGACGATGATAAGGTAACGATTCATTATTCTTACAGTATTCAGAACTCAAAGAAACCTATCATGGCTATTTATGCTGGTGGGTCTAGTACTATAGTAGAAAAGCACGAAGGGAAGGATTACCCTTTCTGGAGAAAGATGAAGAACGGTAAGGAAGTACCTTTCCTGCCATTTATTGATTTTCACTTCTCAAGCGTAAAAAGAGGGCTATATTCTGTATCTATGATTGGGATGATGAAAGACGCTGGTGAAGCTTATAGAAAGATACTAAACGCTTCTTTGCCTGCTTTTTCACGTGCAGTAAATCCTATAGTTATGTTACTTGGAGCAACCGAAGAAAGAACGGTAGAAGAAATGAAACTTGCTTCTGAGTTACAAGACCTAGGAGTTAATCCTACTATTGCAGTGGGAGAAGAGAATGTTCGTATGCAGACCGTGGCTCCACAGGGAATCTTCCAAGAGTTTGAGGCAGCACGAACTGTTGTATTCCGTGATCTTGCTATGCGATACGATGTAAACTTCCAAGCACTTGAAGAACAAGAACAAACAGCTACTGAGTTTGTAGGGAAGACTAAATCAGAGATCAAAGCTATTGCTGGTTTGTATACTATCAATAAGACAGCGTTCAACCGATTAGCAGAATATATCACATCTCTTGCTGCTCGTTACTGGAAGAACTCAGACCAACGACCCATGGAGATCGTGGTAAGCGAAGAAGACGAAGACACTATTGAGCTTAAGGTTTCTGAGGCGATGATCACCCTTAAAGAGTGGACAGGTTCCTTTGAGACAGAGGTTGATCTACGTATTCCTGCATCTACAGCAGATAAGGCTACAGCTATTACAGAGATTATTGCAGAGTTGGGTCAGTTGTTTAATACTATTCCTTTCTCCACCATGGAGCAGGCGACCCCATTCCTTGACTTATTGTTTGAAAAGATTAGTCTACGAGAGCTAAACAACGTTGTTTCTCGTGCTGAGTTGCTAAAGATGGCTAACAGTCTTATTGAGACAAGAACACAAGTTCAAGCTCCACAAGATATTCCCCAACAGCCACAGGCTACAGAACAGAATCAAGACGTTGCAGCAGAGCTAGCTCCACAAAGCTTCCTCGCTGAGTCAGGATTATCTGCTTAAAATGGATATAGGAAAAGCTTACGATTACAAGAACATCTTCCGAGCAAGGGAGGTGGCACATAACGAAACAGTTACTAAGACGAGAGGACAGTCTCAAGCACAGCAGATATACTTAGCTTTTGGAAAACAGAAGTGTCATCGTATATGTAAGATGTTAGAGATTCCAGAGGTATGGGACTTGTTTGATATTCTTATCATGCAGGGACTTCTAGATGAGAAGACTACTGGAGAGTCAAAGGAGTACGCATTATTCACTTCTGACCTTATGAAGACTATCAAGGAGATTAAGGCTTTGCTATTGAAGGAGAAAAGGGTATAATAAAGTTGTTTAATACAAACATCATGGCTCCTAAAAAGAAATCAGTACCGGCAGAAGAAGTAGAAACAGCGGAAGCAAAACCTAAGGCAGCAAAGAAAGCAGTAAAGAAAACTACAAAGGCTGACGTAGTTGTTTCTGGTAAAGTAGTTCGCACTTACACAAAAGAAGTTCACGGAGATAAGTTTGAATCCTTGGCAGGACAGTTCGCAAAAAAGACAGGGGGAACAGTTACAGCATTGTAATAGTTTTCATTTTAAATCTTTGTGTGATATAATTAGGTAGCTCTTTATTAACTACCTACATATGTCTGAAGAATCCACCGGTGAGGCTACCGAAAAACAAGCCATTACTCCCGATGCGGATTCGTTGGAATCAACTACGGTGCAAACCCCCGTTGATACAGAGGTGACTACCCCCTCCAATGATACCGCAGACACAGCAGAAACTGTCGATATGAACGATATTCTGTCTGTCCCCTCCACGAAAGAAGAACGTGGTGGTCTTTCTCGTAAAGAATTCAAACTCCAACAGGAGCAAGAAGCTAAAGGAGAAGATCGCATCGAACATCTAACGAAAGAGGTTGAGGAACTCAAGTCAGTACTTGGCAATGTCAAAGACAACGCTGAATACCTTGAGAATACTCGAAAACAAACAGAACAAGCTCGTATTGAATCCATGTTTCATGACACCCTTAAAGCTAAAGGTGTTGATGCTGCAACGTTCAATGCTCAGTACAAAGCAGAATTCAAAGCAGAGCAGTCCGATCTAGTAGATGCAGGACTCTCTATTGAGAAGGCTACTGAAAAGGCTCTCAAGATCACGCTGGCTAGCTACCAAGCTGATGCTAAAGTCAAAGATACTGAACAGCGAGCTGAAGGACGTGCGAAAGCTACATTGCCCGCATCCTCTACAGCTTCTCCTGATAAGACCGTGTACACACAGTCTGAACTACAGAAGCTAACACAAGATGATTACAACTTAGTGATGGATAGGATCGAAGCAGGTAAGGCTCGCATCTCCCAATAAACACGGGTAGTAAGAGTAAATATTTATTTAACCTCTTACTATTATGGCAAATACTATTGTTGTAAAAGATCTACTTCAAAAAGAAGTGATCCGTAAACTCGATAAAAACCGAGTAATTTCAGCTTGGGCAAACACAAAATACCAAGGTGATCTCCGAGAACAGGGAGATACTGTTACTGTTCAAACTTTCCCTGATCTTGTACCTACATTGGGTGGAACAGCAGGTGATGACATTACGACTACTGACTGGGCTATTACTTCTGAAAACCTTCAGGTTGCACAAGTTGCTCAAGATTCTCGTAAAGTTAAAAACATTGAAGAAGTACGTTCTAACTTGGCTCTTCGATCTCAGATCGCAGACCGTTTTGCTTACGCACTAGCTCAAACACACGAGCGACACGTTGGTATTACTGCAGTTCAAAACGTTAACTCTTCAAACGCTATTAACGCTGGAGCACCAGCTGACCTCACAGCAAGTACTGTTTACGCTGCTGTTGAAGCTATGCGTCAAAAACTCTCACAGCAAAACTCTTTCGGGAACGCTGCTTTGTTTGTTAACCCAGAAACAGCTTCTTTCATCCGACAATCAGGACTCTTCGACGGATTCGTTGAAGGACTTGTTGCTCGTAAGGGATCAGCTATCGCTACTATGAACGGTCTCATGGGAGAACTTGCTGGTTTCACAATCTACGAAACTAACAACCTTCCATACAAGGTAGATCTTGAAATGGCCACACAGCCTACTGCTGACGACACTATTACTATCGGTGTTACTGATATTGATGGAACGTCTACAGACGTTGTTATTACATTTAAAGCTACAGCTTCTGCTGCTGGTGAATGTGATCTTGGAGCTAATGTTGCCGCTACCCAAGCTAACTTGGTTGCGATGATTAACGGTACAGGTACTGGAGACGGTACTGACTACTTTGAGTTCACAGCTGCACAGCGTGGTCTCTTGAATCGTGCTGAAGCTAACCTTGGTGCATTCTCATCAGATGTTGCTGCTCTTACGTTGAACAACGAAGGAACAGTTGCTGAAACATTCACTGATGGAACTGACACATGGGGTACTCCAGGATTGGTTCTCTTCGGAATTGACCGAGAAGCGGTTAACTTCGTAGACCAAATGACTAAATTCAAAGTCAACCCAGCTACTTCTAACGGTGGTTTCTATGACCTCGTACAATATGAAAGTGCTTACCAAGGAGGAGTTCTTGGTGATAACGATAAACGTATTGTTACTAGCGAAATCCAACTACCAGCTTAATTGTAAGCTGACCTACTGCCTCTTCGGAGGTAGTGGTTAGCCTATAAAACATGTCATTCAACAACAGTTCGCTTACACTTGAGGACGTAAAGACGCATTTCATTCGGACGCGTCAGGACTCAAACATTTCTGACAGCGACGTCATTGACGCCGTAAATGATTTTTATTCTATTGTTCAGCGGCTAGAACGACGATACTACCCTTCACGATACCGACTGGAGTCAGGAGCACTTACAGTTACTTCTTCTGGTTACGATATCACTACTCTTACGAACATTGGTTCAGATCAAGAAGGATTCGTTGTATACAAAGATTCAGTAAAGACAAAGAACATTATGAACCGAGAACTTCCTCACAGCAGGAAGACTGGATACTACATCTCTGGTGATGGGAAACTATATATAACACCTGACAAAGACTCAGCCACTATTCATGTACAGTATTTAAAAAAGACATCACGAGTTGCTCTAACGGCTACTCTTTCTGATGAGACACTTGAATTGGATCAAGACCTAGAGAAAGCTCTTAGAGAATACACACGAAAGACTTTCTATGATGGACAATACCAACCTGACCGTGCAGCAGAGGCAGAGTCTGAAGCTGTAGCTGAGATAACTCGATACTTCGATAAACCTGCAACCACCTTTATAATCTAATGGCACTAGCTTCTTATAAACGTCAACAAGTACCTGTTGTCAGAGAAAAAGCATCTCTGTCACGAGACTTTAGTAAGTTGCAAAAGACAGCTTTGGCTCCGGATAAAAGTAATTTCTCTAGTTATGCGTATGCTCAAAACGTTATTCATAAGGGTGCTGATGCGACCTCTCGTCGTGGTTATTCTGAGTTACTTTCGGATGGTGATATCTATGGTACACATATTTATGAATATCAAACTGAAAATAGTCTCATGGCTGTTAAAGAAGATACGACAGGTTCTAAGCTGGTTAAAATTGATCGTACTGCGGGTACGGCGGCTGATATAAGCGGACTAGGAACACTGACAGGACAAGGAACGCCTTCCTTCACAAACCTTAATGGTTGGATGTATTTCTGTAATGGTTCAGCAGATATTAGTGGATATGAAGCAGATACACCTACGGCTAACAAAGAAACACTTGGATTGCCTACTGGAAATGCACGATTGGTTGCTTCTGATGAGTCACGACTCTGGGGAGTAAGCGATGATGCACCAGAAGAGATTCTATACTTCTCTCAATTACAAGCAGGAGAGATTACAACATTTGATACTGGAGCTTCTACAACTATTGATCGTGGTGGTATAGCTAACAGTAAGATTATGAAGTACACTGCTCTTATTGGAGTAGGGAAATCAGTGGTAGCCTTTGGAGATAATCGTATAGAGATCCACCGTATTCCTGACTTTGCTGCGAATGGTATTACATCATTCCCTGCAGATATCTCTACATTGGTTCATTCACTTGATAATGTAGGTATTACAGGGCCTGAAGCTGTTATCGCTTTGGATAATACTATCTACTTCAAACCAGAGGATGGTTACCTTTACCGATTAAACGTAGAAACAGGAAGCAGTAAACGATTCGCTGACAACCGTCGACAGATGGAAGACTTCTTTTGGGATGCTGCATGTCTTGGGTACGATCAAGGACGTAAGATACTTCTTATATCTGGTAAGACAGTATCAGGAGGTAATAACGATGTAGTCGTTGCTTTCAATACAGAAGAAGAGAACTTCAGTACTTTCACTAATATATACGCTGATCAATGGGTAAACGATAAGGATAATGTTTACTTCCTTAACTCTCAGGGTGTGTATGATGCATTCCAAGAGTCACAAGTAACTGATGCAGGAACTGGGATTGATATTGTTCTTAGAACACAAGCTATTGAGAGTGTAGAAACATACCTAAAGGCTGTTCGGTTGTTCTTGAATACTCGAGTATGGGAAAATACAAGTGTTACTCTTGAATTGTTTGCTGATCGTAGTTCTTTGGGGGATTTAACCGCTGACTGGAGTAAGACTATTGATTATACTTTGTCCACTAACAACTTTGGAAGTAATCCTCAGTCATTTGGGTTGGGGGTGTGGGGTGGTGCTGGTATTAAGTTCGGTACACCTACCACAGAAGACAAGAGAAACAACGAGTTCGTTAATATCTTTGGAACCCGTTTTGAGTTACAATTAACAGCAACAGTGACAGAAAGTTTTGAGGTGCGAGGCCTCGGGCTATACACACAGCCAACAACTCGTCGTATTAATAATTTAACCCTTGATTCATAATGGCAGCATTCGATATCGCTAACTTTCCAGATCAGTCAGTACTAAAATTAGTAGGGACTATAGATAATTCCACGGTTAATCCCACAGTAACAGTTACTTGGGAATCCGGAGCAAATGGTCCATACAAGCAGGTGGATAACACTTCAGGCAATGATACTCTTATTACTGAGATGTTTGTCTCTATATCAGGGAATCTTGCTATTAGCGGGGCATCTGAGTCGATGTGGCTTACTGGTGGAGCAGTGGTTGCAGGAAAAACACGACAAGTTTCATATACTGCTACTCACCGCGGACTTCTAAATTCAGAAACTAACAATCCTCCTACGGCAGGATATTCACGTAATTATAAATCACATAAAAATGAAGCAGTGATTTACTTTAGTGAAGTGGTTCCAGTTAAAGATCTAAGTGCAACATTTACTGCAGGAACTACTACAAATACTGCAGAAGCAGGAGAAGACATTGAAGCTCTAGATTCCGTTTCTCTGCACACAGACGGTAAACTCTATGAATATCACGCAACAAACTATCCAAACCTCGTAGGGGTATGTGAATCAGCATATGCTACGGGTGTTACGGCTACATATACTACCTTTGGAGGTGTTTCTACAGGACATACAGGTCTTACAATAGGGGCTACTCAATACGCAGAAAACACAGGAACTATTACAGAAACTTCTAGCACAACAACAACTATTCTTGGGACTGCTGAATCAGCGACAACTATACGTATTGCCAAGGCTGGTGACTCTACTACAGAATTTAGTGACAATGAGTTTAAGATTAAAGATAACTCAGAC
>Ga0070752_1002595_pt1 | contig 11555 bp, 9 predicted proteins | sample VirMetDEL_Aug_30_FD_77440 | JGI IMG/M metagenome (GOLD analysis project Ga0070752, IMG submission 77440) | Aqueous microbial communities from the Delaware River and Bay under freshwater to marine salinity gradient to study organic matter... | ecosystem: Environmental > Aquatic > Marine > Coastal ...
ACAAGGGTGACTTCATTCACCCCCATCTGCGCCATCATAAAATCGGAAACACAGCGCGTGGCATTGCCGCAAGCACCCGCCTCTGTTCCATCCGAATTCCAGAATTTAATTCGAAAATCAGCGCGTTGAGCTGGCAAGATCACCGCAAGCTGATCAAAGCCAACGCCGCGATTGCGATCGCCGAGCGCCCGTGCAAGCGCAGACGTTACCGGATCATCGCCGTTGCGGGCGTCAATCACTACGAAATCATTGCCTAGCCCGTGCATCTTCATGAAGGGCAGGCCAAGGGGGGCGCGCGTGTTTTCCATTCGCGCGATATACGCCCGAGCCGAAGTATTTTCCAGTGGTGCAATTTTTCTCCGAAATCCCTCTTGACCCCACCATCACAGATCCATAGAAGGCCCCAACGTGAGCGGCACGGCAGAAGACGCCTTCAAGTCAACTGCGATGCTGCGAAGCGCTCACTTCAATATGTTGATAAAACATAGAGAAGCGAGATGGTGAGAGCCGGTAGCTCAGCTGGTAGAGCAACTGACTTTTAATCAGTAGGTCCAGGGTTCGAACCCCTGCCGGCTCACCATTCACTCTTAGAATATGACGATGTTGAAAAGACGCGCCCTGGCGCGTTTTTCGTCGTTTACGCGCAGATCTTGCCGAACGGGCAGAGAATGTCGCAAATGCGCCACAGGGAGGTGTGTTGCAGAAACGAAACCGAATCAGCGCTTGAGGCGACGATCACAGTTACGTTATGGCCAAATTATTCAATGGTAATGAGGTCTTAAATGAACAAGCTTTCTTTCGTCGCAGCCATCTCGGCGGCTATTTTCGCACAATCCGCCTTGGCGGGTGAAGTTACCGGCGGGGCAATCGGCCTCGACTATTCTGCTTTCTCCGAGGATAGCGCAGGCACCGTCGACAAACAGACGCTCTGGGGCTCGGTTGAATATGGCTTCGCGCGCGATTTTTCGGTGCAAGGCGATCTCGCCTTCGCGAAATTCGGCGCCACGGATCTCGACGCGAGCAATGTGACTTTGCACGGCATCTATCATCTCGATGATGCCACCTCCTTCGGCGCGTTCATCGGCCGCGATAAGCTCGAATCGGAAGGACTGACGTTCTACGGCGTAGAAGCGGGCCGCGAGTTTGGAACCTTCGATGGCGAAGCCTATCTCGGCTATGCGGAAGACGATGGCGAGAACGGCACGCTGTTCGGCCTGTCTGGCATGTACAACGCGACCGAGTCCTTCGGCTTCGGCATGGATTACGACCGCCTCGATGTTGAGGGGTCCGATATCACCACCGTTGCCCTGACCACAGAATACCGCATGGATCGCCTCGTTCTTTCGGCTGAGATCGGGCAGGCAGATCTCGATGGTTTCGGCTCTGAATCCTACTTCGGTCTTGGCGCGCGGATGACCTTCGGCGCGGATCGTGGCACGACCTTCAACCGTCGCGGCGTGGTCAACTTCATTCCCGGGCTTTAAACGGCCTCCCCATCTGGGGATACAAACAAAAAAGAGCGCCCTTCTTGGGCGCTCTTTCAATTTGTGATCGGCCGAAGTCCCGCCTCCGGCTCAGAAATCGAGGTTCTCTACGCTCAAGGCGTTCTGCTGGATGAACTCGCGGCGCGGCTCCACGACGTCGCCCATCAGCTTGGTGAAGAGGTCATCCGCCTCGGCAAGATCTTCCACTTTCACCTGCAGCAGCGTGCGCGCAGAAGGATCCAGCGTGGTTTCCCAAAGCTGCTCAGGGTTCATCTCGCCCAGACCCTTATAGCGCTGTAGCGACAGGCCTTTTTCGCCCTCTTGCAGAATGGCGGCGAGAAGTTCCATCGGGCCATGAATCAATTGCTCACGGTCCTTGCGCACCAGACGTGCTGGCGACGAATACGCCTCTTGCAGCGACTCGGTATGGGTCGAAAGACGGCGCGCCTCGCCAGAGCGAAGAACCGCCCCATCCAGCACCCGCGCCTCCTCGACACCGCGCAGAACACGGGTGAAGCGAAGGCCATGATCCTGCGTCGGGCGGCCTTGCCAGCCACGCTCATATTCCAGCGCCACGAGATCCAGACGGCGGCAGACCTCATCGGCCACGCCCTGCGCATCAAGGTCCACGCGCCCCGGCACCAGCGCGCCAGCAATCGCGGCCTGTTCCAAGATTCGTTGCGGGTAATGCGTTGGGAAGGCTTGCAAAATCCGGCGCACAACGCGCGCTTCTTCCACGAGGCGGACCAGATCCTGCCCCATGATTTCTTCACCGCTCCCGAGCTTCAGGCTCGCGCCCTCCACCCCTTGCTGGATCAGATATTCCTCAAGCGCAGCTTGATCCTTGAGGTAAACCTCGGATTTACCCCGCGCGACCTTATAGAGCGGCGGCTCGGCGATATAGAGATAGCCCGCCTCGATCAGCTCCGGCATCTGCCGGAAGAAGAAGGTCAAAAGCAGCGTCCGGATATGCGCGCCATCGACATCCGCATCGGTCATGATGATGATCTTGTGATAGCGGATTTTCGAGAGATTGAACTCGTCGCGGCCGATCCCCGTGCCCAGTGCCGTGATCAGCGTACCGATCTGATCCGAGCCAAGCATCCGGTCGAACCGCGCCCGCTCCACGTTCAAAATCTTACCGCGCAGCGGCAGAACTGCTTGGTTTTTCCGCTCACGGCCCTGTTTCGCCGATCCGCCTGCCGAATCCCCCTCGACGAGGAAGACTTCGGAGAGCGCGGGATCTTTTTCCTGACAATCTGCGAGCTTACCGGGCAATGAGGCGATATCCATCGCCGTCTTGCGCCGCGTGAGTTCGCGTGCCTTGCGCGCCGCCTCGCGCGCCAGTGCCGCCTCGACGATCTTGCCCACAATCAGCTTGGCCTCTTGCGGATGCTCTTCAAACCACTCGGCCAGCTTCTCGTTCACGAGGTTCTCGACCGCAGGCCGCACCTCGGAGGAGACCAGCTTATCCTTGGTCTGCGACGAGAATTTCGGATCCGGCACTTTCACCGAGAGCACGCAAGTCAGGCCTTCGCGCGCGTCATCGCCGGTGAAATCGACTTTCTCTTTCTTCGCGATCCCCGAGGATTGCGCGTAGCTGTTGATCGTCCGCGTCAACGCCCCGCGCAGGCCTGCGAGGTGGGTGCCACCATCGCGCTGCGGGATGTTGTTGGTAAAGGGCAGAACATTCTCGTGGTAGCTATCGTTCCACCACATCGCCACTTCGACACCGATCCCGCGCACTTCACCAACCATATAGATCGGCTCGGGCATCACTGCGGTTTTGGAGCGGTCGAGGTATTTGACGAATTCCTTCACGCCACCATCGTAATAGAGCTCGGTCTTCAACGCTTCTGCGGGGCGCTCATCCTCGATAATGATCCGCACGCCGGAGTTCAGGAACGCGAGCTCGCGCAGGCGCGTCTCCAACGTTTTGAAGCTGAAATCGAGGTTCGAGAACGTGCCTTCTGGATCGGTGAGTTTGGAAGACGCCATGAAGCGCACTTCGGTGCCCTTCTCGCCCGGCGCATCGCCCTCTTCACGCACATGGACGGTACATTCGCCCTTCTCGAACCGTGCGTAATAGACCTTGTCATTGCGCCAGACGCGCAACTCCAACCAGTCGGAAAGCGCGTTCACCACGGAGACGCCAACCCCGTGCAAACCGCCCGAGACCTTATAGGCGTTGCCGCCCTCATCGGTGTTGTTGAACTTACCGCCTGCGTGAAGCTGGGTCATGATGACCTCAGCAGCCGATACGCCCTCTTCTTGGTGCATATCGACCGGAATTCCGCGCCCGTTATCGCGCACGGAGACCGAGCTATCGGCGTGGATTTTTACCAAAACATAGTTCGCGTGGCCCGCGAGCGCCTCATCGATGCCGTTATCCACGACCTCATAAACCATGTGATGCAAACCGGACCCGTCATCGGTATCACCGATATACATACCGGGACGCTTGCGCACCGCCTCTAGGCCTTTGAGAACCTTGATGGAATCTGCACCGTAAACAGCGGTGTTCGGGGTATTTTCGGTCATGCCTGCCGGTCCTCTTATTCGTTGAGAATGTATAGGGCCTAAGCCCGCCATTGTCACGTCAAAGACACAAGATTTAGGGGTTTAAGCCTCTGGCGGCAGTGTCAGAGAGCCATCTTCATTGAGCGGCCAGAACGGGTTCATCGCCAATTCCCAGACTTGGCCATCGGGATCCGCGAAATATCCCGAATACCCGCCCCAAAAGACCTTCTCCGGGGCTTTCAGCGCGGTCGCGCCCGCTTTGAGGGCGGCCGCATAGGCGGCATCGACATCAGCCTCTGTATCGAAATTCTGCGCAAGCGTCACAGCACCAGTTCCAAGCACGGCATCTGGGCGTCCCTGATCCGCGGCCAAGGCATCACGGCCGAACAGGCCAAGCGCGAGAGCACCACATTGAAAGAACACGACGCTTTCAGGCGAAGCCACGGGAGCCCACCCCAACGCAGCGTAAAACCGCTTCGCCCGTGCGAGATCCTCCACCCCCAAAGTGATCAGCGTCACACGTTGCACCGGATATGCCATGCCTTACCTCTCGATAATCTCGGATGTGCCCGCGACATCGCGGACCTCCCAATATTGCGCGCGCGCCCCCAGCGTGTCGAATAAATCCGCATCTGTGCCGGTCATAAACGCCTGAACCCCCAAGGTGCAGATCTCATCATAGAGCGCCGCGCGGCGGGTGGCATCGAGATGGGCCGCCACCTCATCGAGCAGGACAATCGGCGCCTCGCCCGTCTCTGCCTGCAACGCCCGCGCATTGGCGAGGATCAAGGAGATCAGCAACGCCTTTTGTTCGCCCGTGGAACATTGTGCGGCAGGCTGATCCTTGGCGGCGTAGCGCGCCTCAAGATCGGTGCGGTGCGGGCCTGTCAGCGTGCGCCCCGCCGCCATATCCCGCGCGCGGCCCTCGCTCAGCGCCGCCGCCAGATCTTCCGGCCCCTCTTGCGTCAACATGAGATCCGCCGCCGGAAAGGCCGTCGCCGCGCCCTCCTGCGCCGCCTTCAGCCGCGCGAGAGTTTGCCCACGATTGGCGCGGATATCCACCGCCGCCTGCGCCATCCGCTCCTCCAACGCGACATACCACGACGCATCGCGCACCATATCTTCGAGCAGGCGATTGCGTTCGCGCATGGCTTTTTCATAGAGCAGCACGGATTCGGCATGGGACGGAGTGAAGGAGAGCGTCAGGCGATCCAAAAACCGCCGCCGCCCCTCTGCGCCCTCGATCCAAAGCCGATCCATCGCAGGCACCAACCAAACGACACGCAGAACGCGGCTCAGCCCGATCTGCGGGGCGGCCTTGCCATCAATCCGAACCTCGCGCGAGGCATTTGGCTGCGCCGAGGTCTCAATCTCTTGCCCATTGCCGAGGCTCGCGCGGATCTTCCAGCCAACGGCCTCATCGCGGCGCATCAACTCGTCCGCGCCCGCACGACGCAGGCCGCGCCCCGGCGAGAGCAGCGAGATTGCCTCAATAATGTTGGTTTTTCCCGCGCCATTGCTGCCATGGATCGCAACAGGGCGACCATCCAGCATCAATGCCGCACGCCGATGCGACCGGAACTGCAGCAATGTCAGTTCGGTCAGCATCGGTTAGCTTTCAATCGCAAAGAAATCAGGCGTCAAACGCGCATCGGCATGACGACATAGACGGCGGAAGTATCATTGCCTTCGCGCATCAAGGTCGGGTCGCCCGAGGAGTTGAACAGGAAGACTGCGTTCTCACGGTCCACTTGGCTCGCGATCTCAAGGAGATATTTGGCGTTGAAGCCGATCTCCAAACGCTCGTCCGAATAGGCCACGGCCAGTTCTTCTTCCGCTGCACCCGCATCGGGGGCATTGACCGAAAGCACCAGACGATCCTCATCAAGCGAGAGTTTCACAGCGCGCGAACGCTCCGACGAAACAGTGGCCACGCGGTCCACGGCTTTCGCAAATTCGGACGCATCCACTTCCAAGCGGCGGGTATTCCCCATTGGGATTACGCGTGTGTAATCGGGGAAGGTGCCATCAATGACTTTCGAGGTCAGCGTCAGAGCGGGCGTTGCAAAGCGGATCTTGGTCTCGGAGACAGAGACGGCAATCTGCGCCTCGTCATCATCCAGCAACTTGCGCAATTCGTTGACAGTTTTGCGCGGCACGATGACGCCGGGCATATCCTGCGCGCCTTCCGGCAGCGGCGCATCGATGCGCGCCAGACGGTGACCATCGGTGGCGACGCAGCGCAGCACAGGGCCATCTTCGCCGGTGGAGACGTGCATATAAACGCCGTTGAGATAATAGCGGGTCTCTTCCGTCGAGATCGCGAATTTCGACTTATCGAACAGGCGGCGCAGAACTGTCGCAGGCGCCGAGAAATTCGCGGTATATTCGGAGGTCGCCATCACGGGGAAATCTTCGCGCGGCAAGGTGGCCAGATTGAAGCTCGAGCGCCCCGCCTGCACCGACAAACGCCCCGCCGCCGGATCATCGGAAAGCTGCACCAGCGCCCCATCGGGCAATTTACGCACGATTTCATGCAGGGTCACAGCCGGAACCGTGGTCGCACCTGCGCGCTCGACAACGCAATTTGCCTTATCGACGACTTCGATATCGAGATCTGTCGCGCGGAAATGGACAGTATCGCCTTCCGCCTCAATCAACACGTTTGCAAGGATCGGGATCGTGTTGCGACGCTCCACGACCGATTGCGCCTGCGCGACTGCTTTGAGTAGGGCTGCGCGTTCGATGCTGATCTTCATTTCAATCCCTCGTGTTAACGGGAGGTGAAAACTAGCAGCTTTCGCCTCGACCGCAATCTTTTTGGCGAATGTCCGCCGAATGGTTCAGATCGTCAAGGGCGGATCAGATTTTCCTCCGCCCGATTGCCCCCAGTTATATCGCGATTAGCCGTCCAACAGACGGCACAGCAGATCGACATCCTCGACCATCTGCGGATCGGATTCGAGCAATTCCTCGATTTTGCGGATCCCGTGCATGATCGTGGTGTGATCGCGCCCACCGAACCTGCGGCCAATTTCGGGCAAGGAACGCGTGGTTTTACGCTTGGCGATATACATTGCAACCTGACGCGGGCGGGCAATGGTACGGACGCGCTTGGGGCCGATCATATCCGACAAACGGACATTGTAATGCTCTGCCACCTTACGCTGAATCTCCTCGATCGTGATCTTGCGATCCGAGCTGCGCAGAATATCGACGAGGCATTCTTGCACCAGATCAAGGGTAATCTCACGACCCACAAGCGAGGCAAAAGCGAAGAGGCGGGTCAACGCGCCTTCCAGCACGCGGACGTTGGAGGTGATCCGGTGCGCGAGGAACTCCAGCACCCCGTCCGAAATCTGCAGGCCCGCGTATTGGCTACGGTACGCATCAACCTTGTTTTGCAAAATACCGAGACGCAGCTCGTAATCCGTCGCGTGCAAATCGACCACGAGGCCACATTGCAGGCGCGATTTGATCCGGTCTTCCAGATCCTTGATCTCACCCGGGGCGCGATCCGCCGAGATGACGATCTGCTTGCCCTGATCGACCAGCGCGTTGAACGTATGGAAGAATTCTTCCTGCGTTGAATCCTTGCCCGCGATGAATTGCACATCATCGACCATCAGCACGTCAACCGAGCGGAACAGCCCTTTGAAATCCATGATTTGCCGCTCGCGCAGCGCTTGAACGAAGCGATACATGAACTGCTCGGCCGAGAGATAGAGCACGCGCAGCTCAGGGCGACGAATCTGTAACTCATGCGCAATCGCGTGCATGAGGTGGGTTTTCCCAAGGCCAACCCCGCCATAAAGGAAGAGCGGATTGAAGCTCACCGGCCCGCCTTCGGCCACCCGGCGCGCGGCGGCATGGGCCAACTCGTTCGGTTTCCCGACAACGAAGGTATCAAAGGTAAAGCGCTGATCCAGCGGCGCGCCCGGAAGCTCTTCCGGCTGCGCGCGGCGGCGGGCTTGTTCGGCCATAGGCGCGGCAGTCGGTGCTGCTGCGGCAGGCGCAGGACGTTGATCCGATACGGCGATTTCGACACGCGACACGGAAACACCCGCACGGCCAAGCTCAATCGCGATTTTATCAAGATAGTTGCGCGACACCCAGTCACGCATGAATTTCGTCGGCGCATCGAAGGTGGCAACACCCTCGCTCAGCCCCGCAAGGCGCAGAGGCTCGATCCAGCTTTGGAAGTTATTCTTTCCCAGCGCCTTGAGCAGTTCCCCACGCGCTAGCCCCCAGCTTTCTTCGGTCATCCTCACGCCTCAATTCAAAAATCGCTCGACGCAACGCGCCAAAAAAAACGGCGCTATGCGCCCCCCAAACACACCCTTCGACCACGCGTGATGAACGCGTGCGCAGGACAAACACCCATTTCACAAAAGGACAATCCAAACCGCCGCCGAATTGATCGGCAGCGCGGTCTAGCCCAATCCGCAAGGCGTTAGCCCTCGGTATTGGAATCGCATCTTCTGCCGTTGCAGCCCGGCATTTATTTCTTTGTATCGAGCGCAGCGCAGACACCGGCTCGATCGAAACGGAAGATACGTCTTGTCCCCCAAGGCGACGTGAATCGCAGTCTGAAACTAGCAATGTGGCGGGAGGCATTTCAACCGATCTTCGCTCTTGACGCCAGATTCCCTGAATCGAATCTCATAGCGGGTAATTCTCGCCACACAGGCGGCGCAATAGATTGATTTAGAAGTAATAATTTGAACGCAAAAAGGGCGCCGCCCAAAAGGCGCGCCCTTAACGCAAAGCTCAAAAGAGCTTAAAAATCAGGCCGAGAGAGCGTTCACACGCGCAGCAAGGCGGGAGATTTTGCGCGAAACGGTGTTCTTGTGCAGAACGCCTTTGGTCACGCCACGTGCCAGTTCCGGCTCAGCGGCGCGGAGCGCAGCAACAGCGGCGTCCGAATTGCCCGAGAGGATCGCTTCTTCGACCTTACGGACGAACGTCCGGATCCGCGAACGGCGTGCTTTGTTGATGTCTTCACGGCGCTCGCTCTGACGTGCGCGTTTTTTCGACTGGGAGGTATTTGCCATGGTGAGGTCCCACTTTCCGGGTCAATTGCAATTGGTATTGCGCAACAAAACCCGGTTCCCAGAGCTCCGGAAAGGATCCGGATGATTCTAGCCTGAGCGGGCTTCACGCGCATGTAAGCGGCGTCTTTAGGACAGATTACGCCGCGAGGGAAGCCGGAAAATTCTAATTCTCCGGCTTTCCCGCGCTTATTTATCGCGGAACTGCGGTTCGCGCTTTTCCAAGAAGGCGTTCATGCCCTCTTTCTGATCCTCAGTGGCAAAGAGCGCATGGAAGATCCGGCGCTCGAACAAAATGCCTTCGCGCAGCGTGGTCTCATACGACCGATCAACCGCCTCTTTGACAACCATCGCGGTCAGCGAGGATTTCTCGGCGATTTTACGTGCGGCGGACATCGCCTCTGTCATGAGTTTCGCGGCGGGCACGACGCGGCTGACAAGGCCCGAACGCTCTGCCTCGGCAGCTTCCATGAAACGGCCCGTCAAATGCATATCCATCGCTTTGGATTTGCCAACAAACCGTGTCAGGCGCTGCGTCCCACCGATCCCGGCAACGACACCGAGATTGATTTCCGGTTGGCCGAATTTCGCATTATCGGCGCAGATGATGAAGTCACACATCATCGCCAGCTCGCAGCCGCCGCCCAGCGCATAGCCTGCAACAGCAGCGATCACCGGCTTACGTGTGCGGCAGATGGCTTCCGATTCCGGCGCAAAATAGTCAGAGCCGAACATATCCACGAAGCTCTTATCAGCCATCTCCTTGATGTCCGCGCCGGCCGCAAAGGCCTTCTCGGATCCGGTGATGATAATGCAGCGCACCTTATCATTCGCGTCAGCCGCCTTGAGGGCATCCGCAAGCTCGGAGAGCAGTTGAGAGTTCAGGGCATTGAGCGCTTCGGGTCGGTTGAGCCGGATAAGAGAGACATAGTCCTCTACTTCGACGATCAGAGTCTGGTAGGCCATATGGCTTTGCCTTTCCTTAAACTTGAAGGCGAGTCCTATCAGGACGGCACCGATTATCAAGCCTGCATCGCAAGAGGCCTTGCCGAGCCGCGCGAGAGCGTTGCGTCATCGCTGGCACTGAGGGCAAAAGAAGGTGGAACGACCGGATTGGACGATCCGCCGAATCTCCCCGCCGCAGCCCTCCGTGGAGCATGCCTCGCCTTCGCGGTCATAGGCGCGGAATGTATGCTGAAAATACCCCAACTCGCCATCGGCCTGTCGGTGATCGCGCAGGCTCGAGCCCCCTGCCTCGATTGCCTCGGAAAGCACCTCGCGGATGATCGGCACCAGCGCTGCAATCCGCGCAGCCGAGAGCCTGCCCGCCTGTCTGCGCGGATCAACGCCCGCGCGGTGCAGCACTTCGCAGACGTAGATATTGCCCAGCCCCGCCAGAATGCGCTGATCCAGTAGCGCGGCCTTGATCGGCGTCGCGCGGCCCTTGAGGCGTCCGATCAGGTATTCCTCGTTAAACGCATTGCCGAACGGCTCCGGCCCGAGGCCTGCAAGCAACCAATGTGCTGCCTCGCGATCCGTGCGCACCAGATCCATCGCGCCAAACCGCCGCGCATCGTTGAATGTCACCCGCGCGCCCTGATCCATGTGAAACACAATGTGATCATGCTTTTGTGGCAAAGGGTGATCGTGATGGAAGCCCCCCAGCATCACCCCCGAAACCGTCATCCGCCCCGACATCCCCAGATGCACCAGCAGGCTCTCGCCCGTATCCAGATCCGCGAGAATATATTTCGAGCGTCGCCGCAACCGCTCGATCCGTGCGCCCGTCAGGCGCTCCGCCATCCGCTCGGGCAAGGGCCAGCGCAGATCGGGGCGGTTCACCTCGGCGCGGGCAATCACATGCCCTTCCATCGCAGGGGCCAATCCACGGCGCACGGTTTCAACCTCGGGAAGTTCGGGCATAGGGTCCTCAATGGGTCGCTTCGCGAGTGCTTGGCCTTGTGGCCCAGTGTCGCGCTTGGGGTCTCTCTCGGGCGTGCCGCATTGTCATGGCGGCGCAGCGCCCTATAAGGAAGGTGTAATTCAGCGGATCGCAAGGCCCCAGTATGACCCAAGACGGCATGACCCAAGACCAAAAGACAACCCATTTCGGCTATCAGACCGTCGATGAGACGGCAAAGGCGGGCATGGTTCATGGCGTCTTCTCGAATGTGGCCTCAAAATACGACATCATGAATGATCTGATGAGCCTCGGCATTCACCGGATCTGGAAAGATGCGATGATGGATTGGCTCGCCCCGCGCCCGAACCAGCGTTTGCTGGATGTGGCTGGCGGCACGGGCGATGTGTCCTTCCGCTTCCTGGGCCGTGCTGCGGGGTCCACTGCAACGGTCTGCGATATGACAGAATCGATGCTCATCGAGGGCCAGAAACGCGCGGAAGCCGAAAATATGGCGGCGCGGCTCGATTGGGTCGTGGGCGATGCGATGGCCCTGCCGTTCGAGAGCAATAGCTTCGACGTCTACACGATCTCTTTCGG
>Ga0070752_1002604_pt1 | contig 11533 bp, 14 predicted proteins | sample VirMetDEL_Aug_30_FD_77440 | JGI IMG/M metagenome (GOLD analysis project Ga0070752, IMG submission 77440) | Aqueous microbial communities from the Delaware River and Bay under freshwater to marine salinity gradient to study organic matter... | ecosystem: Environmental > Aquatic > Marine > Coastal...
CAGAAAGTGAACTCGATCAAACTCAGATCGATCTCGTCAATGAACTCGATGCTGAGTTCAACAAGCTTGAAGGGGAAAGGAATTCCCTGCAAGCAGTTCAAGACAAGCTAGACGCTGCCAAAGCAGCCAAGGCAGTTCCCCAAGCAAGCTCGGTTGTTGAGCCTGCACAAATCGAAGACTCAATCGAGGAAAGCAAGGAAGTGATCCCAGCAAGAGTAAAGAACCAAAAGACGAAGCACTTTGCAAGTTCAGAAGATGCTTTCGTGTCCGGCATGTATCTAGCTGCTCTAGGCGGCGACCGTCGTGCAAAAGACTTCATGGCTGCACAGTCCATCGGGACTGACAACAAGGGTGGATACACCGTACCTGATCCATTGTCGGATGCTTTGATCAACCTTTTGGAAGATCGTGGCGTTGCTCGTCGAGCATGTCAGCGTGTTGTCATGTCTGCTGACACTTGGACGGTTCCAAAGGTATCTGCTCACGCCAGCATTTACTATCCGGCAGAGGCAGCATCTTTGACGGAATCAGACGTTACTTTTGGGTCTGTGCAGCTCCAAGCCCAGAAGCTTGCAGCGTTGGTCAAGATGAGTTCTGAGATCACTGAAGACAGCATCCTCAGCATCTTAGATGTGGTTGTCGAAAGCATTGCTTACGGCATTGCACTCGAAGAAGATAAGAACCTCTTCAACGGTGTTGCTGGCGGTGTTAATACTTCTGGCATTGCTGGTGATGCAAGCGTCGATGACACGAATGTTGCATCGGTTGGAGCTTTGGCACTCAGCGATTTAACTGCATGTGCATCGGGTATCGGCAATCCGATTATCGGTGCAAGCAACGAATGGTTCATGTCGCCAGTTGTGTTCCATTCTCAGGTTCGTGATCTTCTGAACGCTGCCGGGGGTAACACTATTGTTGATCTTGAAGGTGGTCAGCGACCACTTCTCATGGGCTACCCAGTCAACCTAGTAAGTTGCTTGCCAGCAGCACCTGCTTCCGGCGAACTTGTTGCAGTCTTCGGTGACATGCGACTCGGTGCTTACTTCGGTGATCGTCGTGCGTTGAACTTCAAGACCCTGAACGAACTCTATGCAGAGAACGATCAGATTGGTGTTGTTGCTACTGAGCGTATCGACATCAAGGTTGCCAATCCAGAAGTCTTGGCAAAAATCACGATTACCTAATGATTAGGTATCGATTCAAAACGACCCGTCTTGGTTTTGAGGCGGGTCGTGTGATTGATGACTCCACGCTAAAGCCTGGTGTTATCAAGACCCTCTTAGACTTCAACGCAATCGAGATCGTGCAGGATGCAGTGGACGCTAAAAAGGACGACAAGCCCTCAGTTTCTGGCAGTAACGCTGGCAGAAGCAAAGGCTCATCTTCGTCTAAGCGGAAGCAGTCAAGACGGTCTGCTGACAAGGCTGATTGAGGGTGCAACGGAACAGCTTGAGCGAGACATTGAAAGATGTCTTGTTCAGGCATCGTGGCAACAGAGTCAATACGGTTTTCCTGAAGACGGAAAGGCGATTCTGTTAAACATGGGGTCTGCTACCGCCATCAGTTCAATTACTTATGTGGACGATGATGGTGCAACTCAAACACTTGCAACCGACCAGTACCAACTCGATTCTGGACGTAATGCAGTCACCTGCCTCAACGACGACGACGGGTGGCCGGAAACATTACTAACTCCAAGCGAACGGGATACAGTCTTTGTAAACTTCACATGTGGAGTCACCAGCGAAGACTGCCTGCCTCGGTTGTTTAAGCAAGCGATCCTCTTAGAGGTCGGTCGTTATTACTTCGATCCGGCTCAAGAGAACTTGGTCAACAGCAATGATGGACGAAGTTATGAAAACATCGTCAAGAAGCTGATCAGGAGTTCCTATCCGTAATGCCCAAGGTTACAGGATTTAACCGAAAGAGGATTGGTCATCGCAATTATTTGGCGACCATACAAAATCCTCCGACTACTCAGGATGAGTATGGGCAGATCAGTTACAGCAGTGGGTCATGGACGACCGCTGTTGCTGACTGGCCTTGCGAACTAATTGATACTTCTGGCGGTGAGATCATCGATGGAATGATGACCAAGACCGCAACAGAAAAAGTTGCCATAGGCGATAAACCACAGATTGATGCAGCAATAGTGACTGCTCAGAGCCGCTGTATAATTGATGGAAAGACATACGGTATTACAGCAGTCAGAGATGTGTCTGGTGATGGATTCACTGTGCGACTCGAACTGAGAAGTACCAAGTGAGCCAAAAAACAAATATAGACAGAAAGACTAGAACTTTTATCTCATCCATGTCTGGGAGAGGTGGCAAGGGAACCAAAGTTCGAGTCAACATGACGAACTTAGCAAAGGACTTAGACCTTCTTGATGAAGAACTTCTAAAAAAGGTTTGTCCAACTGCTGTCGGGTATGCGGGAACGATTGTCAGGAAGCAAGTCGTCCAAAACATAAGATCAGGCGGCGGTGAAAAGCATATCGGGATGTCTCGTAAAACAGGCACTCGAAAGAAGTGGTCGAGGAAAGTTGTAAAATCAAGAGGTGTCAACGGGCCGTCTTTAGGAGACAAAGGCACTGTCATCAAAAAGAACATCAGCCGAAAGGCCGGTGGATTGATGTCAAGCCAGATCGTTGGGCCTAAATACGACTCTGGTGATACAGCAAAGAATTTTGCTCACACACATGAACCAAGAGAAGGTCAGTTTTCTGGCGCGCCAAATCATAAGTGGTGGCCGAGAAAAAGAATGAACCTATCTAACCTTCTAAAAAGAAAGTGGCTTGTCAGTGGCAGGGAAACCACTAGGCGTGGCGCACCATTGAAGCCAAGACCGTTCATGGAACCAGCGGCTTCACAGACAATGAATGAACAAGAAGCAGCAATTTTCAGGGCTCTGGAACGCTGGGAAATTGATTTTGGTGAGATTAACGGGACGACCGGAGAGTTCGGATGAGGCCAGTACCGCAAATCATTAGCCTTCTGCGTGCTGACCCATCTGTTTCTGATCTCATCAATCAAAGAGTTTATGCAGATAATCCACCACAGGATGACGACCTTCCATTTGTCGTCCTCACGATTGAAAACACAAACGCTCGTGCCGCATTAGATAACTGCCAAATCAAACTGTACGCCGCGAGAATGAAGGTTGATATCGTTTGCTCAAGCAGATCGCTGGCCGAAGAAGTTCAAGAAAAAATCGAAGATGCCTTGGTCGGTTACACATCATCTGATTCAACACACCCAATCCAAGGGGTTGTCGTTGACTCAGGAGTTTCTTGGGAACTTTTAGTCCCAACTGACGGGTCAGACGAAAGAGGCTACTGGTGTAGCCAAGACTATTTCATCAATTACGCAAGAGCATAGGAATAATTAGATGGCTGTAGAAGGCTACCATGCACAGGGAACGACTGTAACCCTCACGACCGGCGGCGCAGTTGGGTGCGTCCGTTCAGTATCTCTACCTGAATTTTCACTTGAAGCAATCGACGCAAGTTGCCTTGAGGATTCCGTTGGTGGCTTCATGAAGAAGCTTTCCGGCGGTCTTATCGATGCAGGTGAGGTGCAAGTCACCTATGTGAGCGTTGGCGCACCTGATGTTCCAGATGGATCTCAAGATACGCTGACCATTGTTGTTCCTGCTGCTGCCGGAGCAAGTTCTAACGGAACGCAAGCTGGTTACACGATCACCGGAACTGGCTTTATCTCATCTGCTTCCGGCGGATCTCTTGAGATCAACGGACTGATGGAAAACAGTTTCACCTTCGTTTTCGATGGCGACACTGGTCCAACCATCTCGTAAATGAATTAACTCCTCCACCACCACCAAGGAGATGTCATGTCTCAACATGTCGAACTTGAAACGCATGTCGGAATCCATTTAGCGACAAAGAAAGAAGTAGTACACGAGCAGTACTGGGTCTTTCTGTGTGATGAAGACTCTCGCCAAAAGATCGGACTGATTGGATGGAAAGAGCGAAGCAAATTGATCTTTTTTCAGAAGGTCGATCCAGTGACTTCTAAATGGATTGAAGAAGAGGTTGCAAAGTTGATGGAGCGTGAAAACGTCACATCAATCGAGCCACCTGAAATACCCGAGGAACTGCTTAATCAGGATGATGACGATGAGCTTGACGAAGAAACAATTATTGGCTGAGTTAGTTTGCACTAAACCTGAAAAACTCAAGGAACATGTATTTGGGCAAGAAGCCTGGGTCAAACCTGTTTCTGAGTTCCAGAGATCACGGCGACTTGCTGCTCTTTACGGCAAGGATGGCGAGGTTTCACGAGATGCTATCAGGAAAGCAAGGCTCTACACCATTGTTGACCACTTATGTGACCAGAATGGTGAGAACTTATTCAAAGAGTCCGACATCAAAGATCTTATGGAGCTTGATGCTTTAAAGCTAGATGTTGTGATTGGCTGCATCGAGCAATGGGTGTCTTCTCGCGAGGGAAAGATCCTCGGCGGATCGAAAAAATAGCCAAAGAGTTTGACAGGAATCACAGACTGTCATGGGCATTTTCGATCTGCCAAGACCTCGGGATTGATGATCCTATCTCTTGGATGAACGCATGTCCTGTTTTGCTGGACTGGTGGATCGGCTATCGAATCCACAAAAGCGAGCGTGAGCGTGAGGCTTACGACAAAGCATCCGGCAAAAGCAAGACTAAGCTCAGTGGCGATTCTCTTTACGATCACTTGGAGCAATTAGCTGATGGCCGCAAACCGAGTCGGGGCTCTATACTACGAAGCGATACTCGACCCTAGAGGTTTCTCTAGGGGCGTTCTAAAAGTACGCAATGATCAGGCGGTTCTTGCGGCGGCCATCAAGGATACGTCTGACCCTCTTGATAAACTCCGAGCGGAGTTGCAAACCCTTGATCGAGTCTATGAAGAAATAGCGGCTAAAGATCCGTTTGAAGGACAGCAAGAGTCTCTTGATGCTTTGGTCAAGAAGACGATGATGCTGTCTGACGAATTAGAGGAAATGCAAGCTGCTCCACAGCGTGAAGCTGATGTAAGTGCAGAGGCAGATCGACAGAAAGAAGCAGATGCTGAAGCAGCTAGGCAGGAAGACCTTAAAAAGCGTTATCTAGCTATTGCGAAGTCTCGCAAAGAACGGCTAGCCGAGCTTGGGCGAAAGAGACAAGAGGAACATGTTGCTGAACTGCAAAGAATTAAAAGCGAGAAAGCTGCACTTGAAAAATCTCAGCAAGCTGAGTTAGACCGTCAAAATCAAATACAAGATCGATATCTAGCAATAGCAAGAGCTAGGCAGCAGAGACTGGAAGAAGAAAGGAGGGCCAAGGAGAAAGCTGATAAAGAAGATCAAAAAAGAGCAGAGAAAGCTGCCAAGGATGAAGAATCTCGTCAAAAAACAATTCAGAAACGGTGGCTTGCGGTAGCAAAATCTCGAAAAGAAAGGCTTGAAAGAGAAGAGAAAGAAAAAGAAGCAGCAAAGAAAGCGGAGCTAGACCGAGAGCAAGAAAAACAAGACCGGTGGATGGCACTAGCTAAACAGCGTACTGATCGTTTAGCGCAAGAAGCAAAAGCAAAAGAGGACGCTGAAAAGGCCGCGCAAAAAAAAGCAGAAGAAACAGCCAAAGCAGAGAAGAAAGCAGCTAAAGAAGCAGAAGCTCATGAACGCAGGATGAAAACCTTGCAGACTGAGCGTATGGCAAAGCGTCTTGCTAATGCTGGTCAATACATGACATCCTTCAAGGGGATGAAAATTCTTTTTGCTGATCTCCAAAAGTCTATAGGCGGAGTTGGATCTGGTCTTTCAAGGATGGCCGGTAACCTAGCCCAAGCTGCTGGCATGGGTCCACAGATTCAAGGTCTTGCAAGGGTATTCGGAACCCTTGGGATAAAAGTTCTTGCTGTAGTTGCTGCAATCTATGCGGTTGGCAAGGCCATGCTTTCGGCTGCAAAGGCTGCTGATGCGTTTGAACTAAGGCAGATAAAAATCATCTCTGCAATGCAAGGCAATGAGCTTAGGGCAAAAGCACTTACTGAGCAGATGCGTGAGTATGCTGCAAAGACATCTTACAGCACCGCTCAGATGCAGGACTTCGCAGCCAAGCTCCTAGCCCTCGGTGTAGTTGCGAGTGACATCCCTGACCTTGCTGAAAAGCTCGGCGGTCTTGCGATGGGTGATTCAGAGAAACTAAAGAGAATTGCAAAAGCGTATTCTGACGTTCAGGCCAAGGGTCGCCTGATGGCTCAGGAGGCTAATCAGTTTGCAGAGGCTTTGGTTCCCCTTGAGAGGGCTCTTCTTGCTAACGGTGTAGCAAAGAGTCGGCTTGAACTCCGAGCCATGATGGAGCAGGGGGAAATCTCTGCAAAGATGGTTGATGAAGCTCTTGAAAAAGCAGCCGAGATGGTTGGTGCTGAAGAGGCTATGGAGCGTCGGCAAGATACGATTGCTGGGCAGCTTGACGAGATGAAAGCTTCATTTGCAGAAATATGGAGGCTGCTAGGAGGCCCAATACAAAACACGCTAGTTAGTGTGTTAAAAGTCATCAACTTCTTCCTCAAAGGCGTTGAGAAAGCAGCGTATTACTTCGATGTTATTTATGGAAAGTGTGATCTAACATACGGGCTTTTGGTCAACACATGGCTGGTTCATGACAACATCTTCAAGCTGCTTACAGGACAGACTGCTGCACTTGAAGAGCAAGCAAGAATTGATGGAGAGATAGCAGATGCTAAAGCCAAGCGTGAGGCGGCAGAGCTAGAAGAGCTAGAACGCCAACAGAAGCGTCAAGCAAATTATGACGAGATGCTTCAGAGTCTTACTGACGAGCTTCAAAGCTATTACGACAGATTCAATAACGAAGAGAAGCTTGCTGAAATGCAATTCGAGAGGATGCTTGCTGAGAAGCTTGCACTCGAAGAAATAGATGAAAAACAAGCTGAAATGCTTCGTCGCCAATACCAGTTTGTTCAGGCTGAAAAAGAGAGACTTGAGCTAGAGAAGGAAAGAGCCGAAGAAGCCAAGAAGATTGCTGAAGAAGAAAAGAAGATGCAGAAAGAGGTTGACGACGAGTTCGACCGAGAAATGAAACGCATTGAGGATGAAGCCAAGAAACGCGAAGAAGACCTATACAAGCAAGCTGAAGAAAGAGAACAGGAAGCTGAAAACAGGGTCAAAGAGCGTCAGCAACTAGGACAGCAAGCTGACGCAGGTGCTGGTGCATCGTTTGAGGCAGGCTCTGTAGAAGAGTTCAACATGCTTCGCCAGATGGAAATGCAGGCGAGGAGAGATGCACAGCAAGTGATCTTTGAACAAGAGGCTGCAAAGGCTCGCAGGGAAAGTAACGAACTGTTGAGCAAGATGTTGCTTGAGTTGCAATCGGAAACTCAGCAGCAAAAGGATGATGCACAGTGGAACTACTACGGCGAGTAATTGATGTATTTAGATATTAAAGAAACCCTCGAAACATCTTTTTCGATCAAAGGATCGAAAAGCTCCGCTGGCAAGTCTCTTGTCAACCATACGGCCAAGAAGCAATTCAGGGTCGAGATGAAGCGGTCTTTCAGCTTTGAGGCAATGCAGTTCGGTGATGTAACTGAAGGTCATGTGGCATGTGATCCAAGGCTTCCTGTCGTCAACAGAAGCACATGGTATTCATCGCTTACTGGCTTATCCATGCCATTTGCTGTCTGCACCAGTAAGGATGTTACTCGGGATTCCAAGAACGGAAACATCTTTACGGTTACATGCAATTTTGAGACCGGCCCAGTTGAGACTGAGCAGTGTACCGCCGCTCCACCGGCGAATGCAGAAGAAATACAGCCTGAAGTTTCAATCGAGGTCGGATCTTATGAGCGTGTTTTGTATGCAGACAAGGATGGTGAGCAATGCTGGAAGTTACCAACCGGATCGCCGTTTCAGTCTCCAGTAACAGAAACGATCCCTACGCTCAGACTGACGATAACACAGTTTGAGACATTCGTCACTTATGAAGAAATACTAGAGAGGTCGTTCAAGACTAACAGTGCAACTTATCGCAGTAAAGATGCTGGACTTTGGCTTATAGGTGCAGTTAAAGCAACTGAGCAGGATGTTACATTCGCAGATGGATCTGTGAATACACTTGCTAAAGTAACATATCCAGTCATGCTCTCTGAGAGATACTTTTACCCTCCCGGCGTTGATGCAACGGACGCAAACAGAACTGTGTACGGACATGACCATGTGCAGCCACTCGTTGATACATATAAAATGGTAGGTGGAACGCCAGAACCAATAACGATTGGTGGAAACGTGACAACTGGTTACATCAACACGGACGGAACACTACGCGAACCGGCGGCGGCAAATGAAGAACGCCCAGATTATCTAAGGTTCAGAACGCAAGATGAAATCGATTTCTCCTCATTCTTGCAGGCATAGTTATGCAGATAAGCAGAGATGAATACAAAGCGATAAGAGATCTAGGGAAGTCTCAGGGTTGGTCGCTTCCTCCTGACCCAAAACAGATTGGCGGAATCCCTGCGCTTGTATGCAAGACGGGTACTGGCGGAATCCCTGCGAGAACAGGTGCCATTGCAGGAAAGGCCACCGATGTCATTGTTCAGTTCATTGAGCCCGATGGTACCATGACTGACTCTGACCGGCTGATAACTGTTTACAATCCATTCGGCACTGCTGTTGGGGAGTCTGTTTATATTACATGTAAATTCGTGAACAACGGATACTGGGTCGTTGATGCAGAGGATTGTCCATAATGGCTATTCGCCACTCACCAGGTTGTAGATGCTGTGAAGGCGGAGAAGAAGGCGGTGTGTGCTGCAATGAGTTTGTTATCTATCATGCTTCGGTAGGAACGCCATTTGACACAAGCTACATTCAGTCTGGATCTATTTCTGGTAGCAATCCAGAGGTAATAACAAGTCCTTTGGTTTTATCGATTCCAACTTGTTGTCCAGACTGGATTATAGATATTGAACTTTATCGAACTGGCGAAGATGCGTTCGTTAAAGTTGATAGGGCATTGCAGTTTAGAACTACTCCTTACACCAACGCAACCACTCCTGCATACCGCATAGATGAAAATAGTTCAGAGCAGACATGCTACACCTCTTTTGAGCAAGACCTCACGTATCAGTGGGTTCATAGCAGGCTGTCTGTGGACTACAAGCTGCCTTGGAGATGCGACGATCCTAATTATGGCTTTATTTACGATGCGCCATCAGGAGCAACGTATAACGGACAGCCTTTAACTCAATACGCACTTCTCTACTTCTATAGCATCTTTGATTCCTATTACGGTTGTCAGAGAGAAGGAGTTGTCAGTCCGGCATTGCTGGGCGTCAACGATGATGCGGTGGCATGGTCTAGGGGAGGTGTCGTCCCTGCTGGCCCAAGGACAACGCTTGTCACCATTGACCCCGGAACTGATTACATCGTACTTAACAAGATCGGTGTAAGGTATGGAACTAAGGGAAACGTCAACGATCTAAGTCAAGACTGTTCTGCGATTAGGCAACAAGTGTATCCATCTAAGACCAGTTTTTTTACTGGTGATCCTCTTTACGCGATGTCTATTAACGCATCAGACCAGCGAGAGCATGTTGGTTTCTGGGAAACAGTGATTGAGGAAAAAGGACATATTAGCGCTGACTCTGCTTTTGTTGGGCCTCCATTCCGAGGAATGAGTATGCCTTTTGGGCTTACCGCTTCTCTTTGGCCTAATCCTGCGACCGATCCAGTTGCTTCGTTAGGTTCTTTTGCAGGTGATCTGTCAAAGTTCAACGATGACTCCTATGTTCATTCGGATGTGCTGCCTGACTTATGGAAATACTACGATGCAACTAACTATTTCTCTTGGCTCCAAATACCATTGCTGTCTAGTGACACTTCTGGAGGAAACCCACCCGGAGCTACACGACTAGGAGCTTTCCCTCTTTATTATCTTGCTCCATTGAGTTCGATGGTTCCTGAGCAACACAGTGCTTTCAGGGGCGGGTGGATAGAAAGCGTCACCATCGTTGACAACAATACTTCAACGACATTTAATTTGTCTAATTCAACTGTATCTCATCCAGCCTTGTATGACAGCGGGACTGCCGGATCTCCGAGTTGTGTTGCTAACACTGTCTACGGAAGTGTTACTAATACCTGCGTAACGCAGGGTAACATCGAGTCTTATAACCTGAATTACCCAAACTATCCACCAAATCCAAGCTACCCCAGTGGCAGTGTATCAGTTGGACAGACTAACGTAAGTGATGTTTTAAGGATGCAGGATCAGTCAGAAAGCGATTGGTTTGTTCGGCTAAAATTGCCGTCTTCTTATATCCAGCCTTTGTTTTTTACTTTTTCTGCCAGAAGATCCAGCGATTGTCTGACGTATATGTCGCACGACACGCAATTCACTACTCTTGTTCATGCCTGCGGCCCTAACGGACTAATAACAACCAATCTGCGTGACTCTTGCATGAACGCAGACATAACAGTTGTTTGGAGGTTCGAATAATGTATTGCACTTGCGGAACTTACATTATTCCTCCCTATCCTGACATCATCAAATGTCCATGCGGAAAACAGTCAACAGTGGAGGAGCTTTCTTCTGAGATTCAGCAAGATGACAGTTCATTTTATAACAAGCCAGGTTCTGCACTAGAGTCCTTGATCCCCGACTGGGCAGTTCAGTTCAAGACTGGATGCAAATGCAAGGACATGCGTGACAAGATGGACAAGTGGCGCACAAGCGGCTGTGAGGCTCGGGAGGACATGATTGTCGCTCACTTGATGGCTCAGTCAGATAAACTCATCGCAGTCTTTAGAGGCATCCCTACGCCGCTTAGACGCATGGCTGCAAAGCGTTTGTTTCGTAAGGCTATTGAGCTATCGAAAATTGAGTAGGAGAGCAGGCAGGGGCTAGGAGAGAGCCCCTGTTATACCACTCCGATTGCTGTAACCTTCTGAAGGTCTTCTACCTTAAAGACAGCCAGCGTGATCCCCATGTGGAGCAGATCCTCGGTCATGCCTTCTGAGCCGACCTTATCGATACACAGGTCAGGCAAGTGACTCCAGTTGTGACCACTTATGATGTCACAGACATGACTCCTAGCAATCATTGCAGATGCCTCTTCCCACTCCTCAGCCACCTTCTCACGGCATAGGATCGGATCTTCGATAATGATTCTGCATGTTGCGTTGACGACCACAGCAATGCCATCAGCCGTTGTGATGCGTTGTATCCCGCAGTCTATCGGTATCTCGCAGGCTGGGAGGTACTCGATGTGGGTAAATGCAGGACAATGCAGTCTAGGTTTCTCTGCTAACCGAACCCCTCCTAGCCAACTATCGACGATCATCCATTCATAGGATGTTGGTCTGCGAGCAATCCTCGGCACCAGATCGAAGATAGGTTGCAAGAACGACGAGAAGAGGTCTAGTAGGCTCATAGGAGCATTGGCTCAAAGATTGGGGTTGTACCGTCAAGGACAATGCCACAGCCTATGATAGGCTTTGCTGAGAACTTAACAGCGTATTCCATTTGAG
>Ga0070752_1002613_pt1 | contig 11503 bp, 17 predicted proteins | sample VirMetDEL_Aug_30_FD_77440 | JGI IMG/M metagenome (GOLD analysis project Ga0070752, IMG submission 77440) | Aqueous microbial communities from the Delaware River and Bay under freshwater to marine salinity gradient to study organic matter... | ecosystem: Environmental > Aquatic > Marine > Coastal...
AATGTAATTGCAAAGAACATAAAAGACTGCGTACAAATGTAAAAAGTATAAACTTCGGTTTAGCCTATGGTATGGGGCCACACAAACTAGCTGACACATTGCTTATCAGTATTAAAGAAGCAGAAAGATTAATTCAGAAATACTTTACAGCATTTCCTGCAATTAAAAACTTTCTAGAGTCTCTTGGTAATTATGGTAAGTGGAACGGATATATTAGAACATATGCACCGTACAGACGTATCAGATGGTTTGAAGAGTGGCAGGGTATAAATACAGACAAAGCTATGCTAGGTAAGATAGAGCGTGCAAGCAAGAACACACCAATTCAAGGTAGTGGTGCTGACATGTGTAAATCCGCACTAGTTATTGTACGTAATTATATCCATGATAACAAATTACCTGTTAAACTAGTGATGACAGTTCATGATCAAATTGACACTATAGTACACGAAAGTTATAAAGACGAGTGGTGTATTAAACTTCAAGAGCTTATGGAACAATCAACACTAGATATTATACCATCAGGGCTACTAAAAGCAGAGACAGAAATATCAACAGTATGGAAAAAGTAAAAGACACAGCAGGAAATGAGTTAAATCCAGGTGATCATGTTGTAGTACAAGGATGGAAAGGATTAGAGGTAGCTAAAATAAGAAGATTTACATCATCATGTATGTTATGTGATTACACATTTGTAAATCATATTGGAGATCGAATACCAAGTAGGTTACAACCTTATTTACCTAATCATCCTAATACAGCAATTAATGACAAGTATCCTGATAGAATGATTAAAGTGCTTAAAATAACTCAACAGCAGTATGACAACTTCCAGCAGAACCTCTAGGCAAATAGAGATAGTTCAAAAGTTTGCTGATAACAAAGGTAGAGGTACATTACTAGCAGCTACAGGCTTTGGTAAGACTTACACAGCAATCATGGTTATACTACGATTGCTTAAGTCTAGACCAAAAGCTAAAGTGCTAGTAGTTGTGCCAACTATCAACCTTAAGAATCAGTGGAACAAAGAGCTAACTAAACACAAAGTTGTAAAGAACTGCGAAGTAATAGTAATTAACACAGCGTACAAGAATACGTATGAATGTGATCTATTAATTTGTGATGAGTTACACGCTTATGGTGCTGAACAGTTTATTAAGGTGTTTGACACAGTTAAGTATGAATTTATATTTGGTTTGACAGCTACAATAGAGCGTACAGATGGTATGCATGAAGTATTGCTAGAATATGCACCTGTTATCGATGAAGTTCCTATCGAGGAATGCCATACAAATGGGTGGGTAAGCGATTATCTTGTGTACAATCTTGCAGTACCTATGCTAAAAGACGAGCAGCAACTCTACAACAAAGCTAACGCACAGTTTAGATATGCAGCAAGTCAAATAGGCTTTGGTGGAGCACAATCATTTAACAATGCTAAACAGTATTTAAGTGATCCAAGCGCACCACCTGAGATGAAAGCTATGGCTGCTATTTACTACAATGCTATGCGTAAGCGTGGTGATGTATGTAAAAACTCTAAAGCTAAGATACCTGTTATCAAGGAGATTCTTACCACATTCAATGACCGTAAAGCATTATTATTTAGTGCTTCTACAAACTTTGCAGATGAGGTACAAGAAGAGCTTGGTAGTATATGTCTTAGCTTTCATAGTAAGCGTACAAAGAAACAGCAAGCAGAGATACTTAGAAAGTTTAAAGATGGTAGAACAAAACAACGTGTGATAAGCTCAGTAAAGGCTTTGAATGCAGGTTTTGATGTACCAGATTGCTCTCTTGGTATTGTGGCTGCAGGTAATTCTAAAAAGCTAGACAACATACAGCGTACAGGTCGTATCATTAGATATGTACCAGGTAAAACAGCTGTAATTATTAATCTCTATGCGCCTGACACACAGGAAGTATCTTGGCTCAACAAGCGTCAAGAAGGACAAAATGTAAGATGGGTGGATAGTGTAGAAGAAATAACAGTTTAAACATAGCTAGTGGTAATGTCTCAACAATACCAATAAGACCCCAGGCTGTGTAAATTAGGTAAGAGAATTGAGTGCACTCTTTTAAGACCGTGATTCCAGGCGATACTGCCAAACCACATGGTGCCTATTATTTTAAGTGAGTAAGCTACTTGAACGCTGCACAAATAAAGCCCTTCATTTATAACTACAAATACTATGGGGTTATAGGTTTTTAGCAAAAATGGAGGCAAGTCAGTGTCAAAAGTAGGAATTAAATTTTTCTACTCTTGGCCTCTGATTTAATTAAACTTTAATTATGATAACAAAATTAGCATTAAGTATAGTATGTTTAGTAAGTCTGTATATAATATGGATGATACTTAGATCAAAATCAATCAAAGATGTGCATATAAATGCAACAGCTTATAACTTAAAAAAACACAAAAACAATGGCAATGACTCAAGAAGAAAAGATAAACACAATAGTAGAAGTACTGGAAAAGCACAACAAGGTGCACGAAAACATGGAAAAGCAGCTAAAACTAATAGCAGACTTCCTAAACACGACAGCAGAACAAGTAGTGAAGATTAAAAAAGAATTACTTGATGCTGCAAAAAGTAACGCGTAAATCAATGTTGATAAGACCATCAGGTCGTAGTACAGATTTCATATCTCCGTCATTTGGCTACGGTTGTTTATACAATTGCTCATATTGTTACATGAAACGACACAAACCTGATGGTCTATCAATATCTACAAACACAGGCGATATACTTACAGCAATAAATAACCATGCATACTTTACACCTGTAAATAAACCTAATCAAACGCACGCAGACTATACTACCTACGACATTAGTTGTAACGAAGACTTTGCGCTGCATGCTAAATATCATGATTGGGAAAAGATCTTTGAATTCTTTAGAGATCATCCTATTGCAATGGGTGCATTTGCTACTAAGTATGTTAACCCTAATCTAATTAACTTTGATCCGCAAGGTAAAATACGTATTAGATTTAGTTTGATGCCACAGCACATGTCTGACATTCATGAGCCTAACACATCTAAAATCATTGATAGAATTAAAGCTATTAATGCATTTATAGATGCAGGGTATGATGTCCATGTGAACTTTAGTCCTGTTATCGTAGAAGATGATTGGCTAGAGGATTATGAATACTTGTTTGATATGATGAACGATTACGTTGATTATAAAAATCAAGTGCATGCAGAAGTAATATTTTTAACACATAATGAAAAGAAACATGAAGAAAATCTGAAGAAACACCCTGAAACAGAAATACACCTATGGAATCCTGCAATACAGGAAGAGAAAATCTCGCAATATGGTGGAACTAACATAAGGTATGCTAAACATCTGAAGCCATTGTACATAGATGCATTTAAGGCTTTGCACGAAAAAGTTATACCTTGGAATAAAATCCGATATATATTTTAATATGCCTAGTAAAGATTATTTAGACTACAATCCTCTTATACCAGAGGTAAAAAAGAAAGTAAAAAAAGAAATTAAACTAAACACAGTAACAAAAAATGCATTTGAATTAATATTTGGGTTTGGATACCCTAAAACGTATAACACACCGAGTGTTATGAAAACTTATAAATACCCTAAAAACGACGGAAGCAATGGCAAAGTTAGTAAATTTCGATGATCTTAGTATGATAGCAGTACCTGAACGTACTGAGACTTACATACCAGTGAGTCACCAAGAGTTAGTAACAAGAGTAAAAAAAGCAGGAATGCTTAAGTATGGCAGAGAGCCTATTTCACAAAAGCTAGAAGTAAATCACAGAGGACAACAGATGTTTGGCTCTATGGTATTTCCAAGCAGTGATAAAAACTCTGATATATCTATAGGATTTCGTAATTCTTATGATAAAACATTACCAATAGGCTTATGTGCAGGCTCACAAATTACAGTGTGCTCTAACTTAATGTTTGTAGGTGATATTGTAAAATTACGTAAGCATACTCAGAATATTGAGAGTGATATGGATGCATTGATTGCAGAATTGTTTACACAAACTGATAAACTGCACAACAAAGCGCAAGAAGATGCTAGTTATATGCATGACATACCTTTTGACAACAACCAAGTAGGTGATTACTTCGGTCAATTGTTTGTAAACGAGAACATTTTAAATGGTTCACAACTTAAAACAGCTACTAGAGAGTGGTTTGAGTCTGAAGTGTTTAAAGCTAGAAACCTATGGTCTGCCTACAATGCGTGTACAGAAGCACTTAAAACTTCACATCCATCAAATGCTTTGGAAAACTACACTAAATTACATACATTTACAGAAGAATATATCCTAAATGATTATAAGAAACATTTCAATCAGCAAATGGCTGAGATGGAAGGTTATATTGAAATATAATGTAATATGAAAGACAGTCCCTACAAAGGAAAGAAGTTAGAATTTAATGAAATATGGCACTTAATGCAAGTGTTAAAATTTTATTACGACGACATTATGTTGTTGACAGCCAAAGACATAGCAGAGATTTTAAGGCTAGAGTTTGGTTGTGTACTCCAAGAAAATGACGTATCTTTAAACCTCCTTCTAGCACATCGTAGAGACAGTGACGGTAATTTAAAATGTTATGAGTAATTGTATACAATGTGAAGATGGATTAAAATGCTTACCAGACGAAAGTTTGGTGAGCTTAACTGAAGAGGAACTCGATAAATATTTAAATTGCGATGAAAGTATCTTTAAACTTAACCAAGTTGAAAGGCAATCATCTCACACCTAGCGAATTTGTTTATATGCTTCTTAAAAGTGAAGGAGACAAACAAGTTCAAAAGTACTTAGAAATTTTACCCGTTGACAGAGAAAAACTACAGACACGAGGCTTTATTAAAATAATGCCCGACGAGTCACTTACACTCCGTCAAAAAGCGTTGGATTTGTTTAAAGTACGAGGTTGCGAAGATTGCTGGAATCAATTTGCAATTGCCTATCCTAGAAAAGATAGAGGTAGGCCTCTCCACAATGATATGAAGCGTAATAAGCTTAAATACATAGCATTGATAGAGAGAAAACCAGACTTGCACGAGACTATAATCAAAGCTATTGCAGCAGAACATGAAGATAGGAAACAAGCAAGTTACACTAATGATTTTCGTCCACCGTGGAAGATGATGTCATCATACCTAAACCAAGAAGCTTGGACTATGTATGAAGGCATTGAAGCCCCCAAACCTTCGGACGAACAAAACTATGGAGGAGATTTAATATGAGTGAAGACCACAAAGCCTTACCTTGGCGCCACATATCTAAAGCATCTAGTGCAGCACTACGCTATATAGATGGTAGACGTAAGGGTGAGATTAAATCTCTTGCTACACCTTGGAAAAAGTTTAACAACATTTCTATGGGTGGTATCGAATGGCAGACTATCACAACTATTGCTGGTATGTCTGGTAGCGGTAAAACCGCAGTGCTAGGTCAACTTGAAACAGGATTGAAAGATCTTAACGAAAAGGATGACTTTGCAATACTCTCATTTAACTTTGAGATGCTTTCTTCTCGGCTAATTGGCCGTAAACTTAGTAATAAGATGAAACTTACTACACAGCAACTATATAGTGCGTCAGAAAACTTTACGTTGAATGACAATTACTATATGAACGCAGTACAAGAAGCACGCAAGTTAAATAAGTATGATATAAACTACGTAGATATACCAGGTAGTGTTAAGGCTCTAGAAGCTACAATACTAGCATTCTCTAAAGAGAAAGACAAACCTGTTATAGTTATGTTAGATCATACTCTTCTTGTAAAGAAGGTTGGAGGTGCACAAGATAGAGATCTTCTCTATGATTTGATGGCTATGTTTAATGGATTAAAGAAAGTTATTAGAGTGTCATTCATTCTAATATCTCAAATGAACCGTAACATAGAGAATTCAGAGCGTATCCAAAACCCTGATTTACATTACCCTAAGAAGCAAGACATCTTCGGTGCAGATGCATGTTATATGTATTCTGACATTGTGGTGGTAACACACCGTCCAGAGATGCTTGGTATTAGGGCATATGGCCCAAAGAGATGGCCTACAACTAATGCTATATTTTGGCATTACTTGAAGGTTAGGGAGGGCGAGCCTTGCATTGCACTTATGGAAAATGATTTGGCGCATAATCAAATATTAGACGCTAAACCAGCAAACTATTCGAGCAATGAAAATCAAGAAGTACGAGAAGAGAGTGTCAGCGATACTACTCAACAAGGCCAAAGCTAGAGACTGCGATTACGTTCTATATGGTTTTATCTTATTGGCTTACAATATTGATATAACAACTCTAAGCACTAGAGATTTTCTAAAAGGTTTACACAGCAAACAATACCCGTCTTTCGAGGGGGTAGGACGTTGTCGACGTAAATTACAAGAAAAACATCCTGAGCTTAGAGGTACCAAATGGAATGCAAGACACGCAGAACAAGAAAAAGTAAAAACCGAAATAAATCTATTTTAAATGGCACAAGAACTATTAATAGTTGGCGCAAGTGGTACAGGGAAATCCACTTCAATTGAAAACCTAAACCCTGAGTCCACATTCATTGTTAACGTAGCTCGTAAGGCGTTACCATTCAAAGGATGGAAGACTAAATACCCTACATTCAACAAAGATAATCCCGACGGTAGATTTCACTCTAGTGATGTCCCACACGAGATTCTCAAATGTTTGAATTACATTAATGACAAACGTCCTGAAATAAAGACAATTGTTATTGATGACTATCAATACACTATGGCTAACGAGTATATGCGTAGAGCTAACGAAACTGGTTTCAAAAAGTTTACTGAGATTGCTCAGAACGCTTGGTCGATAATCAATGCAGTTAAATCTATGCGTGACGATTTGCTTGTAGTATTTATGATGCACTCAGAAGTTACATTCGATGCCCACGGTAACAAAGTTACTAAGGCAAAGACTATCGGTAAAATGATGGATAATGTAGTTACTCTAGAGGGTATGTTTACTATTGTATTGTATACAGACGTTACTAAGAGCGAGACAGGTATGGACTATTCATTCATAACACAGAATGATGGTGCTAACACAGGTAAAGCTCCTAAAGACATGTTTGGGTCTGTTAAAATTCCAAATGATTTAAACTTGGTAGCAGAGGCTATCGAAGAGTATAACAATTAATTAATTTCTAAAAGAGAGAAAAAATGTACGGAAGTAACGTAGAAAGTAACAGTACTGGTGGAGTAATGCCAGCAGTAGGTATTCAAGAGAATTGTGAATTAGTGAATGTAACGCTTAACATGGATCAAGGCGGAAGACTTGACTTTGAGTTTAAGCAATCTAATGGTGCATCAGTGAAGCATGCAGAATTTCCTGCTAACCCAGATTATGGTGATGTAGAAAAGCAAGCAACTGACGTGTCTCGTCGTGTAAAGCATATTGCTACTAAGTTTATGCCTGAAGCAGAGTTTGTTATAGACAATGTAACAACATTTGCAGAGTATGGTAACAAAGTTATTGCTTTGTTTGGTAAGAAGTATGCAGGTAGAAAGTTTAGAATGCTATTTATCTACAAAGGTAAGTATGTATCTCTTCCTAAATACCCTAACTTTATTGAGCCTATGGAGATAGCTGCAGCTAACACTAACATCTATATCTCAGAGTGGAACAAGAAGAAACTTGTTAAGCCTGAGCCAGATGCTGCAGTAGGAAGCCCTACAACAGTATTAGCAACAGGAGGATCTGATATGCCGTTCTAATGTACGGTAGCCGAGTAGTAGAACTTAGTGATGAAGAGATTCTAGGGAGAATTAACTCTCTAGACATCTTTTCGTACTACATAGGCAAAGATTTTAAGTATGGGAGAGCTATGTGCTCTCCTTTACGTAAAGATAGATCTCCGTCTTTTACAGTTTTCAAACATAGTAGTGGTAAGTATTTCTTTAAAGATTTCAGTACGGGCGAGTCAGGTGATTGTTTCACCTTTCTCACTAAACTGTTTGGCCTAAAGAGATTTGATACTTACAGGTTGATAGACAATGACTTTCAGCTTGGTATCTCTACTAAATCTTTTACAACACCTACTAAACAATATGTGGGTGAGCATATAAAAGAGTATGAAAACTTAAAACCATCTACTACTACAATACAAATTAAATCACGTCCCTGGAATACCCAAGAGGATAAAACTTTTTGGTCTAAATATGGAATATGTTGTAAGATACTTAGTAAATATAATGTACGAGCTGCCGCTAATGTGTGGGTTAATGATAACCTTATTGTTAGCAGTAATCGTTACAATCCTATTTATGCTTATCATTTCCCTAATGGAAAAATGAAAATATATCAACCATATAGTAAATTTAAATGGTTAAGTAATACTAGCGTGTCTGATCTACAAGGGTTGAGCCAACTTCCACTTCGGGGGGACACGTTAGTTATTACTAAATCATTAAAAGATGTTATGTGTTTGGATGTATTTGGAATACCCTCTGTGGCACCTTCGTCAGAAAGTTGTGTCATTCCTGCAGATGTTGTTAAGGACTTAACTGACAGATTTGCAAGAATATACATATTATATGACTTTGATCGCACTGGAATATCTTTTGCTAATAGACATAGGAAACTGTATGGATTTATACCGTTATTTTTCACTAATGGAAAATTTAATACCTTTGACTACAAATCAAAAGATTTTTCGGACTTTATAGCTCTTAATGGAGTTAGGGGTGCGGCCGAACTAATAGAATATGTATGCCAAGAGGAATATTTATACCAGGGAACGTCCCATCAAGCAAGAATGGTAGAAGATGGACGGGAAGATACTTTATAGTATCTAAACAAACTGCTACTTACTATAAAACTAGTAAGGAGTTTTGGAAAAAGAACAAAAAGGATTTCTTAAAATTACTGAAGGCTAAATCTTCAGGAGACAATCCGTATAGAATATCGTTTAAGTTTGTAAGAAAAAGTAAGCACAAGTTTGATTACATCAATCCTGCGCAAACTATACAAGATGAAATGGTAAAATATGGATGGATAACTGATGATAATGCAGATGTAATGGTGCCTATATTCTTAGAGTATGAATATGACAAAGAGAATCCAGGAGTTTATATTAATGTATTAAAATCTTAATTATGTCTGAAGCTAAAATTGAGTATCCACAAAAGTTTAAAGATAAGGTGTTTAACAACCTTAGATTTGCTGTTGGAGATATTAGATTACTCATGTCCGCAATAGAAAGCGGGAGAGACAATGTTGTGCGCTATATAATAGAACAAACTCTAGATGATCCTGATTTATATATCAGTGATGAAATTCTAGATGATGGTTCTAGAAGAATAGCTAACGCAAGAATACACACGCATAAAATGCGGCAAGAAATATACAACGAGTATATGGAATTATTAACTGAAACTTTAGATAAACAACATGTCAGAAGAAAATTACTACGCTAAAGAAGATATTTCTAATAGCGACTTAGGAGAATTAAAAGTATCTCCTCGTAGATTTATTATGCGTAAGCAACAAGAAATGCAAACCAAAAGTGGTGCTATGCAGCTTGGTACTCTTATTCATCAATTTACTCTTGAGCCTGAAAACTTTGTTATGGCTGACGTAGAACCTGTGTCAGGTAAAATGGGTGATTATATCAAAGCGTATTTTGAATTAGAGAAATCTGGTACTCCAGAAGATAAAATAGCTGATATTGCTTACACTGCAGCTGCTTACAAAGAGAGCCATTCTAAACCTAACACTATCTACAAAAGTTTTAGAAACAAGCCAGAGAATGTAGCGTTCTATGAGTTTCTAAAGAAAGCAGATGGTAAAATTGCTCTTAACAATAAAGATAAACAAATTATTGAAGGATGTTTGATGTCTTTACAGGGCCATGTTGTAGCAAATAAGTTATTATTTGCAGAAAATGACGAAAATGTAGAGAGTTTTAACGAAAAAGAGCTTTATTTTGAGCAAGAAGGCGTTAAATGTAAATCTAAGCTAGACAGAGTTATTGTTAATCACAACGATAAGACTGTAACTCTTGTAGATCTTAAAACTACAAGCAGTCAAGTTTATGGTGAATGTACACCCTTAAATACTAAAACAGGTATATTGTTAAGAGATTGGCATGTTACAGGTTTTATGTATTCTTGTTTACAATACTCTTACCACAGACAGCTTGCGTTTTATGAGAATGCACTAAAAGCTGAGTATCCTGAGTACACTGTTGAGTCTTTTATAGCAGCAGTAGATACTAAAGGATCTTATGATTGTGCAGTTTACAAACTGCCAAAAGAATGGTTAGAAGAAGGTAGAGAAGAAATTAAATGTCTTTTATCTGAGTACAAACACTACAGAGAATCAAATAACTTTAATGTTAAACAAGGATTTGAAGAAGCTGTAGTTTATTAATAAGAATTTATGACTATGAAAACAAAAACTTTTACGTATATACTTCCTTTAATGGCGTATTTTGTAAATGTTAGGAAACGTAATCTAGTCAATGCTTATGTAGGTGATGTTAATTTTCCAGAACTTACAAATCACATATTCTTATTATATAAATTTCATGGAACTAAAGATTTTATTTTATATGAAGAGACTTTAGAGAAGTCTGAGCTATTTCATACTAAATATGACCCTAACAAAACACATGTTATGTTTATATTTAATGTGCCTGAAGATTATCAGGACGTGTATGATTTATATAGAGCAGGTAAATACTCTGAATTGCCTCAAGATTATAAAATACAAATCTTTAAATTCCATAATATAACTTCTGCAGACCATAGGGTAGCAAAAGTTTTATTTAAACACGCAGATATAAGGGAAGAGTGGGAGGAGAAGCTTGACGTTGAAATTCCTGAAGACATGGAGGTTTCGTCTATACCAGATATGAAAACTGAAAAATACACTAAACGTAAAAAGAAAATTTAAATGAAACTACAACAACAACACCACGTCGATGAAGTAATTGGCGTGCAGAAACAACACAAGTTTAAAATAACGGACGGATCACAGGCTATCATTATGGATAGCCTGATTAATTTATACTCGGACCCTATTGGTTCGATTGTCCGTGAGATCACTTCAAATTGTATAGATGCAAACCGCGAGCGGAACCTTAAGTTAGAGGGTAAGATTCCAATGGAAGCAGAAGATGACAAGTCTTTCTGGTCTAAGAAGCAAACGGTTTGCATCGAATACGTAGAGAAGAACACAATTCTAGGAATAGAGGAGTGTATTATGTTCCATGATTATGGTTGCGGTCTTTCTCAAGATAGAGTTGCTAATGTATTTACTACATTCGGTGCTTCTACTAAGAGAGACAACAACTATGAGATTGGCGGCTTTGGCTTAGGTGCTAAATCACCTTTAGCTTATTCAGATACTTTCTATGTGTCTAGTAGACACAATGGTACTGAAACATATTATATGATATATCGTAATAACGACAATGTCCCACATATGGATCAAGTGCACCAAGCAAGTACAGATCAACAAAACGGTAGCA
>Ga0070752_1002616_pt1 | contig 11489 bp, 13 predicted proteins | sample VirMetDEL_Aug_30_FD_77440 | JGI IMG/M metagenome (GOLD analysis project Ga0070752, IMG submission 77440) | Aqueous microbial communities from the Delaware River and Bay under freshwater to marine salinity gradient to study organic matter... | ecosystem: Environmental > Aquatic > Marine > Coastal...
TCGCGTTCGTGGTCGGCCTGTCGGTCTGGATCATGTGGAGCATGCACTATCACATGATGATCAACTGATGCTGGCGCTCCTGAAGCAGTACCTCAACCTCGCCAAGCCGGGCATCGTCTTCGGGAATCTGATTTCCGTCACGGGCGGTTTCTTCCTGGCTTCGCGCGGCGATGCCGACCTGGCGCTGTTTTTCGCGACAGCGCTGGGCGTTTCGCTGGTGATCGCCTCAGGCTGCGTGTTCAACAACTACATCGACAGGGACATCGACCAGAAGATGGAGCGGACCCGTAACCGGGTCCTGGCGCAGGGGCTGGTATCGCCTGCGCACGCCATCGTCTATGCCAGCGTGCTCGGGGTAGCGGGGGTGGCCGTGCTGTACGCCGCCACCAACCCCCTGGCGGTGATGCTGGTGCTGATGGGCTTCGTGGTCTACGTCGGCCTCTACAGCCTGTGGCTCAAGCGTGGCTCGGTGTACGGCACCCTGGTCGGCAGCCTGTCAGGTGCGGCTCCGCCCGTGGTCGGCTACTGCGCGGTGAGCAACGAGTTCGATGCCGGCGCCGCCATCCTGTTGTTGATCTTCAGCCTGTGGCAGATGCCGCATTCCTATGCCATCGCCATCTTCCGTTTCAATGACTACCAGGCCGCGAACATCCCGGTGTTGCCGGTCATCAAGGGTATCTCGGCTGCTAAGCGGCAGATCGTGCTGTACATCGCTGCCTTCGTGGTCGCGACCCTGATGCTGACCTTGAGCGGTTACGCCGGCTACAGCTACTTCGTGGTCGCCGCGCTGAGCGGTGCCTACTGGTTGTGGATGGGCGTGTCGGGCTACAAGGCCGTGGATGATCGAGTGTGGGCGCGCAAGCTGTTCACCTTCTCCATCGTCACCATCACCATGCTCAGCGTGATGATGTCGGTGGATTTCATCTCCTCGCCCGAGCAGGTATTGGTGACCTCCATCAATCACCTGTGCAGCCAGTTCGCCGATTCCGCGCAGGGCATCTGCGCGGTGGTCGCCGGTATCTGACCTCGGCTCTGTGGGCGGGGCGTAGGGTGGATGTCGCTCTTTACATCCACCAGCGGGTGGACATGTGGACATTTAGCCTGCCTGGTTAGAGCACTGCGAAACCCGGGTAATCCGCCCCGGGTTTCGCTGCGCTCTACCCAGGCTACGCCAGCTTTGTAGGAGCGGCTTTCGGCTCTGGCATCCTGCTTCGCTCTACCTCCTGCATCCATGCAGTCGCAACCGCGATTGTCGTCGCTGAAACGCCTCATACGGGGTTTCTAGCGTAGGGTGGATCACGCTTCATCGATCCACCGGCTGGTGGATGAAAAAAGCGTCATCCACCCTACGGCAGCACCTTCAATTTCGGCCAGGTGGCCAGCCAGTTCTTGCTGCGCAAGCGTTCCTGGTAGATCGGCTGTTTCTCGTCCTTGAACCTTCCGGCCGGGCGCACGATAAGGTTGAACAGATCCTCCAGGCCAAGTGGTGCGGCGACCTGTATTCCATCCTGCTGGTCCAGCCGCACGCCCACCGCCGTCGCGGTCTCCGGCCAATGCCGCATCGCTTCGGTCGCCGAGGCGTAAGGCGCATCGCCGTTGCGCAGGTGCATGCGTGCCTGGTTCTTCACCGACCACTGCAGTGACTCGTCCCGGTGGCGCAGCATCGCCTCCAGCTCCGCGTCGCGAGCAGGGGAGGTTTGGCTGCGGTCGAACCAGATCACGTCGATGTCTGTCGGCAGCGGCGAGCCTGAGCGTTGGTGCAGATGATCCCAGACCGCACTGCGCACGAAGCCGGCGGCTACCCAGCAATCGGGCAGATCCAGTTCGCGCACCTGTTGCAGGATGCGCAGGCGCCTTGGGTCGGTGCTGATGATGGTCCGGAGTCGAGCGGCGAGATTCATGTGCGCAGCCTATCAGTGGTGCCCACCGGCTGCCTGCTCAGTTGATCGGGTACATCAGCGTTGTTTCCGGTGTTGATCGCACGGCACCAATGCTGGCCTGGAAGGTCTCAAGCGCTTGGCGGCTGAGGGGCGTCTGTTTGTGTGCTCGTTCATGGCAAAACGGGCTGCATTGTTCCAAGCTCCGCAGCTGATTCAAATCTACATAGGGAACATGTAATGGAAATGAAAATACTGGCCAGCGGCATCGGCGCGGCCATCCCCAAGACCAGCATTGGCTTCAATCTATTCAGTGGCGTCTACATACAGATTCGGCGCTCAAGTAGCGAGAAGCCTCAGGTGTTCGGTATCGCCACCGGGCCAGAGATCGGTGGCAACAGCGGTACGCTGATCGCCGGTCATATCGAGACCTCCTGGATGAATATCGACGCGAGCAAGCATGCCTGGTTGTGCAGTCGTTCGTCGCTGGTCGGTAAGCTGGGGGAAATCGAGCTCAAAGGGACGCTGCTGTTCGGTGGCAGCGTGGACGTCGCGTTCACCATCTATGACGCCAACAACGAAGCCAGTTTTTCGCTGAGCCGCGTGCAGGTCGAGTCGAGTGGTGGACAGCTGGCCGACACCAAGGTGCGCGGTGTGATCAAGGACATGATGGGGCAAACCCAGAATGGGAGCCTGCTCTGTGGCTAACCGTGATCCCGGTCGTTTCCCGCGCCTGAAAACGCTATGCAACCTGGCATTGCTGCTGCTGCAGCTGATCACTGTGGCAGCATACTGGGGCATGGTCGGCGCCAGGCCCAGCTATATGGCGATCAGCCAGGAGCTCTACCCGGGCAGCGAGCGACTGATGAACAGCTGGCTTGCCGACATGCTGGTCTCCATGCCAGCCATGTTGGTGGTAGGGGCCATCTTCGTGTCGAGTGTCGCCAAGGAGTTTGCCGGCCTGGGCAAAGTGCGGCGGATTCAACTCAATGGGCTGATCCTGGGCGCGCTGCTGGCCCTGCTGTATCTGGCTGCCTCGCCGCTCTACGTAGCAGCCGCCTGATCAGGCGGCGGCTCCACCGCGTAGGAGCGGCTTGAGCCGCGATTGTCACCGCTCAAGCGCCTCCCTCGGTTCAGATGCTGCGTTGATTGACCCGCTGCGACAGCGCCTCGGCCGATTCCTTGCGTTCGGAGTAGCGATCCACCAGCTCGGGGTGGTCGCGTAGCAGCCAGGTGAAGCGCACCAGCTCTTCCATCACGTCCACCAGGCGGTCGTAATAGGGCGAGGGCTGCATGCGGTCGTCGTCGCCGAATTCGAGAAAGGCCTTGGGCACCGAGGACTGGTTGGGGATGGTGAACATGCGCATCCAGCGGCCGAGCACACGCAGCTGATTGACCACGTTGAACGACTGCGAGCCGCCGCAGACCTGCATCACCGCCAGAGTCTTGCCCTGGGTCGGACGTACCGCGCCCATGGCCAGCGGCACCCAGTCGATCTGCGCCTTGAACACCGCCGACATGGCGCCGTGGCGTTCCGGCGAACACCACACCTGGCCTTCGGACCACTGCATCAGATCGCGCAGCTCCTGCACCTTGGGGTGTTCCACGGGGGTGTCGTCCGGCAGCGGCAGGCCGGACGGGTCGAAGATGCGCGTCTCGCAGCCCAGATGCTGCAGCAGGCGCGCTGCTTCCTGTACCAGCAGGCGGCTGAATGAGCGCGGCCGGGTGGATCCGTACAGCAGCAGGATGCGCGGCGCTGGGGCCGAGTCGTTAGGTTGGGCCGGCAGCAGGTCTAGGTCGAGATTGGGCAGGTCTTCATTCATGTGTGTGTCCTCACTCTTGGCCGATACGGTTGAGCGCCTGCTGCAGTTCGTCGCGGCTCATGTCCGCCAGGGGCAGGGCGAGGAAGGCGCGGCAGCGTGCTTCGATATGCGCCAGGGTGGTGTGGAAGGCGGCGTTGATGGTGGCCTCGTCGCCTTCCACGTGGGACGGGTCTTCCAGGCCCCAGTGGGCTTTCAGCGCCGGGCCGAAGTACACCGGGCAGGCCTCGCCGGCCGCCTTGTCGCAGACGGTGATAACGATATCCGGCGGGCAGCCTTCGAAGGCGTCGTTGCCCTTGCTGCTCAAGCCCTCGGTGGCGATGCCGGCTTCACGCAGGGTGACCAGGGTACGCGGCAGCACCTCGCCGCGCGGAAAACTGCCGGAGCTCACCGCCTGGTGCTCGCTCGGCGCCAGGTGGTTGAACAGGGCTTCGGAGAGGATGCTGCGGCAACTGTTGGCCGTGCACATGAACAGGACTTTCATCTTGAAGGCTCCAGATTAGACGCTCAGGCGCAGGGCCAGGGCCGAAAGGGTGAGCAGCAGTACCGGCAGGGTAAGCACGATGCCGACCTTGAAGTAGTAACCCCAGGTCACGCGGATGCCCTTGCGCGCCAGTACATGCAGCCAGAGCAGGGTGGCCAGGCTGCCGATGGGGGTGATCTTCGGCCCCAGGTCGCAGCCGATCACGTTGGCGTAGATCATCGCCTCACGCACCGCGCCGCTGGCCTGGCTGGCATCGATGGCCAGCGCCCCGATCAGCACGCTGGGCATGTTGTTCATCAAGGACGACAGCAGCGCGCTGAGCAGACCGGTGCCCAGCGCCGCGCCCCAGATGCCATAGCCGGCGAAGGCGTCGAGCAGGCGGGTCAGCTCGGCGGTCAGGCCGGCGTTACTGAGGCCGTAGACCACCAGGTACATGCCGAGGGAGAAGATCACCACCTGCCAGGGCGCCTCGCGCAGCACCTTGCCGGTGGCGATGCGTTTGCCCCGTGCAGCGACGGCGAACAGCAACGCGGCGCAGGCCGCGGCCACGGCGCTGATAGGGATGCCTAGCGGCTCCAGGGCGAACAGCCCGACCAGCAGCGCCAGCAGCACTGCCCAGCCGACCTTGAAGGTAGCGATGTCGCGGATCGCCTGGTTGGGCGCCTGCAACGCCGCTACCTCGTAGCGCGCCGGAATGTCGCGACGGAAGAACAGCCACAGCACCAGCAGGGTGGCGGCGACACTGACCATATTCACCGGCACCATCACCGCCGCGTAGGCGCCAAAGCCGATGCCGAAGTAGTCGGCCGAGACGATGTTGACCAGGTTCGACACCACCAGCGGCAGGCTGGCGGTATCAGCGATAAAGCCGGCGGCCATGACGAAGGCCAGGGTCGAGGCCGGCGAGAAGCGCAGCGCCAGCAGCATGGAAATAACGATGGGGGTGAGGATCAGCGCCGCGCCGTCGTTGGCGAACAGCGCCGACACCGCCGCGCCGAGCAGGATGCTGAAGGCGAACAGACGCTCGCCGCTGCCGTTCGCCCAGCGTGCCACGTGTAACGCCGCCCATTCGAAGAAGCCGGCCTCATCGAGCAGCAGGCTGATGATGATCACGGCGATGAAGGTCGCCGTGGCGTTCCACACGATGTCCCACACGGTGGGAATGTCGGCGAAGCTGACCACACCGGCGGCCAGGGCCAGCACGGCGCCGAGCGAGGCGCTCCAGCCGACGCCCAGGCCTCGCGGCTGCCAGATGACCAGGATCAGGGTGAACAGGAAGATGGCGACGGCGATCAGCATGCGGTGTTCTCAGCAGCAGGTGGCGAGGCGGGCAGGGCGCTCGCCCATGTTGGCGAGGCGGTTGGCGTCCTGCTCCAGCCAGGTGCGGTTGGCGGCCAGGGTGGCGGCCAGTACGTCGCGCACCCATTGCGGCAGGTCCGGCGCCAGGCGGTAGTAGACCCATTGGCCCTGGCGACGATCCTGCAGCAAACCGCTGGTGCGCAGCTGCGCCAGGTGGCGGGAGATCTTCGGCTGGCTGTCGCCCAGTGCGCAGACCAGCTCGCACACGCACAGCTCGCCCTGGTCGGCAATCAGCAGCACGGCGCGGGCGCGGGTTTCGTCGGCCAGGGATTTGAACAGCTCGGGTGGGGACAGCGCGTCGGACATGGGGTGAGGCTCTATATGCGGATTGGCGAATATACGGATATCCATATGTGCAGGGCAACCCTGTGGTGGTTGAGGGCTGCTTTGCACTAAAGTCCCCATGCCGGTTGCCGGGACGGACTTTCCCGGGCAGATAACTTCGAGGGAGGCGCTTGATGCGTTTACCGCGCATGCGCAACGTGATGGCCTGGACGCTGGTGGTGGTGTTGTTGATCGTGGTGGCCTTGCTCGGCATTCGTATTGCCGGGCTGGCATCCTTGCCCGAGCTGGAGCCCTGGCACCGGCTGGTGCCGCAGGAGCTGGAAGTCAGCGAGCTGGACGAGAGCGACTGGCAGGCCTACCAGGCCGCCGAGGCTGCCTTGTTCGAACGCCTGCGGCGCGAGCTGATCGAGCCGGTCACGGCTTCCGGCAAGGCGCCGTACAGCCGTTACGCCAGCGTCAGCCCGGTGTACCCCGGTAACCTGGCGCGCGACTGGAACCGCTCCTTCATCCTGCAGCCATCAGGCCCGCCACGCGGCGTGGTGGTGTTGCTGCATGGCCTGACCGACTCGCCCTACAGCCTGCGCCATATCGCCCAGCACCTGAGCGAGCAGGGCCTGCTTGCCGTGGTGCCGCGCATGCCCGGCCACGGCACGGTGCCGGCGGCGCTCACCGCTGCGCATTGGGAACAATGGCTGGCAACCACGCGGCTGGCCGTACGTGAAGCGCGGCGCCAGGTGCCGGACGGGCCTTTGTATATGGTCGGCTACTCCAATGGCGGCGCGCTGGCGCTGCGCTACAGCCTGGCAGCACTGGAAGACGAACGCCTGGCCATGCCGCAACGCCTGGTACTGATTTCGCCGATGATCGGTGTCACCAGCTACGCCCGCTATGCCGGGCTGGCGGCTTTGCCGGCGGTGCTGCCGCCCTTCGCCAAGTCGGCCTGGATGAACGTGCTGCCGGAGTTCAATCCGTTCAAGTACAACTCCTTCCCAGTGCAGGCGGCGCGGCAGACCTACGAGCTGACCCGCGAGGTACAGAACGCCTTCGATGTTGCCGAGGCCGATGGCCGGCTGGCGCGACTGCCACCGGTGCTGGCCCTGCAATCACTGGCCGACAGCACCGTGAGCACGCCGGCAGTGGTGCGCCAGTTGTTCGCACGCCTGCCGGCCAACGGAAGCGAGCTGGTGGTGTTCGACATCAACCGGTCGCAGGCGGCCAGCTCCCTGCTGCGCACCGACATGAGCGGTTTGCTGGAACAGTTGCTGCCACCGGCCGCACGTGACTACGACCTGACCGTGGTCGGCGTGGCGCCGGAGCAGGGCCGCGCGGTCGAGGCCCGGCGCATCGCCCCTGGCGGCCAGCAGGTGCAGCGCGTGCCGCTGGGCGTGGATTATCCGGCGCAGCTGTTTTCGCTGTCGCACGTGGCCTTGCCATTCCCGCCCAGCGATCCGCTGTATGGCAGTGATCCGGCTGCGGGCGAAGACTACGGCGTGGCGCTCGGCACCCTGGCGCCGCGCGGCGAGCACGGCGTATTGGTGGTGGGGTTGGACAGCCTGCAACGGGCGACCTCCAACCCCTTCTATGACTACCTGCTGCAGCGCATCGACGCGGATCTGCGCTGAGTCAGTGGACGGCCCTCGTGGCGTCCGCCCCGACTACAGGCGGAAGCGGTTCACCAGCCCGTCCAGCTGGGTCGAGAGCGCCTGCAGATCGCTGCTGGCCTGGTTGAGCTGATCGGCGATATGGGTGGTGCCGACGGTCAGCTCGTTGATGTCGACGATGTTGCGGTTGATGTCTTCGACGACACTGGACTGCTCCTCGGTGGCGGTGGCGACCTGGATGTTCTGATCGCTGATCTGGCCGATATGGCCGTTGATCTGTTCCAGTGCCGCCGAAGCCTTGCTCGCGTATTCCACTACCAGTGCGCTCTGCCGTTGGCCCTTGGCCATGGCCTCCACAGCCGAGCGTGATTCGTTCTGCAGGCGGTCGATGACCTGCTGGATTTCCTCGGTGGAGGCGCCGGAACGGCTGGCCAGGGTGCGCACCTCGTCAGCCACCACGGCGAAGCCACGGCCCTGTTCGCCGGCACGCGCCGCTTCGATGGCGGCATTGAGCGCGAGCAGGTTGGTCTGTTCGGAGATGCTGCGGATGGTGTTGAGCGTGGTGCTGATGGCGTCGGTTTGCGCAGCCAGAGCGCCAATGACTTTGGCGGCCTGTTCCAGCTCGCCGTTGAGGGCGTCGACCTGCTGCTGTGCCTGGCCGACTACCGTGCCGCCATCCTTGGCATGCTGGGTCGCTTCGCGGGCCACGTCGGCGGCATTCTCGGCATTGCGGGCGATCTCGTTGACGGTCGAACCCAGCTCGTTGATGGCAGTGGCCACCTGTACCGTGCGGTCGCTTTGCGCAGCGCAGTTGCTCTGGGTCAGGCGCGCGCGTTCGGCCACCTCGCGCGCCATGCCCGAGAGCTGGCGCGAGTTGTCGGCGAGCTGGCGCATGGCGCCGTGCACCTTGTCGATGAACTGGTTGAAGCTGCGGGCGATTTCGTTCAACTCGTCCTGGCCGGATAGATCGATGCGAGTGTCCAGCGCCAGGTTGTCGGCGGCCTGGCCCAGGCTGTTCTGCAGCACGGCAACGCGGCGGCGCAGCTGGATGACGATCAGCCAGGAAATGAAGATCGATACCAGCAGGCCGGTGGCGATGATGGTGATCTGGCGGGTCAGGCCCGCTTCGTAGCTCTGTGCACTGTGCAGGTTCTGCTGCTCGGCCTGTTGCAGCAGGACGTCGAGCAGGTCATTGGCGCCCTGGCGCATCACCCCGTAGGTCTTGGCGTACTGGTCGCGATAGATCTGCTGGGCCTTGGCCATATCGCCGGCGTCGAAGGCGGCGAGCATCGGGGTCAGTTCGTTGCTGACCATCGCTTCGAACTGATCGAGCAGTTTCTGCGCCTGGGCCTTGCGTTCCGGGTTGACCTGGGCGGCCACGGCCTGGCGCATCGCTTCGCGCATGCCGGGGATGTCTTCGTTGCGGGCGTCCTGCACGCGCGATTTCACGCCACGCTCGTCACGCAGCGGGGTTTCCTGCAGCAGCATCATGTCGATGCCCACGCGCATGCGCGGAATGCGCGAGGCGACCTCGGCCATGGCGCGCATCGGTGCCGCGGTATTCAGATAGAGCACCTCCGTATTCCGGTGCAGGCTGGACATGCTGCTCAGGCTGGTAAGTGCCACCAGCAACAGGGCGATGCAGGGGATGGCGACTGCCACGATCAGGCGGGTTTTCAGGGAGAAGGCGTCGAGACGCATGGACAGGCTCCGGTTCGAGGACAGATGCGGCGCGCCAGCATGCCTGGCCGGCGTTACCGTTGCTATATCGGCAGCACCCACTCGGAGCATGAGGCGTGACCTCGCATAAATCCGCTGTATGCCTCGGGGCTTGTCGAACTCAGCACTCGTTCAGGCGGCAGTGGCATAGCGCGATTACCGCAGCGGGATGCGCCGCAAGCTGGGGCTTGCGGCGCATGACGGCTCAGGCTTGCAGCAGCGCATCCAACTTACCGCCACGTTCCAGTGCCGCCAGGTCATCGAAGCCACCGACGTGGCGTTCACCGATGAAGATCTGCGGCACGCTGCGGCGCTTGCTGCGCTGCAGCATTTCCGCCAGCCGCTGCGGTGAATGGCCCACGTCGACTTCCTCGAACGCGACGCCTTTGCGTGTCAGCAGGCTCTTGGCGTTGACGCAGTAGGGGCAATGCCCGGTGGTATAGAGGGTAACGGCTTGCATGGTGCACCTCCTGCGTCTTCAGACGGTTACCGGTGGAAAGTCGACAGCGGTTTCGGCCAGGTTGTTGAGGTAGTTGGTCAGCGTCATCAGGGCGACGTTGGCCACCACTTCGACGATCGCGGCCTCGCTCAGCCCGGCATCGCGTGCGGCCTGTAGCTGCGCATCGCTGAGGCGGCCGCGGCTGTCGATGATCTGCCGGCTCAGACGCGCCACGGCATCCAACTCGCCATCACGGGCACTGCGAATATCCGCTTCGCTCAGGCCAGCCTTGCCGGCGAACAGGGTGTGTGCGGCCAGGCAGTATTCGCAGCCGTTGACCTGCGAGCTGGCCAGCGCCACCACTTCGCGCGCCTTGGCATTCAGCGTGCCTTTGCCGAGGGCCTGGGACAGCGCCAGGTAGCCGCTCAGCGCGGCCGGGGCATGGGCCAGGGTGGCGAAGGTGTTGGGAATGAAGCCGAGGCCCTTGCGGATGCCTTCCAGTTGCGCCTGGGCGCTGGCAGCGGTTTGTTCGAACGGCAGTGCGGTGATGCGCGTCATGCTGATTCTCCAGTCTTGGGTGGGGGGCTTGTCGTTCAAGCCTGGAGCCATGCTAGGGAAACGAACTGGCTTTTCGGATTCAGATCGTCGATGTTATGCGACAGATCGTCCAAGAGTGCCAGATGACCATGGATCGCCTGTCCAGCCTGTTGCATCACTTCAACCTGCACGCCAGTACCTTTCACCGGGGCGGGTTCTGCGGTACCAGCAGCCATGGCGAACATGAGCCGCATGGCTACATCCATCTGCTGCGTGCCGGGCGCATGAGCTTTCGCGAGGGCGATGGTCGTGAACTGCGTCTGGAAGAACCGAGCCTGATGCTGGTGGCCAGGCCGCGCCTGCACCAGATGAGCGCCAGCGAGGCCGATGGTGCCGAACTGGTGTGTGCCACGCTGGCGTTCGACGGCGGTATCGACAATCCACTGTCGCGCTCACTGCCGGGCGCCATCGTCAAACCCTTGCGCGAGCTGCCGAGCCTGAGCGGCTGCCTGGACTGGCTGTTCGCCGAGGCGGCTGGGGAGGATTGCGGGCGCGAGTTGGTACTCAACCGCCTATTCGAGTTGATGGTGATCCAGCTGTTGCGGCATTTGATGAGCAGTCGCGAGCTGGCCTCGGGGATGATTGCCGGCCTGGCCGAACCCCGTCTGGCACGTGCGCTCAATCAACTGCACGAGAAACCGCAGCATGGCTGGTCGGTGGCCGAACTGGCCGCGCTGGCCGGTATGTCGCGCGCCAGTTTCGCCGCGCATTTTCATCAGGTGGTCGGTGCCACTCCGGCCGATTATCTGGTGGGCTGGCGCGTCACCCTGGCGCAGAAGCGTTTGCGCGAGGGCCGGCCCATGGCGTTGATCGCCGACGAGGTCGGCTATGAAAGCCCCTCGGCCCTGGCGCGCGCCTTTCGCCGCAAGGTGGGGGCGAGCCCCAGCGAGTGGCTACGCCAGGTCGCTCAGTAGGCGAAATGGGCGATGGCTTGCCTGACTTTGTTCAGCGCGTCTTCTAGTTGCGCCAGGGTGACCGAGCCAAGGGCCAGGCGCAGCGCATGGGGCACCTGCTCCGAGGTGCTGAACGGTTCGGCGGTAGACACGGCCACCTGCTCGCGCAGCAGGTGTGCCACGACCTGATCGGCGCGTACCTCGGCCGGTAGTGGCAGCCAGAGGAAATAGCCGGCCTCATGGCCAATTGGTTGCAGGCCAGTCAGCACGCGCCGAGCCAGGGCTTGCCGGTAGCGGGCGTCCTCGCGCTTCTGCGCTTGCAAACGAGCCAGCGTGCCGTCTTCGATCCAGGCGCAGACCAGCGCCGTCATGATGCCCGGCGTGTTCCAGGTGCTGGCGCGGATGCTGCGCTCCA
>Ga0070752_1002625_pt1 | contig 11468 bp, 15 predicted proteins | sample VirMetDEL_Aug_30_FD_77440 | JGI IMG/M metagenome (GOLD analysis project Ga0070752, IMG submission 77440) | Aqueous microbial communities from the Delaware River and Bay under freshwater to marine salinity gradient to study organic matter... | ecosystem: Environmental > Aquatic > Marine > Coastal...
AAAATAAACAACCATTTAAAATTTTGGAATTTTAAATATAAAATGACAGATTCAACGGAAAAGTACGCTGTTTTTGCTGAAACCAATTACGACGATATGGAAACGTGGATTACTTTTATATCCCTCACGGGTAACGAAGGCAAACTCGCCTTTTTGAAAAAGCAGCTGGATCAGATAGACTGGGGAGAAGCTCCAGAGTACACGGGAATGTTCGCGCTGGATACAAAGGGTGTTTCATACCAAACTGCGCGAGAAATGATGTTCGTAGATCTCAACACAGAGTACGCGCCAAATAAATTCGATGGATCGATGCGCAAGATAGACTTCAAGTTTTCGTCGCGTGACAGTGATGAGAAAAAGGCCATCAAAGTGTACAGCTTGATCGGCGGAGGCCATGTGTGCGACTTTTTGGGAGAAGAAGATCTGGAAGGGTGTTCTCTGAAAGGATCGGATGAAGATTCGTACTCTGACTCTGAAACTGATTCGGAAACCAAGTCTTCCCCAAAAAGGAAACCGGTCAAAGAGTCTCTGGACGTATCTGAGCTCCCGGCAATGCTCGGAAAGGTCTACAGAACAAAATAAAATGGTAAATAAACACACCTATGAAAACGATTGCGAAGATACTAATAGTAGTTTTACTTCTTATAACTCTCTACAAGCTTTTTGATTATGCAAAGAAACACTCCAGTCACAAGGCTATGGAATTTTTTGACAAAGGTCATCCGGTCATTGACGAATTGAAAAACACTCTCAAACACGTGCATCCGGAGTTTTCCAAGATCAGAATAGTCGTTGGCGATCAATCTTACACATTGAACAAAGAGAAGGTGTTTTTGTGTTTGCACGACAAGAAAACGGGAAAACTCTACGACAAGAATATGCTGACATACGTGCTGCTCCACGAGATGGCTCACGTTCTGAACAAAGAGGACGAGGGACACACTCCTGCTTTCCACAAAAAGTTCGATCAACTTCTTGACATCGCCACGAAAAAAGGCATATACGATCCCAACATTCCGTTAGTTGAGGATTACTGCCCTGAGAGTTAATTTTACTATCTGTAATAAATGAAAACGTGGATGAGTTATAAGTCAGCCGCCAAGTATATACCAGAGGCTAAACGATTGGGAGTGTCGGAAGTCGCTCGCAGTAGAAGTGGATTTATGGGCGTCTACAAACGAATGAAAACAGCCAGCGCTATGAGAAAACAGCCTGTCAAGCGAGGTCACAGTCTGACGTGGGGCGAGAAAAGAGAAGCCTTCATCGCCAGACACATGGCTCAATACTCGAAAAATCCGACGTACAGGAGATGGCTTGCCTTAATTATGTGGGCTTACAAACCCCCCGGAAGAATTCCGCGATGAAAGTATTTTCTTTTATACTTGTTTCAGTATAAAATAAATTAGTCCAGATCATCTTTACTTTCTTCGTTCAACTCCGCCAATTCAGACTTCAGCATATCGTCGAGATTCACGTCACTGGGAGCGGCATTTAGTTCCTCCAACTCGTCTTCTTTCAATTCTTCTATCTTCGGTGCTGTTTGCTTAGAAGGCGGCGGAACATTGACCTGTCGAACTACAATACGTGGAGTGACTACCCGTCGCGGCTGAATTACACGTTTCGGCACAGCTTGAGGGGCGGGTTGCGGTGGGGCGCGTTGTTTCTGAACTGGAGCGGGTCGCGTTTGCTGGGCTCTTTGTTGCTGAACCGGAGCGGGTTGAGTCTGCTGGACTCTTTGCCGCTGAACTGGAGGCTGATACTGTCGAGTATTTTTCTCATTTTGAATCTGAATGATAGCCAGTTTTAGCATTTCTATTTCTTGATTTTGCTTGTCTAGCCGGTTAGACAGTTTCAGCATCTGATTCTTCATCTTTGCGTGTTTAAAACTGAAGTAGACTACCGTTATCCCAAGCATGATTAGTTCTGCTGATATATGCATTAAAAAAGTGGAGCTAAACATTTGATTTCGTGCAGATTTGTTTGAGGTTGTCGTAGATACATCTTGATTGTTCATTTTATCTTTCTTTGTGTAATCTGCCGTTTTTAAGTCTAACTATTTTATTTGGGATAATAAATGAAACATTCAAACGTAACAGGACGATCTGCCTCTAGAAAACGAGCTAGAGCGCAAAAACAAAACCCTAATGTGACTTTACGCAGCAAGAGTCGCCGAAAGAGAATAAAGGAAAAGGAAAAGGAACGACGACGGAAAATGCGCGTCATCAGAACTCCGTCAAAGCTTCATCCGAATATAACTGTTCGCAAGAAGCGCTCCTCTCGTCGTGTGTCGGGTGGAAGCCGTCCATTCAGGCATTCGGATCTCTGCAGGTTGACGGGCGGAAAAAGCCGGTCAAGACGCCGTTCGAGACGCCGTTCGAGACGTCGGTCGAGACGTCGGTCGAGAATGTCGGGTGGAAGACGCCGTTCGAGACGCCGGTCGAAACGCCGGTCGAGACGTCGATCGAGACGTCGATCGAGAATGTCGGGTGGAAGACGTCGATCGAGACGCCGCTCGCGTCGCCGCTCGAAACGCCGATCTAAGCGGCGACGTTAGACGCAAAGCATCATCGCGAAGCAGAGGGTCATGTTTGGGCGAGTCTAAAGATTATTTAACTAAAAGTTAAATAATGAGATTAATTACTAAGGATTACAAAACAAGGTCAACAGATCTTTGTTTGATTGCAGAAAAGTATGACACGGATAAGTGCGCGATAAGGAAAATCGGTACAAGGGGGGAAATGGATCCGGGTCATTCTCATCCATATTCCATTTTCTATCACGACTTTTTGAAAGACAAAGCTGCTGAAAATTTGAACGTGGCGGAGATCGGAATTCTAAAAGGCAGTAGTTTGAAAATGTGGAGAGACTATTTGGTAAACTCGACTATAGTTGGATACGACAGCAATCCCGTGTACCTCAAAAATGCGGCAGAGATCAAAGGTGTGACGGTAGACGCTATGAACATCCGTTTGGTGGAGAGCATCAAATATGGGCTAGGGAAACACGGTCCTTTCGATTTGATTATAGAGGATACAACGCACTTGTTCGACGATCAAATTAGATTTATAAATGAGGCACACGCGTACTTGAAACCAGGCGGTCATATGATTGTGGAGGATGTTTTCAAGGAGAAAGATTTCAGAACGGGTCAGTCGCATTCTGTAGAGGAGTATTGCAAGCGCATTTCACCCGAGGTTTTGTCCAAGTTCGAAGACGTGTACATTGTTCATTTGGATCACTCAAATAGACGTTCTCCTGGCTGGGACAACGACGGTCTTTTAGTTTTCGAGTCGTGCAAAACGGAACTTAAAACTTAATCGGGGATCAAGTAAATACTATGTCATCTAGACCATATCGTGTTCCACTGCCGCGCTCGAGTATCCGAATACTGAGCCGAAGAGTCGAACCAGCCGAATCAGACGAGGAAAAAGAAACCGAATTACCCCCGCCGCCTGGAATTCCCGAGGAAAAGAAAGAGGAAAAACAGGTGATTGCCGAAGAATTCAAGTGTCCAATTTGTATGAATTTATATTTGAAACCGACCTTGTTCGAGTGCGGACACACTTTCTGTTTGACCTGTCATTACAAGTTGGATAAGAACGAAGATTCCCCTACATTTTCTCTTCCATCTTTCAGGTGTCCGCTTTGCCGTCACTCTACTATAACTCCGTGGTCGGATAGAGCGCCCAACATTGCACTGGACAAAGCCTGCAAGCATATGTATCCAAAAGAGTACCAGGCGCTGGTGGAACTAGAAAGCAAGTGCGAGGAGATTTCGAAAAAAATAGTTGAAGAAGGTGGAAAATGCGACGAAGAAAAAGAAAAGGAGAGATTGGAAAATATGTCTAAATTGAATCTATCCCAACTTTCCGCTGAGTCGCAACGCAGTCTGTCGGAGAGAGTGTACAGAAAGCTGATGCCGATGTTCTTCAAAGTGGCTTCCAAAGGAAAAAGCCACATCACTATAACAGATCCGTCTTTGGTGTCAGACATCGAGATTTGCATACAACCTTTGAAGAAGAAGCTGTTCGAGAACAACAACGTGTACAAGATAACTTGTACACCGGAGGAGTGTTCTGTTTACTTTTCAAAGTGCTCGATGCGGTGGGGGCGCGAGTATCACAACGAAGATCACGTGCATTATCCGGCCGACGGGTCTGAACCTCAGCCCGTCGGCCCATCTACCCCATCTACCCCGCCTATTCCGTCCAGGCGCAGAGCATCTAGAAACACCGTGGTAAGACGTGATTTGCGCGGAGAAAGCGCGATAGACCGGATTATAATGAATGACTTGCGATCGTTAGTGAGATCGCACATTTCTGGCACGGATATGTAGCTTTGTCTATTTAATTAATTCTGAACATATAGTAGAATGAAATGGACTCTACTTGGAAAACAATTCCCTCAGACTGGTCTATGGACACCTGTAACAAAAAAATACTGTGCGTGAGGTGTCCAAACTCGTGCAGGTGTGTTTTGCGCAAATTGAAAACCTACACTTCGCCGAAGAAGTACCCACACTCCTTTTCTCCGAAGAAAAAAGCCGGTGTGTTGATGACCAGCACCGACGGCGATAAAACGAAAATTTTAGTAGTACAGTCAAGGGGCAGATTATGGGGAATTCCGAAAGGCGGGATAGAAAACGGAGAAAATGAAATGGACTGCGCTTTTCGCGAGTTGTACGAAGAAACAGGCATTAAACTGGACAAAAAGAAGTCCGATGTAGCGGCGACGATTCGAATGAAACACGGTCAATATTTTTTCTTACCCAATCAGCCGAAGCACGAGTTGAAACTCGCAGACTGCAACGACTCGACCGGAGTAGGATGGATAACCAAAGACTGTTTAAAGTCCCTGTTGATGCGCAAACTCGTCCGATTTACCGCGGATTTTTCCCGGATAATAGACTTACCTTTAATAAATGAGAAAACGAGAGAAAAAATGTGAAGAAATGATGATGAGCAAAGTTGCCGTTCCTCTTTTCGTTTCGGGAACTCTTCTAGGATACAATGGTTATGTAAAACTGTGTGCTGCTGCAATAGCCAGTTCTTTCACAGCTATCGCAGCCTCTTGCGTGGTTGTTTGGGTAAAAGAGTACGCCAGAAATAATGTTTGGGACTAGGGAGTCGTGGAACGGCAGGGGAGCCACAGGCTTAAAAATGATCTTTAAAATATTTTTTTTAAAGATACACATCAAAATGTCGTACGCTGCTACCAACGTGCCATTGAAAATGCAAAAGGCAATTCAATATGAAGTAAACAACAAGAACCACGGCTGGTATGGGTTCAGCTCGGGGAAAAACCGTCCTAGGCGAGTCCCAGACTCTACTCTCGAGTTGGGATGGACTGCGTGGGTTTTCCCCGACAAGCAGCAGCGGCGCGTGTGGTACAACTTGTATTCCGAGAAGTTTCAAACATCCAAGCCTTCTCGCGAATCAGTCAAGGGTTTCGAAAGAAAGTGCCCTGGATGCGATACTCGACTCGACATCAGCTGGTGCAGCCAATACTGCAGTAGATCGTGTATGTATAGAGATATGGCAGGAAACAGTTCAGACAGTTCTGCGTACGACGAACCTATTGTTGTTTAGCCGCTCCGCGGCATCGCGAAGCAGTGTAAAAAGGAGTTAAAAATGAAAATGATACAAGAAAAATAAAATCGAAGTAAACAAAAGTTATAAAATATGTCATCATTTTATAAGACCAACACAGCGCATATGAAGATCCTGAGACAGTTCATCAAGTCCAAGTTCGAGCCGGTCATATCGTCCAAATACGTGGATATACTCACTGACGAGAAAAGTATGCCCATGTACTTGCAAAGTTTCACCTCTTCCACATTTGACGAGCAAAACAACTACGAATTCTACGAGCAGATGGGCGACGTTGCCGCGAACAAATTCCTCGTCTACTATTTCTATGAACGTTTTCCAGCGCTGATGTGTCCGCTCGGCGTGAAAGTCGTCGCACGATTGAAGATCAACTACGCCTCTAAGAAAACGTTCAGTCGTCTGGCCGAAAAGGAAGGGTTCTGGCAGCACATCCGAGCATCTGAAGAATGGAAAGACAAGCGGAAAATGGATTTGCTCGAGGACTCGTTTGAGGCCTTCATAGGCGCAACCGAGTTTATAATCGACACCAGAGTGGAAAAGGGTTTGGGAGCGGTCGTAGTCGGGTCTTACCTGGAACGCCTCTTTGACGCGGAGCCTATCTCTCTGAGGTACGTCGATTTGTACGACTCCAAGACTCGTTTGAAAGAGTTGTTTGACAGGTTCGGCTCCGAACTGGGTCGTATCAAATACACCGACGTGAAAGAGTACGACGAAGCTACATTTACGGCGTCCACGACGAGCAGAATCACGCTTTATCCTCTGAGAGGTCGCCCGCACACGCTTTCAACGGGCGTCGGTCGACTGAAAGCCGACGCTCAGCGCGCGGCAGCAGAAGAGGCCATATCCAAGCTGAAAATGAGAGGATTTTACAAAACCGAACCACCCGAGTATGAAATATTCGCGCATTCAGAGATATCTAGAAAGGATAAGAAATAAGTAATAAAATAAATTACAAAATGAGCAGACTAACAGCACTTTTCGATAAATTGAATAATGTTTCCAGAAACAGCAGCGTTGGGGGAGTGAGTGTTGGAGATTTCGTGCGCAAAAAGCCAAAATCCAAAAAGAGGGCTGCGAGCACTGAAAAGGGGGTGATCACGGAGGTCTTTTCCACCAAAAAGAAGGACGGGAGCGTCGTGATCAAAGTCAAAGTCTGGATGGAGTCCGGAAAGTTAATGTCTAAACAGGAGTTCAACAAGAATTACGTAAAAGCTGACGACTACAGTCTCGACACCCACAGCATAGATGTGACAGACGAGCGGAATCTCACGTACAGAGTAACAAGAAAAGACGGAGAAGAACAGAAGGAGGCAGAGGACGTTCTAGAAGAAAAGGTGGCGGAAGAGCAAAAGGAAGAGGAAGAAAAAGAGGAGGAAGAAGACGAAACAAAGTGGATGGACGAATTCGACCTGATAGAACAATTTTGGCAAAACGATGAGGAGGAGGCAATGGCAGTTTGAAAATGAATCTAAAATAAACAATTGTAATAGAAACAAATGAGTTCTTTTACAGAATTACTAAACAACATTTTTGAAATCAGAAAGTCGCATTTTGACAGAAATCTGAAGAAGCTGTTAACTTGCCCTAGCCCGTGCGCGAGGATAGTTTTCGGTTCGCAGCTTCAGACGCAAAGCCAAACCACGCTCGACAATTTTGACACGTTTTCACCGCACGTGAAGAGGTTGGGTAAAATAAAAAGCTCTAGAGTAGATACAGATAAAAAAATAGAAGAAGATGAGTTCGCCAGTCTCTTGTCTCACTTCAAAGCGGTAAAAAAGGTGCATCTTGATTCAAGTAGACTGGCTGAGTAGGCATAAACTCGCAAAGCGTTCACGCTTGAATTAGCCATGGTTTCTCCACGTAGTTTTTTTGTAATTCCTCAGAATACTTATAATCTGTATCCAGTTGAAAAATTGAACTTAACTTTATGTTGTTATTTTGAGCCTTTTTGACCTCGTCAAAATTCATGAAAGCGTTGCTAGACCCTGTGCTTTTATAAACAGGAACTTTTCTTGAGGTTTGTTTTTCAAACAGATCGGCTAATTGGTGGACGAGCTGCCGACTTATCTGAATCATCAAATTTTCCCATTTTTGTCGTTGTCCTCGTGTAACTCGTTGAGATCCCCCAGTTATTTTATTATTTTCGTTCAAAAAAGGATCCTTCAAAATATCCTGAAAATAGTCATCGCATCTCACAGATCCGATCCTCCTACCTCCTGTCTTTTTACCTCCAATCTTACCTTCCACTGTTTTTTCTGGGGTTAACCACTGCAACTGTTGATCGCAATTTGTACTGATGTAATAAAATCCAATAACGGCATTTTCAAATAACTTTTGCTGTATAAATGCTTCTTTGCTATTGTTTGGATTGACATATAAATTCACTTCATTTTCTATGTAAAATGTCTCAGGTTTATTTGAAGGAAAGCGTTTCTCATATTCCTTGTAAAATTTTTTTAGTGTTTTAATCCAGTAGTTCCAATCATCTCTTTTGAATTTGCAGTGACTTATTCCATCGATTATATTCCCTCCACCCACCCCCGTTTTGTTGTCGACTTTGGGACATGGTGCACTGCCGGTTCCATCCATATCGACCCCTACACCTGGGCAATCAGCGTTCAATAGTGGGATATACCCTTCTCCGTCCTTGCCGATGTAATTCGCGATCCTACTCCCTTCTTCCACTATTTTATATTTGGAATTGGGTTGTACTGTATTACCCCGCACATCTTTAGAATATGAAGGTGCGTTTTCCATCACGCACACGTAGGGTTTTGCGCAAAGGCTGCTATTACTGAAATCTGTGCCTTCTCGGCTACACAATCCAGGTATTTTTTGCAATTTATAAGGATTTATAGATGCGCCGGATTGTAACATCATACATGTTCTATCTCCATTGCAATCTTTCAATCCGCACTTATCCTCACTACTTCCTGGGTTTTTATTGACACTAAAATCGATACTACGAGGTGGGTCGCGCGATTTAAAAAGACTGATTTCTTCGGCGCAAGACAATGGACCACCGTCGCCTTCCGCTTCGTTTGAACAACAATTTCTGGCGTTTGTATCCGCATCATTGACAAACATACCTGTTATGAGGGGCCACGCTTTGGTTGGATCTAAGATTATTCCACAAGGGACACTTTGACCTGCGCCCGGAAATTGGAAGAATACAGGAATCAAGTCAGACCGTAGAAGAGAATAGGCAGTGCACGACTTTCTGGATCTATGAGCGCAAACAGATGTTCCCTGAAAAGACACTTTTCCTTTTTTAATAAAGTCTTGAAACCAATTCAACGCAAAATTGTTTACCAACACACCTCCCACTTCAAAATTGGGCAAAGCGTATTGGTCTTCCAAACTCCCAGTATTGCTTGTTATTGGAATCGGACTCGGAATCGGACTTGTGTTTTTAAAACTTGTTTCCATCATTCGATAGAATCTATTTTTCTCTCCATCCTCTCCATCCTCTCCATCCTCTCCATCCTCTCCATCTTCTCCATCCTCTCCCTCCTCTCCATCCTCTCCATCCTCTGACGGTTCTGATGGCAACGGGCGCTTTACCGTGCTGTTTCTCTCTGTGATTGATATCGCTACAACTAAAATTATTAAAACAGTAGCAATAACGTGGAGAGTATTCATTTTAATTTCGTGTTGTCCAAATTTCATTTATTATATAATATATATATATAAGTTATACTGAGAAAGGTCTGATGGACAGCCGTTTCACGTCTGCATCGTCTGTCGAAGTTTTCGTTGCTGTTTTGCGTTCAGCTTCCGAGTTGTTTGCCAAAAGACTGGCGGAGTGCATCTTTGCGTTTTCCACTGGCGGGGGTGGCATAAACTGTTCGGGTTTTTTTAGCCCTAGAGATACGTCTATAGAGTTTTTGAAAGCTGGAACTAAAAAGTATAAACCCGTGCTGATTATGAGCGCGATGATAGCGCTGTACATGATAGCTAGCGCCCAGGAGAATCTAGGACCTCTGAACGGATTGGCCGAATACGCGCATTTTGGCTTAGCTAGCCCGAAAAGCAGTAAAACAACGAGGAAGATTATAGCAATTTGGTACATTTTACAACACCCGGTGTACTCTTTAAAGAAATTTAATAAAATCAAAAATGATTAAAATAAATCCTTTTTTGAAACAGCAACTCATCTCAAACAATGTTCTACACTACCAAGAACCGCAACAAAGATCTCGTGCGCCGCATTCGCCGCGCTCTCAAGAAGAGCAATGGTCCGTCGCCATCGCGCAAACGCAAGATCAAGAAGCGTCAGAAAACGTCTCGGCGTCATCGCACCAAGCGCTCGGCCAACTCTGAACTCCACCAAACGCGGAGCGTCTTCGCGGAGCAGATCAACGTCAGGAACAGGGACAAAGCGATTGATCCGATCAATGCGTTTCGCAACGATCTGAGCCAAGACTACTGTGAGAGTCTGGCAGCGACCATCATCCAAGGCGCTTGGAGACGCGACCAAGTGGCCAAGCGTGTTTACAATCGTCGCTACCGCGCCCTGGAAGAAGAGGTAAAACCTTTGAAGGGTTTGGAGTGCGACATTCAAATGCTTATGGATTTCGTCAACAGTCCGTTCGCACACCTGGTGGATTGCTCGCCGTTGAGGAGCCAGAAAGACTTCCTTTATCGCCGACTGACAGAGGTCAACTTCTCTCCCGTTCCGACGTCTGGGTCTTCCGGTCCTTTGGGGCAGTTGTGGGACGAAAGCATTCAGTCCGCTAAGCGGTGCCTGGCGATGCTCACTGAGATCCAGATTCGCATCAACGATGTCGTCGAAACTCGGTCTATTCATCAGAGACCTTTGCGCGAGGAAATCAAATTCCTGGAAAAGGTTAACGCTGGGCAGGCTCGAATGATTCGTCGGATGGAAAAAGAGATGGTAGAAAAAGAAAAGGCGATTGCGGAAAAGGATCGAATCATCGACCGGTACAAGATTTCTATTTACTCTCTGGTCAAGATGCTTCCGGATCCAAGCGACGAGTTTCCGCCGACAGAATACAATGACTATTACGATGAGCCTCCGCCGTTCGAAGAAGAGGATTACATTCCAGCTGCGCCGCCGCCATCTCCGGTGTCGTCTCCTATCAATTATGATAGCGACAAGTGTTAGTGTTAGTTTTAATAGAGGGAGTGAGTTTTAGAAATAAAAATGATGTTAGTGATATTTTTTTTCCAAAAGTAAATGTTTCGAGTCTTTTCAAAATCTTTTGTTCATCCGTTGTTAGGAAAACCCAGAAAGTCGTTGAACCCCTCATCTTTTGCCAAAAATACGGAAAGCGCCGTTGAGCCTTGCAAGCACTGCAAAAAAACGTGCTTGAAGTGTCCAAATGATATATTTTGGAGTACAATTCCATCGCGTACGTCGTCTGAGATAGAGAAACTTCGACGGCAGCTCACCAGGACACGTACGCCCCTAGATGATTAATAGCAGACCAAGTTTTATTTCATTTTCGAAATAAAAATATTTATGTAGCAGGGTTCCAGCGCGCTTCCCACTTGTTTTTGTTGATCCCCCACATTTGCGAAGCCATTATATTTTCTCTTTGCTCGAGAGAGTCCTCCATCCAACTCAAGCATCCAGCATAGTCTTTTTTGCATAAACTTGTGTCCAAACAGTCTCGCTGATGAGCGGGTTTACGCGTAAAACGAGCCTCTAGAGTATTCATTGGAGTCACTGTCATAAACCCAGATACGTGTGCAGGCATCTGAAAGTTGATTCGAGTAAACGGTTCGGTCAGTTCGTGGTCGACATAGTAGGTGATCTGTCCTTGGTTGAGTTTCTTGTAGGACTTGTATCCCGTGTGAACTTCTTTGAGCTTATCAGAGTACACGTCGTCCGTT
>Ga0070752_1002627_pt1 | contig 11463 bp, 12 predicted proteins | sample VirMetDEL_Aug_30_FD_77440 | JGI IMG/M metagenome (GOLD analysis project Ga0070752, IMG submission 77440) | Aqueous microbial communities from the Delaware River and Bay under freshwater to marine salinity gradient to study organic matter... | ecosystem: Environmental > Aquatic > Marine > Coastal...
AAGAGGTTTTGATGAAAGTAGAAATATATTTACTTGTAGAGTTGCTAGACCAGATCATAAAGAAGGTCCAAGAGCAAACCCATCTAAAAAATATAGTTTAAATCCATATAATAATCAAACAAGTTTACCAACATCATATTCTGCATCTTCTTCTGTTCTAAATTTGGATATTGTAGATTTGCAAACAGAAGTACTTGGTAGGTTTAATGGTTATGTAACTACTGGTATGATTCTTGTTGGAGAAACTAGCGGAGCTCAAGCTTCAGTATCTGATATTAGACTAGTTGCGGATAGGGTAGGGGATATTTACGGATCTATGTTCTTCAGAGATCCATTAACATCTCCTCCACCACCAAGAAGATTTACAACTGGAGCAAAAACTTTTAGATTGACATCAAGTTCTACAAATATACAACCTCTGCGTGGAAGTAAGTTAATCAGTAGTGCTGATGGAACTTACACAGCTACGGGAAGAGTTGATAGAGTTACAAGAACTCGTGTGATAGTAAGAGAGGTTAGAAGAGTAGATCCTTTAGCACAAACATTTACGGTTGATGAAAATGGTGCATTTTTAACTGATGTTCAATTGTTCTTTGCAAATAAAGATGAAGTAGAAAATCTACGCATAGAAATTAGAACAGTTGAACTTGGTATACCAACAAGAACTCTTGTTTCGGAGTATGCAACTGTAGAGGTTGATCCTAGTAAAATTGAAACATCTAGAGATGCTTCTGTTGGGACAACAATAACTTTCCCATCTCCAATTTATTTGGAATCTGATACTGAATATGCCTTAGTAATATTGTCACCAAATTCAGTTAATTATGAACTTTGGGTATCAAGAATGGGAGAAAGGACTGTTACTGCAGCAAACCTACCAGATGCTGAAAGTATTATTGCCACACAGGCATATACTGGTGGTAGTCTTTACAAATCACAAAATGGAACAGTTTGGACTGCAAGTCAAGAAGAAGATTTGAAATTTAAGTTAACTAAAGCATCCTTTGTTTCGGGCGGAACTGCGTATTTCTATAACCGTCCTTTAACAGCAGAAGATTTAGAAAACAGATTGCCCAATGATTCAATTAGAACTCTACCAAGAAAATTAAAAGTTGGAGTTGATTCAAATACTTTACAAACAAGTATTTTGACAATTGGTAGGAAGGTTGCCGATGGAACTTTATCTTCCTCTGCTTCTGGATTTATTGAGGGAGTTGGTGGTGGAGCTGCAAATGCAACAACCAATTTAGTTGGTGTTGGATATAGTAATGGTACTTTTACTGGGGTTCCTCTATATTCAATCACAGGATCTGGAACTGGAGCACAAGGTACTGTTACATTTGCTGCAGGTAAAGTATTAGGCAATCCAACTATAACCGCATCAGGATCTGGATATTCTAAAGGTGACGTTCTTGGAATTACAACTGCCAATGTATCAAAAGGAACTGGTGCTCAAATTACAGTCTCTAGTGTTACCGATGTAGATACACTATATTTGACCAATGTTCAAGGTGAAGAATTCACTACAGGTCAAGATTTAGTTTATTATGAAGGATCCACAGCAGTTGCTATGGCAAGCACTCATATTACAAGTTCAAGTCTAATTAGTGACCTCTTTGACGGAAGAGTTATTGAAGTTAATCATTTAAATCATGGAATGCATTCAGATACCAATATTGTCACTATTTCTGGAATTGAACCCAACACAATACCAACATCATTAACAGCATCTATTGATACTGAGAGCACTTCAATTTCGGTTGCAGATACTACAAGATTCTCCACCTTTGAAGGTATTAGCACATCCCAAGGTTATTTGAAAGTGAAGAATGAAATTATTTTTTACAATTCTGTTACTGCTGGTGCTGGTGGTGCAGGAACCCTTGGAATTGGGACTAGAGGTATAGATAATTCATTATCTATGAATCATAGTATTGGTGATTTAGTTTACCCTTACGAATTGAATGGAGTATCACTAACAAAAATTAATACGCAACACAATTTACCAACCAATACTACATTAAAATCATTGAGAGATTATGATACTTATTATCTACAGATTAGTCGTGGTGCAAGAACAACAGGAGATAGTCAGTTAAGTTTCACTGACGAAAATACTGTAGGAGGTGGGGATATTTCTGCATCCAGAAATATTCAATTCAATACTATTATTCCAAATCTTAATGTAAGAGTTCCTGGAGAAGCAACGAGAATTACATCACAAATCAGAACCGTATCAGGCACTAGTGCTTCTGGTTCGGAACCATCGTTTATTGATCAAGGTTTTGAAAATATTGAACTGGATGTTCTCAATACTTTAGAATCTACTCGATTAATTGCATCTGAAGATAATGAGACTGTCAGACTTACTTCTTTACCAAAGAATAAATCATTCACACTTGCAGTTTCAATGACATCTAATAATGCGAATTTGTCTCCTCAAATAGACATATCAAATACATTAGAACCTAGTATTACTGTTGGTAGATCTGGATTGAATAGACCAATTTCCAACTATGCTAATTCTAATGTTGTTAAACAGGTTGAAGAAGATCCACATATGTCAGTTTATGTTACAAATCCAATTTTATTGAGTCAACCAGCAACTTCCCTAAGAGTTTTAATCTCAGCATATCGTCACTCGTCTGCAGATTTCAGAGTTCTTTATCAATTAATTAGATCTGATTCAAGTGAAATTGAACAAACTTACGAATTATTCCCAGGTTATGATAATCTTTTAGATAATGATAATGATGGATTTGGAGATGTTGTAATTGACTCTAAATTAAATAACGGAAGACCAGATCGTTTTGTATCTTCCAGCAACGAAGGTGAATTTTTAGATTATCAATTTAGTGCTGATAATTTAGAACAATTTAACGGTTTTAGAATTAAACTTGTAATGAGTGGAACAAATGAAGCAAAACCACCCAGATTCAGAGATCTCAGAGCAATCGCTTTAGCATAAAATGAAAAGAGTTGATGGTCATAAGCACCTGTTTCGTGAAAACTCAGGTGCTATTGTAAATACTAATACTGCTGAATATTTACAATATGTTAGATTAAGATCTGAAAAACAAAGACAGAGGGAAGAAATTGAACAAATAAAACAAGACATTAATGAAATTAAATCCTTACTCATGGAGGTTATCAATGGATCCAGACAAAATTGAACTAGAAACAATGTCAAAAATGTTTGAATATGAAAAGTCGTCAAGAGAACTTGATGAATGTGATGATGTTGATGTTCTCAGAAATTGTGCAAAAGCATATATCAAACTATACCTTAAACAACAAGAAGTTGTTGCAACGATGATACGATAAATAGTTGCAAAAGACTATTAGAAAATGTCTGCTGTATACGTCACTAATATAACAATTAATGGTGGAACTGACTTTAGTCAGGTTTATGAGTTGGAAGACAGTACAACAAACGCTGCCTTAAATCTATCTGGATATAGTATTAAAGCAGAAATGAGAAAGCATCCCAGTGCTAGTGGTGTTACTACATTTACTTCTGAAATTTTTAGTGAAAGCACAGGAAGAATAAAAATAGGTTTGTCCACTTCACAAACAGCAGCACTAAAAGAGGGTAGGTATGTTTATGATGTAGTTATTACTGACCCATATTCAGTAATGAGTAGAGTTGTTGAAGGAACTGCACTAGTTAGGGTAGGAGTAACCAAATTCTAATGGCAATCAAAGTAAAAACTAACAACAACACAACAACGGTAAGAGTTGGTCAGCAAAATGCTATTAAGGTAGTAGCATCAAATAAGTCTGCTGCCGCTCTTGGCAGAATGCAAGAAGTTACTGATGTTAATATTGACGATAGAACAACAAACACACTATTAATGTTCAATGGAACTGAATATATACACGTTCCTTCATCTACCATTTTAGATTTGGTTGACGGCACATTTGATGGTGTGGTTGATTATGGCAGTTTTTGAGGACGTTAAAAATATAAATATATAAAAATAGAACGATAACAAATGGCTTCTCCTGTATTACAGTTTAAAAGGGGTGCTTTTGCTGATCTGCCCGCTCTGAGTGCAGGTGAACCTGGTTTTACGACAGACAGATACGATTTATATATTGGTACTGGTGCCGGCACTACAGAATCCAATATATTCGTTGGTTCACAAAGATTTTGGTCGGTAGGAACTGATTCTACTGGTAGTGGTGTAAAATTTGTTGAAGGAACTGGTAATGGAACAAATAATATACTCATCAAGTCACCAGATTCATTATCTGCTAATTATACACTGACATTGCCATCTGATGATGGTCCTGCTGATTCAGTTTTGACTAGTGATGGTAGTGGTAATTTATCATGGGTAGCTGGTTCCAACAACTCAACTTTCACAGGTATTACTACATTTAGTGATACTACAGACAATACTTTAGGTAATGCTGATACTGGTGCCGTTCAGATTGATGGTGGTCTTGGTATTAATAAGAATGTAACTATTGGTGCTGGATTGTCAGTAACGGGCAATTCCTACTTTGTGGGGATGGTTACTTTTGCTGGTGGAACTGATGGAAATATTTCTATCGGTGATAGCACTGCTGATAATATTATCATTAATGGTAGGATAGATTCTCACCTTATTCCCGATGATGATGATACTTATGACTTAGGTTCCTCTTCTCTAGAATGGCGAGACCTTTATATTGATGGAACAGCAAACATTGATACTTTGGCTGCTGGTAGTGCTGCTATTGGTGATCTTATCGACAATCAAGTTGTTGTTGCTGGAACTTCTGGAGAACTTGAAGGTGATGCTAACTTAACCTATGACGGCACAGATCTTTCTACTAACTCTTTAATTGTTACAGATTTAACTGACAATAGAGTTCTTAATGCAGGTACTAGTGGAGCAGTAGAAGATGATGGCAATTTAACCTATGACGGCACAGATCTTTCTACTAACTCTTTAATTGTTAGTGATTTAACTGCAAATGATGTTCTTGTTGCAGGCACTAGTGGAGCTGTCAATGACAGCAACGGAAATCTAACCTTCAGTAGCAATACCTTAACAGTTAATAATACTATTGATGTAACAAACATCGAAGTAACCAATGTTAAGGCAAAAGACGGAACATCTGCTATCACTATCACAGATAGTACTGGTGATGTTTCTATCGCATCAACATTGACAGTTAATGGAGATCTTGTTGTAAAAGGTGCTCAGACAATTGTCAATACTGAGACTCTGAAGGTCGAAGACTCTTTGGTTGAAGTCGGTCTTGTCAATAGTGCTGGAGATTTAGTTGCACCTAGTTCTGACGCCGATATTGATGTTGGTTTAATTTTCCACTATTATTCTGGTTCTGCCAAAAAAGCAGCAGTTTATTGGGACGATTCTGTATCTAGAATTGTTGTTGCTTCTAATGTATCAGAGTCTGGTAGTGTCTTAACTGCAACTGCCGACTCAGGTTATGGCGAATTAGAAATTAGAGCACTTCATATCAATGATTGTGCTGGAGAATCGCAAGTTATTTCTTGCACAGGGTCTGAAAGATTCCTAGAGAACATCACAATTGATGGTGGAACCTTCGTCTAGAATTAATTAGAGATTATAAATATAGGTGGGCTAGTCCCACCTTTTTTTATAGTTAACTATGAATGAAACTGATTATAGAAATTTGATTCTTGTTTATCAACAAAAAATTTCTGATTTTCTTTCACAAGCAATTGCTTTAGAGGCAAAAGTCATGACATTAAATCAGAATGTTGAAATTCTGAAAAAGAAAGTTCAAGAACAAGAAGTGGAATTGGAAAAATTATCAACAAAGAAAAAAACTACTACACAAAAAGTAGATAATTTATCTGCTGGGGAATTCTAATGGCAAAACCGTCAACACGCCAAGGACTGATTGATTATTGTTTAAGACGTTTGGGCGCTCCAGTTCTGGAGATCAACGTTGATGATGATCAAATTGACGACCTGGTAGATGATGCTCTCCAATACTTCCAAGAGCGTCATTTTGATGGTGTTGAGAGAATGTTTTTGAAATATAAATTTTCTCAAGAAGATCTCAATAGAGGAAGAGCTACAAATAATACTGGAAGTTCAAACACCGCAGGAATTGTAACAACTACTGCCACATCAACATCAGTAAGTGGATATGGTACGGTAACTTCAAATTTTTACGAAACTTCCAATTTTATTCAAATTCCAGATTCGGTTATTGGAATTGAAAAAATATTTAAGTTTGATACTAGTTCCATTTCTGGTGGAATGTTTAGTATTAAGTATCAACTTTTTTTAAATGATCTTTACTATTTCAACTCAGTTGAACTCCTCCAATATTCAATGACCAAGACCTACTTGGAGGACATTGATTTCTTATTAACTCCAGAAAAACAAATTAGATATAATAAGAGACAAGATAGGTTATATTTGGATATTGATTGGGGAAGTATGAGTGTTGATGATTATATTGTTATTGACTGCCATAGAATATTAGATCCAGCATCTTACACTGGTGTTTATAATGATAGTTTCTTGAAAAGATATTTGACAGCACTAATTAAGCGTCAGTGGGGTCAGAACTTAATTAAGTTTAACGGAGTAAAACTTCCTGGAGGAATTGAACTCAATGGTAGACAATTATATGATGATGCCGAAAGAGAAATAGATGAAATTCAGGCAAGAATGTCTATGGATTATGAATTACCACCTCTCGACTTTATTGGATAATGGCACTCAATCCCTTTTTCTTACAAGGCTCTTCTGGAGAGCAAAATCTAGTCCAAGAGTTGATTAACGAACAACTTAAGATTTATGGTATTGAGGTTACTTATATACCAAGAAAGTTTGTTAGAAAACAAACTATCTTAGAAGAAGTTCAATCATCAAAATTTGATGACAATTTTTTACTAGAAGCATACATTAATAACTATGAAGGTTATAGTGGTGCCGGTGATATAATGACAAAATTTGGTGTAAGTGTTAGAGATGAATTATCTTTGGTAATCTCCAGAGAACGCTTTGAAGATTTTATAGCACCATTTCTTGAAGAAGAAGATGATAATTTGATTGAGATATTTGATAGACCTAGAGAGGGTGATTTAATCTACTTCCCACTAGGTAAAAGATTATTTGAAGTTAAATTTGTTGAGCACGAAAAACCTTTTTATCAATTAGGAAAGAATTACGTATTTGAACTTCAGTGCGAACTCTTTGAATATGAGGATGAAGTTCTTGATACAACTATCGATGCTATTGATAGTGTTATTGATGATAAGGGTTACATTATAGATCTTAGGTTGTTTGATGGTGGTTCTACAGGAGTTGCAGCTGCTACAATTGGAACAGGATATATTAGTGAAATCACTTTAGAAAATGATGGATATGGATTTACAAGTACTCCTTTAGTTGGAATCACTACCGCGCCTGCAGGAGGAACCAATGCTACTGCAGTAGCAATTACGACTACAAGAAATAATATAACTTCTGTTAAGGAGATTTTAATTACTAATGCTGGTTCTGGTTATACTGTAGCACCAACTATCACAATCACTGGTGGTGGAGGTGCTGGTGCTGCCGCAACTTGTGGAATAAAAACAGATACTACAGGGGTCATATCCATATTTGTAAGTGATGCTGGTTCCGGATATTCTACAGCACCTACTGTAACCATAGATCCTCCAGTTGGTGCAGGTGTAACCGCTACTGCTAGAGCAGCTCTCAACTCCCTCGTATTGAATCCTGCTGGTGTTCTTTCTCAGATTTATGTATTAAATCCAGGATCTGGATATACGACTACTCCTTCTGTTGTAGTTGGTGCTGCATCAACCACAGGAATTGGAACATTCTGGTTTAATGAAGTAATTACTGGATCCAGATCTGGAACAACAGCAAGAGTGAAGAGGTGGGACACTGATACAAATATACTGAGAATTGGAATTACTACGGGTGGATTTTTACCAGGCGAACTTATTACTGGTGCAAAATCTAATGCACAATATGTTGTTGCAGTGTCTTCGGCAAATACAACTACCGATAAATACAAACAAAATGATGAAATTGAACTGCAAGCAGACAATATTATTGATTTCTCAGAATCTAATCCCTTTGGCACATACTAATGTTAGGAACTTATTACTACCACGAAATTATTCGTAAAACTATTATATCGTTTGGAACTTTATTCAATGCTATTGAAATAAAACATAAAGATGCTGCTGGTTCAACTAACAGCATTGTTAGTGTTCCCTTGGCATATGGTCCAATCCAAAAGTTTCTGGCAAGATTGGAGCAGCAGGGAAACCTTGATAAACCTGTTCAAATCTCTCTACCAAGAATGTCATTTGAAATGACTTCTATTAATTATGATCCTTCAAGAAAGACTGGTATAACACAGACTTTTAAGGCAGTTGATGGTGATAATATGAAAAAGGTTTTCATGCCTGTTCCATATGATATTGGATTTGAATTAGCAATATTTTGCAAATTGAATGATGATGCTTTACAGATAGTTGAGCAGATATTGCCATACTTTCAACCTGCTTTTAATCTCACTATCGACTTAGTAGATTCTATTGGGGAAAAGAGAGATATTCCAGTTGTTCTCAATAGTGTCTCAATGCAAGATGATTATGAGGGAGATTTCTCTACAAGGAGAGCGTTAATATATACATTACAATTCACTGCCAAAACTTATCTGTTTGGTCCTGTTGCCGATAATCCTGAGGGTCTTATTCGTAAGGTTCAAGTTGATATGTACGCCGATACAAACAGAACAACTGCCAAGAGAGAGGTTAGATACACCGCAGTTCCAGATCCAATTGATGCTAACCCTGGTGATGACTTTGGATTCACTGAGACATGGGAATACTTAGGAGATTCCAAATCTTATAGTCCCACACAACAAACTGATATTTAATACTTATGTCCGAATTTGATTCTATTGATGATGCTCTAAATGTTGAGAGCAGCATTGTTAAGGTTGACGATACTCCAAAGAGTATCAAAAAACCTGAGCAGAAGACTGACATCTCAAAGGACTATGAGTATACAAGAGCAAACTTATATTCGTTGATTGAAAAGGGTCAAGAAGCAATCAATGGAATCATGGAACTTGCCGGTGAGGGTGGCAGTCCAAGAGCATATGAAGTTGCAGGTCAGTTAATTAAGAGTGTTGCTGATACAACCGATAAGTTAATTGACTTACAGAAGAAACTGAAAGACGTGGAAGAGGATGTTGGTAACAATAAAGGACCAAACACTGTCACCAATAACGCAGTATTTGTTGGTTCCACATCAGAACTTCAGAAACTACTCAAGCAAGGTTTTCTAAATAATAATAAGACTGAATAGTAATAATGAAAAAATCCTGCAAGAAGGGTTACTACTACTGCCACACTTCAAAGAAGTGTAAGAAAATTCCCGTTGGTTACCATGTCATGGGATCGGGACGTTTGATGAAAGATAGTGAGCATGAAGAGAAAGAGGGTGGAGAAGAAACCAAGAAAAATGGTAACGGCAATGGTAACGGTAGTAATGGAAATGGTGAAGCAGTAAGTGAAGGTTGGTCTGAGAAATATAAAAAGTCTATTGACTGCAAAAATCCAAAAGGTTTTTCACAAAGAGCACACTGTCAAGGAAGAAAAGTGAACGAAGCAAAAGAAAAGGGTGACCATGAAGTGTCGATGGCAAAGACACAGGTCAAAAAATCTATCGATAATCTTCAGAAGGTGGCAAGAGTACTTGCTAAGAAAACTGATAACGACAACTTGCCTGCTTGGGTGCAAGCGAAGTTGACTGATACTGAGCATGATACTGATGCTGCCGCTTCTTACATGACTGGTAAGGAAGACCTTGATGAAGGTAAGCGTGATGGTAAGTCTGCCAAAGATAAAGACTACTCACTTCGTGATTGGTTTAAAGGTGGTGGATGGGTTCAGGCAGGTGGTAAGTATGATGGAAAGCCTTGTGCTAAGCAGAAAGGTCAAAAGACCAAACCATTCTGCCGTGACGCTGATGATCGTGCAGCAATGAGTAAGGAAGAAAGAAACAAGAGAGCAAAGAAAAAGCGTAAGGAAGATCCAAACCCAAATAGAAAGGGTAAGGCAAAGATGGTGAGAGAAGAATATCCAACCCAAGGAACTAAGTATGATGGAAAGTTTGATAAAGCCTTTGAAAAGGCAGTTGAACGGACTGGTGGGAAAAAGGAGGACATCCACAAATTTAAATCACAATTCCAAAAAGCACACTTTGAACCAGAAGGTGAAGTAGTATCAGAAAAGAAGGATGCTTGCTACAAAAAGGTCAAGTCCCGTTATAAGATTTGGCCAAGTGCTTATGCTTCTGGTGCTCTATCCAAGTGCCGCAAAGTTGGTGCTGCTAACTGGGGTAACAGCACAAAGAAAGAAGGTTATGAGTTCTCCAACTGGAGAGATGACTTTGTTCCAACCGAAATTGAAACCACAGACTTAATTACTCCAGACCCTATCCAAGTTCCACCATCAAACCTTCAGAAGATTGAAGAAAAATGCTGGGTTGGATATAAGCAACTAGGTATGAAAAAGAAGGGAAAGAAAATGGTTCCCAACTGTGTGAAGGAAGGATACTCAAACTGGAGAGAAGAACTTTCCGAAGACTGGCAGAAAGTCAACAAAAAAGATAAGACTGACGGAATGAGTCAGAAAGCAGTTAATGCTTACAAGCGTGAGAATCCAGGTTCCAAACTCAAGACTGCTGTAACTGAAAAGAATCCTGGTGGTAAGAGAGCAAAGAGACGCAAGTCTTTCTGCGCTCGCTCCAATGGTCAGAGGAAGATGCACAACATCGATTGCTCTAAGACCCCAGATAAAGCAATTTGTAAAGCACGCAAACGCTGGAGATGCTGATGAAAAGTTTTCAACAATTTCTAACCGAAAGTATCACTATTAATGGTGATTTCAATGGCACCCTCAATGTAGGAGGGTCTTCACCAGAGCAAGCAAGCGAATCTTATTTCGCTGATGTTGTCTGGGAAGGTAAAATATATAGAATGGAGATTGAAGGTTCTATGCCATCTAAGAATGAGTTGGCAGAAAATCTTCAAGGAGAATATCCTGGTGCTGTTGTCCATAACATCTATCCAGCATCTCAGAGTCCTATAAACATTAAAAATACACAAAGATATCGTCCAGAAAGACTGAATTGGGGTGAATAATGGCTCAGTGGAATAAAAATACACAAGACTATCTCAATCAAGAGAGAAGTCTATTTGAAGTTTACATGTGTGCCGACAAGTATGGCAACATTGGTGCTTGTGGTGGAGATACACAATTTGATCTAAATGTTGCTGCTGGCATTACAACCCAGATAGCAAATGTTCATAAGTTTGGTGCAGTATTAACTACATCAGCAACTTATGATACCGTTTGGTCTTATGGTGGTGCTTACACATTTCCATCCTCCGCAGGAATTGTTACTGTAACTTCCAGTTCTGCTCAGGATGATT
>Ga0070752_1002629_pt1 | contig 11454 bp, 9 predicted proteins | sample VirMetDEL_Aug_30_FD_77440 | JGI IMG/M metagenome (GOLD analysis project Ga0070752, IMG submission 77440) | Aqueous microbial communities from the Delaware River and Bay under freshwater to marine salinity gradient to study organic matter... | ecosystem: Environmental > Aquatic > Marine > Coastal ...
ATCACGGCTGTTGTTGCACACCCGCTCCCAAACTATTCCACGACCAGCCATTATACAAGACTGTCGTTATCGCCAGTGAGCAGCCTGACGATCACACTACTAGACGGTGATGTTGTACCTGCCGTACCTGGTGTGGTCACACAAGCCATGTGCAGTTCGTTAGCAATGTGAGCTCCCGGATACAAGCTGAATTCGGCAACACTTTCACCGGCACATGGAAAGATCATATCAGGAGCGGTAGTGCCTACAGCTACAGTGGCTGCTGACGCTGCATCGTAGATCTTTAGGTACACAGCACTCGTATTTGCAGAGTTATCAATACGCACTTGAAAAATATAAGTTGTATTGCCATCTGGAGATTCTAGATTGGCATCTAATGCGGTGTCTAAAACCTCTTGGTCAGCAAATTGTTCAACGATACTTAGTTCGACGTGAGCCATTTTAGTTCCCCAAGATAATTAAGTTGTGGACAACAGCTGGAGTACCAGTACCATCAGCAGCAGTACTTCCAGCCACACTCAAAGCCGTAGAGAATGCCACTCCAAATCGAGCTAGCACATGCATGTCTCGAGCATTAGCATCTGGATTACGATTCCGTATCTTCATAATAGGCTCTGTAGTACCAACAGTTGGGTTGTTGTTGTCATAAAAATGAGCATAGATTGCATTACCCGTAGTTGTGCTTTCGTTCTCGATCACGACAGAAAACACACTACCAGATCCACCGGTCAATATGTCGTTTTGAGGATCAAGCCCAAGTGATGAGATAACAACATATGACGGGAAGCTTGTGCTTTGTTCGTTTGTTTTGATGGCCATTATGCCTCCTTCTGAGCCCTAAGCTCGGCATTTTCTTTTTCGAGGAACTCGACCTTTACACGCATTGCGCTCAGTTCTTCGCTGAGGGAGCGGATCTTCTCTTGCATCTCCATTAGCTCTTTCTCTCGCTTCACATACAATGCACGGAGTTCATCTCGGTATTCATCGATCTTGACACGCAGATCGTCACGATACACATTTTGGTCATCTTTCTCGGCTTGTATACGCTGTTGATCTGTTTGGGTCTTCAGCTTCCAATAGTCCCAAGCCTTGCTCGATGTGAGCGCCACGACAAGTGTACCAACGGCAGTCCAAATGTTAGATTCGTCCATCATCGATCATATCCTCAAGATGTTGTAAAATGTCCAACCCACCACAGTCTGTTTTACGCTTAGTGAGATGATAATGATGCACAATCCCACGGAAGGTTCCGTTGGCACAAACTGGTTCTGTATCGGTGCTCATCAATCCATCTCTGCCGTGGATTGTTTGTAGTGGCACTTGCATTGCGTCATTGCACGCACGCCAAAGGGCTTTTAGGGCCTCTATTTGCTCTGGGTAGAACCCAAGGTGGGCTTCAAGTCGATGGCCGTTTACAAGCGATCCTGTGCATATTGGGCGACGGCCAAATCCTTTGCGCTCATACCACTCATTGTGACGCAGATAATATGCATTGCTGATCTCTACTCCAACGGTACAGTTGTTGAGAGTCCTAGAACCAGCATGCCATGCAATGTGATTGGCGTCCATGGTTTGGTAGATGGTGCCGTCATTGTCGATCAGGAACTGCACACTGATTTTACGCTGATCCAGTACACGCTGACATGACTTTGAGCTTAGGCATACATCCCAATGATTGACGAACATCTTTACATCACGGCGTGAGCCGGTCACATCACGATACGAACCAGGCTTAGCCTTCAGTCCATTCTCTTCGCTCCACAGCACTACCTTGTCCCATTCGATAGGAAAGAAGTTGCCATTGTAGACAATGTGATTTGTTGCCAGTTCGCTGGTCACGGGCTTGTGGTCATCGATATTTTTTTCACGATCGGTATAGATGCGACGATATGTGGTCGGACCAACTAGGCCGTCAGCTGTGAGATCGTGGAAGCGCTGATATGCTTTGATAGCTGTGATGAGCTCGATGTCAAAACCAACCACACCAAACCAATCTGGAGACCAGCCTAGTTTGTTGGCGCTGTCAATGTTGTATGAGATGGGGTCAGTCATTTGCGTCTCTTGTGCGAATATGAAATGCGCTTCTTGCTGGTTTTAGCTCGTTTAAATCGGGTTTTCTCTTTGCTGCTCATCTCGCCAACTGTCTTGGGCGTTTCAGATGAGACTCGTTTTGTAGGGCGACACGCAGGGTAGCCTTTCCGCTTTTCCCCAGAGGAACGTCCACAGGGCTTGCCGGTCTTTACATCGACCCACTTCTCTGCAAACCATCTGCCTAGACCACCTCTTCGCTTTGCCATTACTTTTTCCTCTTGGGACGGGATGTTGTCTTGCGGTATCCACCGCCTTGTTTTTTGTACTCCCGAACCAACCAGGCGTTGGCATATACTGAGGGGTACTTGTCAAACTTACGCTTGGCCTGAGCTTTGACCTTGGCGTAGAGTTTTGCGTTTGTAGGTTTATTGATTGTTTTCTTTGCCATAATAGAGAATAGGGTGCCCCCTTGCGAGGGCACCCATTGTAAAGGTTTATGCGATAGCCATGAATTGTGGCTGGAACAGTACTGAGTATGTACTTGTGCCACCAATAGCCTCAGATTCACTGACGAGGAAACCAACACGGAAGATTTTACTTCCTGAGGTGGTAGGAGCAGTCAATGTAGCTTCACCGGCAGTCTCAGAGAGGAATACTGGTTTACCTACATCAGATGCACTTGGCGCAGATGCAAAGTACATTGGGGCCAACTGACCAACCATGCACATTGCTTGCTTTGCTTCGGCGGAAGCAGCCGTAGGACCATCTTCTAATGCAATACCAATAACATTGTAAAGGTAGTCAGCACCATCGGCGTCAGCATGAGCAAGCTCATTTGTGTCGCTGATGGCAAGCAGATGATATGCGCTGACAGAAGCAGAGGAACCATCACCAGCAGCAAAGTTCATTGAGGTGTTGACAAAAGATACGCCTTGAGCAACCTCAACTGCGGTATTTTGTGAAAGCAAGATGCCATCATCAGCAACAATCGCTTTCTTTGCTTTCAAGACACGATCATTGGTATCAAACTCAAGATACGCATCTGAACCTTGCTTGAAAACCAAAGCATCTGCATCACTGCTATTCAATGTGATTTCACGAGAAGCACCCGACATGTCAATGTTTCCATTCATGTCAAGAGATGTCGCAGCAAGAGCAGTGAAGGTACCAGCGGCAGCGGAGTTTGCACCGATAACAGCATCATCGATCGCACCACCATCAATGTTTACATTGTCGGCAGCTTGTGTGGCGATAGATCCAAGAAGAAGAGTAGAGCGGGCAGATGCTGCATCTGCATCATCAACAAGCGTCTTACCAAAATCAGAGATAGTGGTGTTTGCAGGAAGGGCTAAAGTGTTGATGTTGGCACTTGCACCATCAAGATAATTGAGCTCAGTTGTGGTAGCAGTAACACCATTAAGGATGTTGAGTTCTGTGGTTGATACTAATGCACCATCAAGGATTTCAATCTCTGCTTGGGTAAGCAGAGCAAGAGCAGCAGAGGCTCCAGTTTCCATTCCCGAAAGATTGTCAAGATCAGCGTGGTAAGCTTGAACATCAGTGCCAATAACTAGACCAAGATTGGTTCGAGCACCTGATGCTGTGGTTGCACCTGTACCACCATATGCAACAGCAATGGCAGTGGCGTTCCAAGTACCTGAACTCAGAGTACCAACAGATGTTAATGAAGAAGCTGTAACGCCTGAACCAAGAGTTGAAGCAGAGAGAACAGTAGTACCTGCGATCTTGTATGAGTTGCCGCTTGCAGCGTCAATGTCAATGTTACTCTTCCATGCGGTTGAGGCATGATTGTATTGCCAAGTAATGTTGGCATCGGTATTGGCGAGTGTAATACCACCATTGTTGACAGCAGAAGCTGCAACTGAACCGTCACCCAACTGAACATTCAAGTCATCAATTTGAACGGTAGTTGAGTTGATTGTAGTTGTGGTACCACTTACAGTAAGGTTACCATCAACTTCGAGGTTACCAAGAATCTTGGCAATGTCGTCTTGGGTAGGAACGATGGGGACAATGTTAGAGGCATCAAAGCCTAGGATTTTATAGGTTGTCATTTTGAGGGAATCTCCTATGAGAATTTAACGATGGTCATGGGCATTATGAGGCAAAGCCCATCAGAGTTTTGTAAAAACCCTACACGAATAATAGCACGACCTGAGGCCGTTGGTGCTGTCAAAGAGGCCTGACCAGCAGTGGATGATACATAAACGGCCTTGCCACGATCGGCATCTGTGAGGGCATGTGAAAAGTTCACGGTTCCTACCCCAAATTGTAACAGATCGATCGAATCGCCTGCTGACGCATTTGCGGTTGCAACGCCAACGCAGTGTACGCCAAGATCATCAGCTTTCTCCAAAAATCCAAAAGCCCCATTGACGATGGGGCGTAGCAGATCACCTGCTGTAACGGATTCGTTGACGATTGCTGGGACACGTACAGTTTCGGCATCAGTGTCATCTCCTGTAATCGAGCCTCCGACAAAGAATGAGCCGGAGAACGACATTTAATTACCCCTTTCCGAGTTGGTTCCAATAGAGTCTTGCACGAATGCATTTAAGGTTTGTGACTGTTCCCGAAGGTTTGATCCATAGATAAACCTTGTCAGCCTCAACCTCATTAGCAGCATCAAATGGAGTCGTAGGTACAACGTCGAAGGTCAGTGTCACCATGTATTTGTATTCTGTTCCATCTACTCGTTGAACGAGTGCGATGTTACCAGATCCTTGTGTTGGACCAGCTGCGATTTGAAAGCCATCGCTGTCCCAGCTTAAAAAAGGGCCTGAACTGCCTACATTTAAGTGACCACCATATGTGCCATTACCTGGACCATTACTCAGAATGAGCTCAAGATGGCTCCATTTGACCATCCCAGTGGGAAGGCCTTGGAACCATTTTGTGTCTGTTGTATCTGATGGCTTTTGCATGGTGACCTTGACATGAGCTGAACTGGCCCCTGACAAGGCAACACCACCTGCATATGCAGCATCAAATTCTATGAACCCTGAGGACATGGATCACCTATGCAATGCTGATAAGACTGTAAACTACAGTGATTTCAACAGTACTAGCACTTGCACCGCCACCAACATAATTTAACTTTTGATTTTCTAATAAAAGCACATTGGCAAAATCGGCAGAGTAAATCATTTGTTTAGCACCATCGTTTGCAAGATCAGGCATATTTGTAGCTTCAACAATATCGACACCAGATGCCACCTCAATGCTAGCTGTAGCAGTTGGCAGGTCCTGGTCACCAGTAAAGACAAAATATTTTGGCAGGATGAAACTATCTGTACCTACCGAAGGAATAATGTCTGCATTACCATTTGCTGCAACAGTTATCGTATGCTTGAACTCTTTGGTCAGAAGAAGATACTCAAGAGCACCAGTAGAACTGTCTTGTGATGCCACAACAAGTTCAACCGAGTCACCATATCCGACAAAACAAATGAACGCATTATTTGCGTCTTGAAGAGTAATCAACTCACCGGAATCTGAAGCGTTGTTGAAGATGCTGATTCGACGGCCAACCATGTTGAGATCAGCGCTTGCATAACCAGGTAGTTTCAGTGTGTTGCTACCTGCCGGATCAACAATCAAGACATGACATTTCATTTGGTTGTCACCAGCGGTCAATGTCAAGGCAGTTGTGCCTGAAAGCGTAATAGACTGAACACCATCAACAAGGCCACATACGGGACCATCGCTAGCAAACTTGATGTCGTGTTGGATTTCTCGGCCGCTCATGGCCTGTGGAATATAAGACATGGGTATACCTCTCCTAAGGGTTTCGTTTATAGCATATCAAAATAATTTGGGGATTGAGCCATAGATGTGCCATTTTGGGTGATGATTATTGTGGCTGGTCTTTCCTGAGCTTCTCTTTTGTCTCAGCTTGGATGCCAGCAGCCTCAACACGAGAGGGCATTGTTATCTCTCGTTTCGTTGGTGGTCTGTACTCAGTATCTACATATCCGGCATCATACTGTTTTAACCTGTCTCCAACAGCGTACAGAACTTTCTGCATCTGTACGTCATATGTCGAAATAGGCACATTGCGTAGCCCTAAGATATCAGCATACAGCTCTTCATATGTCATTCCTGGTGGTCTGTAAAACTCACCACTGTTCAACACTTCAAGCAGTTGTAACGATTGTTGTTCAGACCGACCCATGAGAGGATGAGCTGCCATAATCGTGCTGTAGATGATAAATTTAAAGGCATCTTCATCCGAATCAAAAGCATACATCTCATCACCAAATTTATGAAGCTTTGTATAGTCGGAGCGTGTTTGATTGCCTGCTGGACGAATGCGTACTTTAAGCCATGGCCCATACCAAGTTTCATCGGGAATGCCATTTGCACCCTGAAACATCCAACTCATGGAAGGATTTTCTACCAATGCCTGAGGTAAAGTTCTAGATGATTTAATATCTCTCCCAGTAAAGAGAGATGTTTCATATGCTGCGGTGAGTGGAGCCGAGATTATGGGGGTGATTTGGTTCAAAGCAAATTTGGCACTTTCACCCCTGTCTGGACCGAAAATAGCCTTGAAGGTATGCATCATGACCAACAATCCGTCCGGTGCGTTCAACGCAGGAAAGATATACATCTTGTCGTCATATACATCACTGTATATTTCAAATGTGTAGATCCCATCCTCTGTGTATTGAATCAGATCATATGCATCAATAAACTTCTGGATGTCTACAGCCGTCCCGTCGGGAGTTGTATATCCTAATACCTGAGCAACATCTAAATCTGACAGACGGCCCTCATCAAACATAATCATCAAACCGACAAGGTCAGTTTTATACGCTGCTGCCATCTGAACAATGTGAGGCTGTGGAAAGCTTTCTGAATTTCGTATGGTGATCATCAAGTGTTCCTTGATGCGTGGATGATGAATCAAACCATTGAATGTCAATGTGTAACCGCCAGTGTCTCCTCGCAAGAAATTATAGATTGGCGTACCAGGTAAGAGCGCAAGACGACTGTGGTAAAACTCATTGACCGCATATTCAGTATAGCCCTGTTGAACATTACTTCGTACTGACTGGTTGATTAAACGCATCTGTGATGTCACACGGCTTGGGCGAGTCAACAGTTCACTCAGTATCAAGCCAGTGTTCTTGCGCATGAAACTGTAGAATGTGAAGACCTGTCTATAAACATCCTTCTCTGTTTCAGTCAAATCAGCATAATCAAACATGACACGCCGAACTTCTTTCGCCGCCAAAGATGGACTCATACCGCTGTCCAATCTCTCCATGAACAAAGCAACACGGTAGACATTGTCTAAGGCTTCAGCTCCTCCCAAGAAGACCTTTGAGTTCAGGTTGGTAAAAGCTCGCACTGAGCCTTGAGTAGATTTGGATATGGCGCTTGATCTCCACATCTCTGAACCAATCAAGTCCTCTTGCAACTGTCGGCCAAGCTCAGCAGTGACCATCGATGAACCAACGCTGTTCTCAGTCATCATGTTGGAGATCATATTGGGAGTGTACATAGAGCCATCTGCTGCCACCAACACACGTGGACGGTCAGTCATACGACGTGACCCAAATGTTAGGTCGTACATCACTTGGCTGTAAAATATAGGATGACGTGCCACAGTGCCCACAACGCTTAATACACCTTCCATTCCCCGACCAATGATTAGCTGAGACAAACCACCAATCAAGTTACCAAAGTAATACCGTAAGTTAGGTATACCGAAGCCTGAGGTTACTGCTTGCTTGAACGTGGTCAATACATCAAATGAAATCTGCTTTAGAGAACTGTTCATTAAAGTACGCACAATAGCTTGTACAAATTGAGATGATTTGGCTGAGAACACACGTCCCGGTGAGCTCTCCAAAAACGCTTCGTACTCTTTGATTGGCACATTGTTCTTAACAAACATGGCATCGTTGTATGCATCTGTTAAGATTCTTCTTTGCGTGTCAAATCTGACAGTTGGGTCCAACAAGTTTAAGTCTGATATGTTGTTCTTAAACATGTAATATGAGGCTGCTTCAGTGACATGCAAGCAGTTGTTGTAAAGGCCCATATATACATTGTTGATATATTCGTTGGTTATGAGATCAAAATTACCATTTGACTTGATGAATGCTTCAGACAGTTCATCACCAAGGTATTTTTGCATTTCCGCACTTGTCATCACAGTGTGTATTTCATCAGCAGCGTTTGCTTTGCGGATCAGTCGATTGTATTCACCAAACTGCCGCCGTGTCATCTGAAGGAAGCTGTCCACGGGTTCATCTTTGATAATAGCTACTCCCACAGGAGCAAAGTCAGCCATCAATCCGTTGAATAGTTCCTCTACATCTTGATGAACCAACAAGCGACTACCGTCAGGCAAAATCATTTCTTTGGTCGGAGCCTGTTGCTGTCGAATCGTGAAACCTGATGAATCAATAACTTGCTTGGCAATATCACGAATAATACGTTGATGTTTCGGGGGTGGAGTGACATAACCACCCTTGGTCTGGGTAACATCGCCTTTAGATAACAATGTTGCGATCTCTTCAATGATTTCTTCCTTAATCACACTAGACTGCGTGATAGGATCATCATCAAATATGTCATTGCGTTTCGCTATGATCTTCTGTAGGTTACCATCGGTATATACAGCATAGATCTCCTCGGCTGCATTCAAATGCATGTCTTCTGCGATCATCCGTGCAAACATTTCAAAATAGACCCCAGTCGGATCATTCTGAGCAGATGGACTAGGCATACTGACAACGCCACTTTCCATTTTCATTGGAATAGTAGACAAAGTTGTTTCTGATCCCAATCGTGTAGCCAAGCTAAACAGAGTATCACGAACGACCAGCTTCTCAGGCGTACCAAGACGTATTTGATTGGCTATGGTTGCCAAAGCTTCTGCATCCAAATTATCTAACTGATCGACTCTGTGTTGTATTCCAATTGCGTCGAAGACCTCTTGTAAACCTTCGTCGGCTAGGCGTATATCACTTGCTTTCGAGTTGGTGATGTATCCAAACTGTATTGCAATGTCATTGATGTCACTCGGCTTCCAAGCGATACCATCAGGTGGATTGACTGCTGAGTACTCTCCCTTCGACATATTTGCAATGTCAAAGTCATTTACTGAGAACTGACCTGTGTAAAAGTGTGTGTATGCGGTAGCTGCTGCTTGGCTTGTGATGTCGCTTGTAACACCTAAGGATTGTAGTATCTTACCACCACGTCGTTCAATCAAACGCTTGCGTCGATGTACAATCTCAAACAGGTCTAGAATCATCATTTCTACTTCACGACGACGATCCACATTGGTCAGCTCAGATTTTTTTACCTCTCTCAGTTGTCGTACCGTCTCTAACTCTTCGACATGAGTCAACAATGTTTGTTGGCTGACAAGCATTGCTTCTACTTGATTCAGAATACTACTTGATGACCCAATGTATGACTGAACAAAGAATGCCTTAAAATTGGACTTTTGCTCCACATTGAGCGCCTGATATATGTCTTGGACTGCATCCTCAGCAATAATAGCCAATCGACCAGCTTGTGTGTTTTTGCCTTCCCGAAGAGAGATATAATCACGCACCTGTTGAATCTGAAAGGACAAAGATTGTTTTTGCTCTGGCTTCAACATGCTTAAAATGCCGTCAAGTGTATCTTGGGTCAATGTCTTGGTGTACAAAGTATTGACTGTCGGATTCGTGTTCACCTGGTTGATGAACTCGTCAAAGTTACGGGACAGCTCCATCACCAGGCTGACATCTGTTATGCCAACCGGTGGTGTCAGCATGCGTCGCATCTCTTGCATGATTTCAGTAACTGTTCGTGTGCTTGGTCGGCCTATATTACTACGAGCTTCATTGAATAAAGCACGGAACTTGTTCTCAACGCCTTTGGTCCTTGATTTGATGTTCTGTAGGACATCGTAAAATTGAGGAGTGACCTTACCTTCAAGTTCATCTGTAACAATGAATCGTTCTCTTAAACTTTTAAACTTCTCATTGAACTTAGATAAGAAAGATCTTTTGTCCATATTGACAAACATCTGTTGAACAGCACTCACTACATTTTGTGGAACTGACTCAAGCTTTTTATTACGAGCTCTCGCTGTTGGTATCGCATTGTCAATGATTGAATCACGTACGCCGGTAATCTCATGCAAATACAGTCTGTGTGGACCATCACCTGCCAAGTCAGTTATTAAGCGCTCACTCATATTTGAACGCATTGGTCCATTTTGCAGGCGATCGATCAATCCACGTAACCCAGAAGCATCAGCCCCAGCTGCATCCAAATCGATGTATGGCATTGCCGACAGGTCAAGTTGATTGGTGTACATCATGTGATACTGTGCGTTTTCAGCATCAACCTTTACAAAATTACTCAGTTCATCCATTGATTTGCCCAAAGCCGTTTCCAAGCGGAAACGAGCTCGTCGAGCCACATTGGTGACCATGCTTTGTGGTACTACGCTGCGAGCGGTCATGGCAACAAGCGGATCACTGGTCATGATATTTGTTTGAGCATAAAGTTCACCAACACGCATTGCTTCAAACTTTATTGCAGCATCGATCACATCAATACCTTCTTCTCTCGCTTTCTTTAAGAAAGCAGCATCTGCCGCATCTGCTTCCTTGGCAGAGTCAAAGCCTTTCCATCGGGATGGCAGCAAGCTTCTTAAGACCTCCTCTTGTGTCTGACCCTTTGACTTAGCAAACTCTTTCTTCTGAGCCGCAGCGACATCTGGTCTTTGTTCAGCTTCTGCTGTTGCCTGTCTACCTTTGACTTGCGGAGGCTTACTGATTGGCTCTTTCATAGGAACTACTGTGGCTACTTCTTTGCCGGTCTGCATTTCCCGAAGGACTGTGTTGACAGCTTGTAGTAAGCCTTCTGATGGGTCTATCCTGTACTGGGGTACATCTACATATCCAGACCTCACAGCAAGTGTCAGATTGTCATTTACGCCACCTAGTAGCTTACCAAAGTGTGGGCTTATCTTTGAAGCTTGTCTCGCAAAAAATGCCCGTGCCGCTTCAAAAGCATTAGGTACATGCATGTCTTCATGAAGCACCATATTAGACATTGCTTGAGCAAACTGCTCTTGACCCTTACGAGTCAACATAAGACGCCCATCTGAGCCAACTACATGGTCTAAATGCTTGGCTATGCTTTGGTAATGTGTTTCACCAAGCATCGTTTCCAATAGGTGGCCATTCTCATGGATGAATGTATAGAGGCTAGCTTGATCATCTAAGAAGATGTATGGCTTGCCATCTTTCATTTTGAAATGCGAATCACCACTCTTGAGATCATCAAACTGACGGCTTACTGGGTTTGGCGTTATCTTTGTATCAGCGGTCTGTTGCGCAATGTCTGACCGTAGATCATCAACAGATAATCCATTCTGAT
>Ga0070752_1002631_pt1 | contig 11447 bp, 7 predicted proteins | sample VirMetDEL_Aug_30_FD_77440 | JGI IMG/M metagenome (GOLD analysis project Ga0070752, IMG submission 77440) | Aqueous microbial communities from the Delaware River and Bay under freshwater to marine salinity gradient to study organic matter... | ecosystem: Environmental > Aquatic > Marine > Coastal ...
AGAGTTTGATAACATTAAGGGCTGGGACAATGATGTATGGTTTAACAGTACTTGGGATTCTTATGTAGATACAAACGAAGATGAAATATTTACTTTTGATGGTTCTACCACACAGATTACATTAAGTTCACCATTAGAAGCAAATACAGTCTATAACGTATACTTGAACAACACAAGATTAGATGATCCAGCATACGACGGGTCTACTATTGTAGATAACCCTAATGCTATTATGGAATCGTTAATTGGCGATGGCTTAACACAAACATTATATCTAGATGAGTTTAGAATGCCAGGATCTGCTAATTATGCAGAAATAAAAGTAGTACAAGGCGATGTGCTTGTAATTAGAAAAACTTCGAGTGACGGTACATTTGCTCCTATGCCTGACAGTATTGATACAAACTTATCTGGCGGTAATTTAACATATGGTAATGCTCAGGGTTTATTAGCAAATGATATTACAATAGACGGAGATAATTTTGTAACTCCTAATACAAGCGGAAGCGTAGAAGAACATGTACCTGGACAAGTACTAGACACCTTAAACATCAAGGTAACACAAAAAGCTCAAGGCGGTTCTAGCGTAATATCGTCAGACACTTATTACGGCGACGGAAGTACAAAAATTTACAAAGTAAATGCAGATGTATTTTTAAATAATCAGATTATTGCAAGATTAAACGGAGATATAGTTGACACAGCAGAGTTTACTGTAGATTTTAATAATTCAAGCATAGAATTTAACACTGCACCTGCAAATGGAGATATTATATCTATAAGTAATTTCTCTGTAGGCGGCAACGATATTTTAGCTTCGGAATCATTAATAAGTGACGGTAGTACACTAAGTATAATAACAAGTGTGCCTTACAAAGAAAATTTACAAAGTATTGTATCAGTAGATGGCATAGAAAAAGAACATCAGCTTGTAAACGACGACGCAGGTAACACGGTTGTTGAATTTGCAGATTCGATACAAGAAAATGCTGAAATACAGTATAACATATACAATACTAGTGATCATATAAACTACAGTCAGTTGTCTATAGAAAACTTAACAGCAGATGGTAGTTCTACACAGTATGAAGTTCAAGAAGGTCAAACTGGATCTCTAAACGAATGGCAAGTAGTAGTCACTGTAAACGATCAAGTCTTAGATCCAGGATATTACGAAACCTTTAATTTGACAGCAAATGTTTTTGAATATTCTTTAAATAAAGAGCAAGTTGATTTAGGCAATATACCTGGTTATACAGTTGAGGTATATATAGATGACACAAAATTACAATACTTGCAAGACTATGATTGGGATTCAGACAGAGCTGCTGTAATTTTAGACAACAATGTTGTAAGTTTTAATGCAGGGCAGGATTTAAAGGTATATGTAAGACATAATGCAGAATATCAGTTTGGTAATTTTGTAAATGAAGAATTTATAGTAGATAATAATACTATTACATTTGACACAATATATGCTGAGAATGCAAAAATTAAAATTTATAGATTTAACAATGCTACGCATCAAGGTTTGATTAGAGATAGAATCACAGTTAAATCATTGTCTGGGTTACAAGAAAATACAAAAGAATGGAGAAAAATTTCCAACATAATAAACAAAAAAATTAATCTTACAACAGAAACTGTTGACGCACAGTATGTTTGGCTATCGAGAAATAAGCAATTACTGACGCCAAATGTTGATTATGTAATAGACTCTAGCAAAAAAGTAATAGAAATTATTACCGATGTAGATTTAGGCGATGAATTTTTAGTTATACACTTTGCGGCTGGCCCTGTACAAAGTGAACTTTCGTGGATACAGTTTAAAGATATTTTAAATAGGACACGATTCTACGCAATTACTAATAATCAAGAATATACTTTAGCTGACGATTTATATTGGTATGATAAAAAGCTTACTCTAAAAAATGCAGATAATCTTCCATCACCGGGCGTAAATGATAAGCCGGGAATAATATGGATAAACGGAGAAAGAATTGAATATTATGTAAGAGATGGTAATGTGATATCTCAGTTAAGAAGAGGAACATTAGGAACCGGCGCTCCTATGATGCATGAAAAATCTACAGAGGTTTTATATATAAATGATGAGCATAAAATTCCTTATAAAGACGAAACGTACACTACAATCTTTACTGCTGACGGAACATCTAGCGAGTATGAATTAGACTTTACGCCAACAAGTGAGTCAGAGTTTGAAGTTTTTGTAGCAGGGTCTAGATTACGTAAAAATTCTATTGCTAGTTATAGATTCGAATATACAGATGACCAAGGAAATGTAATACAACCTATTGATCAAGATTCACCAGAAGGCGACATAACTTTAGAGCCTGATTTTACTATAGTAGATGATACTAAATTAGTGTTAAAAAATACACCACCTGAAAATGTTAAAATTCTAGTAATTCGCAAGAAGGGAATGTCTTGGTATGAATCAGGTAAAAGTTTAAAAGATAGTGCTACGCCGGCAGCAGTGTTTTTACAAAATGTATCTGCCTAAAAGGTCAGATAAATATAATTATTAGGATATAAAAATGAACGACGCAATGAAAGATTATAACGGAGTGCATATTGAAGGTCATATAAAAATACATGATCCTGACTCTGGCGAAGTATTAATTAATAAACGCAATGCTATACATTATGAAAACATGAGTATAAGTTTAGCAGAAAGTATAGGTAATTCAAGCAGCGGTTTTATATATCAAATGGCATTTGGTAATGGTGGAACAAGTGTTGACCCAACAGGCATTATTACTTACTTGACTCCTAACAGCACTGGCACTAATGCAAGTTTGTATAATCAAACTTACAGCAAAATTGTCGACGATAACAGTGTTGAAAACGTAGATCCGTTTAGAAATAAAATTGAAACTAGACACGTAAGCGGTACTAACTATACTGATGTGTTTGTGTCATGTCTTTTAGATTACAGTGAACCAGAAGGTCAAGATGCCTTTGATAATTCACAAACTACAGACGGAATATTTATATTTGACGAGCTTGGATTAGTAGCGTATGATCCAAACGGTGAAGGTAGATTGCTTACTCATGTAATTTTTCATCCAGTGCAAAAGAGTCTTAATAGATTAATTCAAATAGATTACACAGTTAGAATTCAAAGTCTAACTGGGTTTAATGAGGAATAAAAATGGCCTACACTATAGAGTTCTCAGACAATACAACTAAAAATCCAATAGAGATAGAAGATAATACTATCAATACAGAAACCAGTTTAAAACTACCTGGTAAAAATTCTCTTGGATACGGGCAAGTTATTGCAGAAAATTTAATTAGATTACTTGAAAATTTTGCTAGTCCTGTAGAACCTATAAATCCAATAGAAGGTCAAGTATGGTACGATAATAATGCAGAGCAACTTAAAGTTTATGACGGAACGAAATTTTCAAGTGCAGGCGGATTGCAAAAAAGCTTAACAAGGCCAGAAGTTGCTGATAGTGTCGACGGCGATTTGTGGGTTGATCAAAGCTCACAACAATTGTATTTGTTTAATGGTAACAATTGGATTTTAGTAGGTCCTGAATTTAGTGATGGATTAACTACAGGAGCTACTGTAAAGCAAATTGTAGCAACAGATAATAATGAATATAATGTAGTTGTTTTAGAAGTAGAGCAAAATGCTATTGCAATTGTATCTAACCAAACATTTACTCCAAAACAAACTATACCTGGATTTATAGGAAAAGAAATAAAGCCAGGCATAAACCTTGCAGTGACTCAACCAGATGCACTAGTAAATCCTGATCAATATGAAAACTTAGTAAAATATCATGGCGTAGCAGAAAAAGCAGAAAATTTAATTGTAGGCGACAAAGTAGTAAGCGCAGGCAATTTTTTAAGAAGCGATGTTGAAAGTACAACACAATACCCCTTGCGTATACGTAATGCAGATGCTTTAAAATTAGGTGTAAATAATGAAATATCGTTCTCAATTGATAATATTAATGGAGTTATTAGTAACAGTGTTCAAAACGGTAATATTGATTTTAGACTTAGACAATCTGGACAAACAAAAACTGTACTAAGTTTAGCAAGTGATCAAAAAGTAGGCATCAATAATCAAGCACCTGAAGAAGCACTAGACGTAGATGGAAATATTACTGCTACAGGTAATATAAAAGGTGCAGGCGGTGTTGAATCAAACGATTTTCAAACTGGGTCACTTGTAATCACCGGCGGTGCAGGTATATCAGGAAATTTAAATGTAGGTGGCGGCGCAACATTTAAAGAAGGCTTAGTAATTGGTAATCTAGACATTCCAGAAAATGATGCAAGAAATGATTTAATTATACCAGACTTAGACAGTGCCCGCAACATAGGTAGAGCAGATTTAAAATTCAAAAACATTTATGCTTCTAGTTTTGTAGGTAATGTGCAAGGGAATGTTTTTGGATCAGTAAGTGGTAATGCAGGCACTGCATCGAGATTAACAAATAGCACAGTATTTCAGTTTACTGGAGACGTAGAAACAGTTTCTAATGATTTTGATGGTAGCACAGGTACTACAAAAACATTTAATTTGACCATTGCACCTACAGTAATTAATACCAAAGACTTAACAACAGAAACATTTAATTCTGATCAAATTCTTGTAGAAAGACTAGACGGATTAAACACTGGTCTTAAAAGAATTACAAGACAAACTTTTTTAAGTAATATTCCCGGCGTTGTTCCAGTAGGCGGAATGATGATATGGCCTACAAGTGCAGTGCCTTTAGGATGGGCTTGGTGTAATGGAGCAGAATTAGATATTAACATATATTCACTGCTGTTTAATGTTATAGGATATACTTATACACCAGTTGATGGTCTTGGAAATCCAACATCAACTGAAGGAACTTTTGTTTTACCAGATTTACGAGGTAGATTGCCTTTAGGTGCGTATAATATGGGCAGTACAACACCATCTGCAGATACCAATAGAGTAACAGGAGCTAGTGCGCAGACAATAGCAGCAGTAGGTGGTAATGAAGAAGTTACTATCGATGTGGAAAATTTACCCGAACACGAACATGATTTAAAGTCCAGCACCGGACAGCAGTTCTATGCCTATAGGGAAATACAAGAAACGCCAACACCTAGTGGAGTGTCAAGTGGATCGTTTGAAGTTGCCTTAAGTGATACAAGCGAGAGAATTGCATCTAGTGGCGGCGTGCTTAATCCTACAACAGGACAACCATTAGATGTTACGAATCCGCATTTAACAATGAGCTACATCATCTATACAGGAGTTAATTAATGAGTTATAGGATTAATAAAACTAACGGCGATATATTAACAGATCTAATAGATGGTGTATTAGATACTACATCAACTGATCTAGCACTAATAGGGCAAAATTACACCAACTTTGGCGAAGCACTAAACGAAAATTTTGTTAAACTACTAGAAAATTTTGCTTCTACTACTGCACCTGAGAATGCATTATTAGGTCAAATATGGTTTGATATTGCACAAGGTAGATTACTTGTATATAATGGTGAAAATTTTGTTACTACAAACGGCAATATAATAGGACCTGTAGCAAGTAACGCTGATATTGGTGATATTTTTATTGATACTAGCGTAGATCAATTGAAATTTTATAACGGTGACGAATATATTACTGTAGGACCTAGCTATACCAAAGCACAAGGAAAAACTGGTACTGAAGCAATAACATTAACTGATACAGTTGGTGTACCAAAAACAGTTCAAGCTCATTATGTAAATGGCTTTTTAGTAGGTATATCTAGTAGAGAAGAGTTTACACCAATTAACACTGTTGGTATATCATTATATCCAGCAAGTACACCAATCAAGGTTGGTTTTAATCCTACAGATGTTGATAATTATAAATTTAGGGGAACAGCACTTTCAACAGACACACTTGTTGGTGCAGATGGTAACAATTATTCTCCAAGTAATTTTGTTAGAAATAATCAAAGAGATAGCGAAAATGTCTTAGTTGATCAAAACATAGAATCAGGATTATTTGTAAAAGGTACAAGCGGGTTATCTATTGGATATCAAGATTCAAAGTATGGCACATTAAAAGTTGACACTTCCACAACAAATACTGTTTTAGATATAGAAAGACAAAACAATGATTTTGTAATAAGAGTTCTCGACGATACAACACGAGTTGATGCTTTATATATAGATAGTAGTGAAAGCAGAATTGGTATTTTTAATAGCACACCGTCTACAGAATTAGACGTGATTGGTACTATTACAGCTACCGAAGTAGTAAGTGATTTTAAAGGAAGCGTATTTGCAGACGATTCTACATTACTAGTAGATGCGGTAAATGGAATAATTCCCGGATATATTAGTTTATCTGTGCTGCAAACTGAAGTTGCAGCAAGCACCGACTTTGCAGATTTCCAAGCTAGAATTGCTGCATTGTAAAATCTTATAAATTAGGCTAAATACTTGTAACTGAGAGGTTAAGCAAGCATGGCATATACAATTAATACCTATGACAATGATGTATTAACAGTTGTCGAAGACGGCACTATTGATCAGACTACGGATCTCAAACTAGTAGGACGTAACTATGCAGGTTACGGTGAAATACAAAATGAAAACTTTGTATTTCTACTTGAAAATTTTGCAGGCGCAAATCAACCACCACGAAAACTAACTGGACAAGTTTGGTACGATGCTGGTTCCGGACGCTTAAAATATTGGAACGGTGTTCGCTGGAGAAACACCGGTGGTACAGAAGTTGCACCAGAACCGCCAGTAGGGCTATTAGAAGGTGACCTTTGGTGGGATAATGATGATTTGCAGTTATATGCGTACACCGGTAATGAATTTATTTTAATTGGTCCACAAGATGCAGGCGAAGGTGAAACTCTTTGGAAGAGTGTGTTAATCCGTGATACACTGGGAATTAATCACCAAGCAATTATTGCTGTAATTAATGATGTTACAGTGTATATTGTAAGTAACGACAACGAATACACAATTGATCAAGCTGTAAATGCTTATCCGGGATTTGATAATGTATTCCCAGGCATGACTCAGATTAATACTACAACTACTGATCCTGCCGGCGATGCTTACGGCCCAGGAGTAACTTCTAGTGATCATATATTCTGGGGCACAGTACGTAACGCAGAAATGCTAGGAGGCGTATTAGCACAATATCACATTAAAGAAATTCCTGGAATTACAACTCAATTACAAGAAGCAGTTGATGTTAACAATGACGGTGGTATAGCAATAGGTGCTAGTAAAGATTTACAGATTTTCATAGAAAATGGTAATGAAGCAGTTATACAAAATCAACAAGGCTTAGTAACAAAGTTGCGTGTGAAAAGCGGTGGTGGCGCAGATGTTGATGTTATACAAGCAAAAGCTGGAGAACTATTACCGGGGACAGGCCAAAGTGTTAATGTAGGTAGTGCAGCAAGTCCGTATATTGATATGTATGCAAGTAACTTTATTGGTACTGCTAGCGATGCACTGGGATTAAGAGTTGGTGGTACAGTATATCCAGGTAGCGTTGATACAGCAGCAACTGGTACTGGAAATACAGTTGCTATACGTGATGCAGGCGGCAATTTAAATGCAGTGCTATTCCAAGGCACAGCTACTAAAGCAAAATATGCTGACTTAGCTGAAGTTTATACAACAGACAAAGATTATGCAGTAGGGACCGTAATGACGGTGAGCACGTATGAAGATACAGAAACTAGAGAATATACTGAAAATTCTTTTGCAGCTATAGGAGTTATTTCTGAGAAACCAGCACTGTTGATGAATGCCGAAGCTGAAGGACAAGCAATTGCACTTAAAGGCCGTGTGCCTGTAAAAGTCAAAGGGCCTGTAAATAAGGGTGATCGAGTTTGGGCTTGCAATAATGGCTGTGCAAGTGTAGAACAAAAGTTTCATCTTGTAGGCATAGCGTTAGAAACAAATATAAATACTGACGAAAAGCTTGTTGAATGTTTTTTAATGGTGTAAGGAATTATTGTGGCAGTTGAAGTCGGTGATATTATTGGAGCAGCTGAGTTTGAAGATCTTAGAGCAAAAGTTGTAAGAATTATCGGAACTCCTACAGGATCCTGGAGTATTAATACTATAGGTACTACAGCGGGTTACTTTAACCCGCTAAATGCAGTACCGGTAGTTGCTGAAGAATTAATAACAGCAGCAGACTGGAATCTATTAAGACAGGACATTATAAGAGCATATGTGCATATCAATGGTAATGAACCAACTGGTGATCTAGCTATGCCTGTATTGTCTAATAATGATACAGTTGATGCGGACATATATAATACTTGGGAAGCAGTTCAATTACAAAATACAAACAATAGAAATACCTGTCATCCTAGTCAGAAAAGCCTAAGTAATGCTAGTATTGGAAGTATACCGACACCGTGGAACGGAATTCAAACACATGTGTTTGATATGGTTTGGGAAAGTGAAAATCACAAAAAAGGCTTTTTTAACGCAGGCGGCGTGCTTAGATTAAGCGGGAGTGCATCTCTTCCTAATAGTCCCGAAGATAAAGATACAGATTGGGCTAATATTGTGGCAAGTATAGGCACAGTTGAAATTAAAAATCTTAGTATTACAAGTAGCGGATTAGGCACTATTAAAATAGCACAAACTAATGGCAGCGGTGTTACTTATGCTGGATGGTGGGCAATAGATGCATTACCTTTGAATACACTTACAAAACTCTACACTTTGAATGCTGGAGATGTATCTGGTTTCCCTAATTATGACGAAAACTATTACGAAATTGAAGTAGAAAAAATTTCTGAGACACGTTATAGATTTACAGTGACCTTTAATGATGCTGATACTGGCGACCCAGGAGCTAATCCCGGCAGTGGTGTAGATGAAGACGTAAGAACAAATATTAATAGTAATGTGTTTGTGGAAACCCCTAGCGGAGATTATATAAGTTTGCCGGTGCCTGTATTTTCTGAAGGACCCAGTAACACTTTAGTATTGGCATAAAAAATGGGCACAGTAACATCAGTAGCAACTACAAATAGTATTACAGCAACAAAATATAACGATCTAGTTAATGAAGTAAATGCAATAATAGATACACCTAGTGGATCATATGTAAATGATGGCACAGAAGGAACTATCCAAGGTTATGGCTCATCTATAACACAAGGTAGCACTGTAACTAATGTCGATAAAATTACTGCTGATGATTGGAACACAGTTTCTAATATTGTTAACTTGGTTACAGGACATAGAACTGGCACTGTTGGCAGTCTTCCAACACTAACATCAACTGAAAAAATAACCGCAGCAAAATATAATGCAATAGCCGCGGCTCATAATACAAATTATGGTGATAGATTTACTGTTGATAGTACAAATACAAGTTTAACAACAGTTACTACCGGTACACTAGCTGCTGGCTGGAATGGTAATAATCAGCATGTTTTTAACATTGTTTTTGCGTCTGAAAATGATAAATTTGCTTTTTTTAACACAGGTGGCAGTTTGCGCATTACTGCAAGTGCTACATATACCGGTTCAGAAGCAAAAAGTATTGACTGGCGTAATATGGTTAATAATTTAGAGCAGGTTGATATATTTGCAGATAGTATAACCTATACAAATAGTGCGTATGCAGGATCAACTAAATTAGCATCGTACGAAGGGTGGTATTTTTTAGATAGTAAACCTAACGGTACTCCTGATACAGAAATATATAAGTTTACCAGCGATATAGATGGCGGCGATGCTGTTTATAATGAAAACTATGTGAGATATAGATTTAGACGAGTTAATGATACTACCTATACTATATTTTTAGATTTTTATGATGCGGATGTAGGCGATCCTCTTAATGATGAAAATGTACAGACAGTAGTTACAACTACTGTAGATGTTATTACACCTACGGGTACTTTTGCTGCAACTACGCCTACATTTAGTGCAAATGGTAGCACAGTAGGATTTACGGCAACTAGTGGGGTGCCAAGTGTAACACCAAGTGTAACATCCTTCACTCACGTTGCTGCCTCCTATGAGCGCTCGACGACCGACACGACGACAAAAACGTTTACTGTTCCGGCAGGTGCTCAGGCTGGCGATTTGCTGATTGCTACTAGTTTCATGGATGGAGATAACAACATTCCTAATGACGCTTCGCAGCTCGGCGCTGCTGAAGGTGAGTATACCATTTCCGATCCTTTAACGGGATGGGCCAAAGTAGGAGCAAGCACGGGTGGGATTGAGTATCCCGAAGGTGTCACATGGATCAGAGTTTGGGATGGTGTTACGTCTTCGTGGACAGTAACCTGGAACAATACCGATAGGTCAGCAGGTGTTATGGTAGCGTTCAGACCAGATAAGTCAATTACATCTCTTTCTTTTGAACAATTCCAAGAGTCTGATGGCCCATCAGCTCTGTCTGATACAATTAGCTCAGTGACTGATACAAATGCTCCGGGTGGTAGAATCTATATGTACTTCTTGACTGGCAGACCTAATCTTGGCTTAATCCAAAACCCTGTACCAACCTTCTCACCGAGTACTGGTTGGACACATGTGGATGGTGCGCCCCTCAGCTCGTCTAATCAAATGGATTATGCTTACAAGTTGGCGTCTGCTGGCGATGCATTTGTATCTACAACCATAAGCACAACTGATGCAGGTCGTCAGGCCCAGCATTTCTTCATTGTAAATGCAGAATAGATACTAACCTTACGCTTGCGGTTCACTCCAAGTTATTCTAGCACTTTATTAATTTCTTGACTTTGTTATTTTTTACTATATAATAGTAGCATGGATCAAAGATTAGTTAAAGCTTTAGAAGCTAGTAAAAATTTAGAATCAATCAACAGACAAAAAGCTTACATATACGATAAGTTTTTAGAAAAATTACAAGTGTATTATAACGGCGGCGCCTTCACAGCTGATGCTGAATTAGTGCGACAAATAGGCTTGTTTTTGTCTAAAGATGAAGAAGACGCAGTCTTTCTTGACAACGATAATATACCAATCTGTGTTACTAACTTGTATGACTTTTATCATATAGTTTGGAATACCTATAATGTTGCTTTAAAACAGTACAAAGCTGATTATGATAATATTGTCGATTTAATTAGGAACAAAAGTGTCTAGCGGAGTATTATTGTTTGCAATTAATAATGAAACAGTTGACTATGTAAAACAAGCAATATACTGTGCCAAGCGTGTAAAACGATATTTAAAATTACCTGTAACTGTTGTTACAAACGATACAGATAATTTTGAAAAATATCCGTTTTATTCTAAGTATGTAGATAATATTGTAGTTACAAATACTCCCGATTTTGAGAATTATCGTACATTTACGCAAGGATCACTTAAGATAAGAGATCTGTGGCATAATTCTAATAGAGTAGATGCTTATACACTGACCCCTTACGATAAAACATTGTTAATTGACA
>Ga0070752_1002637_pt1 | contig 11434 bp, 18 predicted proteins | sample VirMetDEL_Aug_30_FD_77440 | JGI IMG/M metagenome (GOLD analysis project Ga0070752, IMG submission 77440) | Aqueous microbial communities from the Delaware River and Bay under freshwater to marine salinity gradient to study organic matter... | ecosystem: Environmental > Aquatic > Marine > Coastal...
ACAACAAGAAGATACAACAGAATTTTTAACACCAACTGGTAATATATCACCACAAGCGGAGCAAAAAACAATATCAGTTGATAAACCAACAGAAACACCAATTATAGCACCCCCATTAGTTCAAGCAACAGAACAAATATCACCAGAAGAAATAGTTAAAAGAGCAAAGAAAGTTCAAAAAGAAGCAGAAGAAGATTTAGCACAAGATACTTCAACAGAAGAAGAAGAACAAGTCCAACCAGCACCAGACCCAACAAGAATTCAAGCAAGATTAGAAAACTATAAAGCATTAGCAAGATTTAGTGAAAGTCAAAAATCAATACCAAAAAATTTTGATAATCAAAAACAACATTATAGATTAGTTGTATTAGAAGACGTATCAGCAGAAGAATTAGGAAGGCAAAAAAGAGTTGGTGGTTTCTCAAAGGGAGAACAATTTAGATTACAAAGAACAGATTATAAAGGACAAGCAATAGCAAATCGTGGATTTTATTTTTACAGAAATAATAAAGGAAAACAACAAACACCCAATCAAAAAAATTTATTCAAAATAAATCTTGCTAATCCAAAGGTTGATGGATTATTTCAAGAAGCAATTAAACAAGGAAAAATTAAAATTGTTTATGATGAGTTTGAAGATGAAATATAATATAATATATATATATAAAGATGCCGAGCGATAATCCAAAAATCAAGAAAGCGTTAAAAGACGGAAAAATTAGTCAAAAGCAGTATGATAAACTACCAGAAAAATTACTTGTTGGTATTGTGAATAGCAAAAAAAAAAGTCCAAAGAACAGCAAGGGGAAAAAGAAAAAATAGAATTTAGAACTCTGTTTTTTATTTATTGATATATAATATACTATGAATGAATTAATAGGAAGTATAAAGCGTGAAGAGGTTGTAAAGATTGATGATAAATTAGTTCCACGAACTTATATTTGTGCTACTGATAATAGATTAAATTATACTTTTTGTAAAAAAGAAGATATTATAGCAAATAACAATCTTCCAGAAGTTATTGATAGGAGTATGATTGATTATGGTGTAGTTGTTAAAAAAGGAGAACCAGAAACAGAAGATAGTGTTGGAACACTTGATGAAGTTAAACCTTTAAGTTATACGTGTATAAAATCACCAGAACAAGGTGAATTATGGTATAGACAAAAATATCCAGATTTACCAGAAGATTTTTATGGTATAATTGCTCGTTATACTTGGGGACAACCACAAACAAAAAAATCTATTAAGAATGAAGTTAAGAAAGTTAAGAAAAATCCAAAGAAACCAATACCACAAGGTTTATCAGTTGTTAAGGGGAAGTTTAGCGTTAGTTTTGATTGATTTTCGTTTTTTGTATTTAGGTGGATAATATAATATATCTTCTTCATCACAACCTTTTAAAACCCATAAACCCAATAATGATTGTAATAATAATTGGTGGTCGCTTCTTCTAATTGGTTGTTTATTTTTTTTTCTTTGATATATAACATCCGCAAAACTTTTAAAAACTTTTTTTTGAAAAGGTATAGTTGTATGTTCTCTTAAATTTTGTTCTACAAATTTTTTACCACATAAATATAATCCTTCTTTTGTTGCGTATTTAAATTTTGATATTAACAAATCATTCCAAAATATATATACCCAATTAACCATAATATTATTATTGCTTTTCTTATAATATTAATTTCAAATTATTTTCAAATTTTTATATAATCATAATTATATACGATGGCGTTATTTAATCCAGCATACACACAATTTATAAATCAAAGAGTTCCACAAACTCAACAACAACCCCAGCAACGACCAATTGGATTTGGTAATAATTTTGTTGATACACCACCAAGTTTTATTGCTGATAAAAAAGAAGATAATAAAATAGAAAGAACAAAAAGACCAAAACCCAAAAAAACTAAAAGAAAAAAGAAAAAGAAAAATTAAAATATATATTATAGTAATATATAATGGAAGTTCAAAGACGTTTTAGAAGTGATGCCCCAATTGATAGTTCGTTAAGTGAGAGTAGAGGAAAAAGTTTGAATATACACCAAGTTATTCACGCAGTAAATCAACCACGAGTTCATCATCAACCACGAGTAGCAAAAAGGAATGTTATGTTAAGTAGTAGTGGTGGATTAAGTCGTGATATAGTCCAAGACCCAAACCAGTTAAAGAGGAATTTTATTGGTAATGTTAGTCCCTTTCAACGAAGGGCGATGATTTCAAGTGGTAGAATTAATGATGTTTTTAGAACAGAAGGAAAATAAATAATATAATATATTATATATATAATGTCTCACAACAATCAAGAAACGAATACTGCTGCTTCAAGAATATTGTTTTTGAGTAGTGCCGATGGTAATAATTTAAGTGGTAATCCAAATTTAACTACTGATTTTGAATTAGAATTAAAACAATCAATAGTAGTTCCACCACACCACGCTATATTGATGTCTTTACATAGAGCAAGTATTCCACATACTTTTTATAATTTTCAAAGATTTAGGAATTGTAGTGTTAATGTTGCTTTAAGAAGTAGTGGTAGTTTATATAGTGATATAAGTAATTTAGATATACAATTAGAACAAGCAAATTATAATGCGTTAGATTTAGTTAGTGTATTAACAACACAAATAAATAATTGGTTAGGTGGAGCAACAAATACACAATTAGGAACAATTACTACTGGGGGAGTTGCTAATACACCAATACCAGATAGAAATAGTGGTAAAGATTTAGAATTTTATATAAGATTTAGTAGAAGTAAATTAAAGTATGAATGGATTTTAAGTAGAGGCGATAATGATGTATCTGGTAGAGAATTTTTTTTAATCTTCAAGTGGGATACAGGTAATGATAGTGATACAAGTATTAAGGACGAAGTTGGATTTATTGATAATGTATGGATTGATGGTATTACTTATGATTATTTTTGTAGTGTAATAATTAATGTTAATGGTGTTGATTATGATGAATATTCTTGGGGTGCTATTACAAATAATGGTGTCGCTGCTAATGATTATTTTATTTTTAAAACCAAAGATGCTGACGATTTTACAAATAAAAATTATAAGCAATTAACTTGGTCTGGTAATATTTTAAATTCAACAACAACAAATCTACCAGACGGAACAACACTACCGGCAAATACATTAAAATCTGTATTTAGTGCTATTGATGTTAATTTTCACATAAGAAGTTTATATATAAAATCTAATTTAACACAGCACGCAGTTTTGAATTCAAGACACGGAGGAAGATTTAGTAGTATATTAGCAAGAATACCGAATGATGTAGGTAATGGGGATACATTAGAAGTATTACCGAGAGACGGAACAACTCATAAGTTATTTTTAAAAGTTAGAGAAATAGATAGAATATTTATAAGATTAACAGATTTAAATAATAGATTAATTGATTTGAATGGTTTAGATTGGAATTTATCACTTCAATTTGATTTTATAGAAATACCAGAAATTAACCATCATCCACCAAATTTGAGACAATTAACAAGTGATAATATTAGAAGAAGAGAATTTGAAGAAGAAGAAAAAAGATTAAGAATGAGTGGTAAGAAAAAAGAATTAGAACAATTTTTAAGAATAAAAGAAAGTAATAAATTTATAAATAACTAAAACGTTTTTATAATAATATTTTTTAAATTATATCTATTATATATATTATAGATAATGGGTTTCTTCTCACGATTAGCAAGTAAAGTAGGTGGAGCAGTTAGATTTGGTGTAAAACATAGTGAAGGTATTTCACGATTAGCGCATAAAGTAGGAAGTGTAGCAAGTAAAGTTGGTAATGTTGCTACTGGTGTTGCTGCTGCTATGAGTGGTAATCCAATTGGTGCTGTTGCTGGTGGTATTGCTGCTGCTTCAAAAGGAGTTGGACGAGTAGCAGGGGCAGTTGGTGATGTTGCTGATAGGGTTAGTGGTATGAAAGCAAGATTTGGTGGTGGTGGTTCTGGTGCTGGTAGTGGAGCATCACGAGTAGCACAAGGAATGATTGCTGGTGTTCCACAATTACAATTAGGTAATTAGTTTTTTTTAAAGATTTATAATTTTTTTTCTAATTATATAATATAATGATGTATTTTTTATTAGGTTTTGCGTTTGGAATAATATTCTGTGAATGTTGTGAATATCTTGTTAAAAAGTCAAACGAAAAATTAAAGAAGGTTGAAAACGATTTACTGGTAGAAGATTTAAATAAATTAAAAGAACAAATTGAAAAACAAAATTAAAATATATAATAGTAATATATAAGATGAGTTTAAGTTCAACAGACAAAGCAAATCGTTATTTTGCGTATGATTTAACTGCGTTGGTTGATGATAGTGGTGGTTGTAGTTTTGGTATTCCACCAGTTAATTCAAATCAATTTGGAACAAGTCGCGCTTGTTTAGTCAAATTCAGTAAAGTTAATTTAGCACCAACAAGTTCTACACTTGCGATGGATTGGTATAGACCAGCAAGTGCTACAACAAATTATAGACCAGCAGGAATATTTGTAGAAAGTAATATAAATAGTAGGAATTACGCACAAATTTCTAATGATAGAGGTGATGGAACTAATAGTTTAACACTCCAAAATCAAAGCACACCAGATTTTAATGCTGTTTCTTCAAGAGTAAGTGTTCCAATATATAGTGCTACACCAGAGGCAATTACTTATGTAAGTTATGACGACCAAAATAGTATTTTTGATAATGGTTTAATTTGCGGACTACCTTTTGGAAATATTATTAGATTTGAATTTAAAGATGGTGTTAAAAATATTGCTGATGGCGGAAGCACAATATATCCAGTAGAAAGTGGTAAAAGTGTAGTTCAAGGATTTTTAAGTGTTAGATTAGAAATATTTGTTTTAGACCAGTAATCTAAAAGTTAAAATTTTTATTTATAAATTCAAAATTAAAATATAAGTATGATTATAAAAACAATTATGGAAGGACGCGTATTACCGAAAACTCTTGATTATACTGATGTATTACCGCTCGCCGTTGAAAGTCGTTCAAGGCGTAGAACTTTTTTCCCAATTAACGGACAATCGTTCCAGAGTGGCGGAGCAAATATTATTCGTATTGATTTAAGTGCTGATGCTTTACTTGATACACAGCACTCTTATCTACGATTTACTATGAAACCATCCACTACTACTTGCGGAATTGATTATGCTGGCGGACACGCTTTTATCAAACGCCTTCGTGTAGAACAAAGTGGCGTTGTTTTAGAGGATATTAATTCATACAATCGCCTTATGGGTGCTATTGTATTGCCTTGTATGTCTGGTGAAGACCATAAGAAAGAACGCTCACTAACAGAAGGCGTTAGGGCAAACGGACAATTAGGTTCTATTCTTGCTGGTTCTACGCAAGACACTATGACCGACCAACTCACCGCTGCTGATACTTCTTCGGCACAGAATACTCTTGGACGATTAAATAACAAGAACGACCAGATTGCTGCTGCTACTGGATACAATTTCTGTATTCCTTTAACTTCTGGAATTCTCAATAACGAAAAACTAATTCCCCTTATGCTTATGTCCGCGCCTTTAACTATTGAAATTGAACTTGCCCCTTCGTTTGAACCAGTTTGCTTTGCTGCTGATACTGGAACTTATGATATTTCTAATGTTCGTTATATTGCTAATCTAATTGAAGTAGGGCAAGATGTAGCAGGTCAGTTGCGTATGGTTCAGGAGATGTCTGGTGGTGTTCTAACTCTCGCAGGACAGACATACCGCCACTTCACAGGTGCTATTACTGGAACCGCAGGAGACCAAATCGTTAATGTCCCAGCACGAGTTAAGAGTATGAAATCTCTTTTCTTTGCTTCTGGTTCTGCTGGTTCTTCTTATGATGACTTTGATGTAGGACACGGAGGTAATATGAATTTAGATGAATTCCAGTTAAAGATTGGTTCAGTAGTTTATCCACCCACTCCAATTAAAGCAAACTTTGGTGATGGAAGTGCTGGAACTGGTGGTGTTTATCAAAATCGTAGTGAAGTTGTTATGGAACTTGCGAAAGCGTGGGGTAATGTTGGTTCGTCCAAAGGTCTTGGTATTTTAGACAGCACCACAGCATACACAATTGAAAGTGCGAAGGCACAGAGCGATGAACCTTACCGATTTGCTCCTTTTGGTATGGATTTAGAAGCATTCCAGCGTGTAGCAATTGAGAGTGGTGTAAATACCGCTGACCGCTCACTACCAATTTCTCTAATTCTTGGTTATACTACTGGTAATGAACCAACTGCTACTAATGTTGATGTGTATGTCCTTGCTGATGCTCTATTCTACATTAATGGTGATGGTTCTATGAGTGTATCGGTCTAAGTTAAATTATTTTCTAATTATATAATATAATGGAACAATCAAAAAAAAGTGAAAAATCTTCAATTAATCCAGGTGAAAAAAATAATGCGTTGTTGAAATATATATCAACAGATATTTTAAGTATCAAAAGAGATGTTGCTGAGATAAAAAGTGATTTAAGTTTCATAAAAGAATATATAGAAAAGAAAAAAGAGAGAGAAGATAATAAGTGGTTTTATTGATATTTTTTTAATTTTAAAAATTTAAATTTTATATATAATTATAATATATATAATGGACGAAATACCAGGTATTGATATTATTGAATTTGAGAATAAAGTGAAGAATGATGATAATTTAAGTGCTGATATAAAATTTGGTGTTATGGTATTAATTAAAAGATATAAACGATTAATTGATTGTGATATTAATGAATATAAAATATTATGTAAGTGTATGGGTGGAACAACTCAACTATTAGATAATATAGAAAACAATTTTAGATTTGAAGAATTAAGTATTGAGGATAAATAATTTGAAAATTAATTTGAAATATTATAATTATAATTTGAAAATATAATTAATTAAAAAAAAATTTGAAAATATCTAATCAGTTTTTATAAACAATAAAAACAATAAGGTTAAAAAAAATTTGAAAATATCTAATCAGTTTTTATAAACAAAAAAACAAATAAGTATGATGGGTGGAATTCAAACTGAACCAATTACTACAAATAATGACTGGGAAGTAATAGCAAGAAACAAAACAAAAATACTTCAAAAATATCTACCAGATTATAACCCACTATTTTATCCAGGTAGTGATAAAGAAAATATAGAAGAATGTTTTAAGAAACTAATAAAAAAGTATGAAGAACAAAATAAAAAATTAAGAGAGGAGAATGATAAATTAATTGATGAATTAGAATGTAAGAATTCTACTTGGGAAACAAAAGAAAAAGAATATCAAACAGAATTACAAGAAAAAGATGCTGTTATTGAATATCTAAATAATCAACTTGATAAATATAAAAAACTATTTGGTGAAATCAAAAAAGAAACTGATAAAGCAAAAGAAATAAAAGGTATTATGGTTAATGAAGATAAAACAATTATTACTATTAATGGTGTTAAATTAACTATTGGAGATAAATTTACTACTGATAATACTACATACATACTAAAAGAAATTTATATTGGTAAAACTGGTAAATTATCATTAAGAACTGATAAAAATACAATTAGATTAGGTAATAAATATATTATTGGTAGAGTAAAAATTGTTAAGGAATAAATAAATTTGAAAATTAATTTGAAATATTATAATTATAATTTGAAATATTAATTAAATAAATTTGAAATAAATAAATTTGAAATTGGAATAAATAAATTTGAAATAATATACTGGATAAATTAATCACACTAAAAACAGAATGCTAAAATATCCAAGAGATAGTGTTAATGGTAAGTATGATGAATATTATGGAAGTTTGGAAGCAGAAAATACAGCAACTCGTGAATATTTTGAAAAGAATAAGGCACGACACAAAGACGCTGTAAAAGAATTTATTGATACTTATGAAGAAGGTAAGAATGATGCTGTTGATTTGATTAAAAAATTAAATCCAACTGAATTCTCTATTGCTTATTGGGGATACGAACAATTATATAATGTTTGTGGTGATAAAAATAAAATTATACAAATTGGAAAAATTCTTAATGATAAAGGTGGATTTGAATTAATGGTTCATACTCATTATCTATTTGCTTGGGATTTAAAAGCAGGTGGTATGTGTATTGGTGGATTTGGAAGAGTTGTTGAGATGTGGTGGGATGGTATTGGTAGTTGGTTAGGTTAATTGAAAATACAAATATAATATATAATATATAATATAATGAGCGAAGCAAAACCAAGTTTGAAAGTATTAGAATTATTTAGTGGGACAGGTTCAATAGGTAAAGTTTGTAAAGAATTAAATTGGGAAGTAATTAGTTTAGATTTTTTATCCAAGTGGGAACCAGATATAGTTGCTGATATTTTAGAATGGGATTATAAAGTTTATCCACCAAATACTTTTGATATTGTATGGGGTTCGCCACCTTGTGCTGAATATAGTAGTGTTAAAAATAGTTGGATTGGTAGAGAAGTTATTGATGGTAAAACAAAAGAAAGATATATTTATACAAGAGAAATACAAGAAGAAAAGATGAAACAAAGTGATAAGTTAGTTTTAAAAGTATTTGAAATAATAGATTATTTTAAACCGAAATATTGGTTTATGGAAAATCCAAATACTGGACGATTAAAGTGGCGTGAATTTATGGAGGATAAACCTTTTTTTATTGTTGATTATTGTAAATATTGTGATTGGGGATATAGAAAAAGAACTCGTATATGGACTAACAAAAAAGATTTTGAACCGAAAATTTGTAAGTGGGATTGTTGTAATTTAATTGAAGGACAAAAAAAACATAAAGCAGATGTATCAAAAACTTATTCAACACCAGAGATGAGATATAGAATACCACCACAATTAATTAAGGACTTATTTTCTAATTGTTAAATAATTTGAAAATTTAATTTGAAATATTATAATTATAATTTGAAATATTAATTAACTAATTTGGAATAGTAATTTGAAATATTAATTAACTATTTTAGAATAGTAATTTGAAATCTGGAATAAAATAATTTGAAATTAAATAAAAAAAATTTGAAATTATATAGTGGAAAACAAAACACACCAAAACAAACTAATCCAATATGGGATACAAACAACGAAACAAGAAGAAGGCAATTAAGGATGATGTTAAGGGAAGCACACGACGAATGAACCACGCACAAGGCACACCACAACATCAAAAATTTATATTAGCACAAAAATTCTTTAAAGTTCAAGAGATGTTGGGAAGACCCTTTAAAAAATATAATCTACTAATAACACAAGATGACGGAGATTGGTTTAGTAGTGAAGATGATTTAAGTGAAGGATTTATAAATAATGTTTTGAAAAAGAGAGGAGCACAATATAGAGAGGGTTGTGCTAATTGGAATTTAATGTATGCTTTGAAATCAAGAGGATTAAAAGATAATCAAAGGTTCTTTTGCTATTGTAATTTATCTAATGATAGAAGTGGGGATTATGGTAAAATTGATAAGTTTGAATACTTCACTTGGAAACAACAATTGTAATTGAATAATATAATATAATATAATACAATAATAATATAATATAATTTTTTATTTTGTAATTATAATTTGAAATTTATAATTTGAAATATTATAATTATAATTTGAAATATTAATTAACTAATTGGAATAGTAATTTGAAATATTAATTAAAAAAATTTGAAATTATATTCTGGAAAAACAAACACACCAAAACAAATCAATACACTATGGTCTCTCTAATTAATGGAATGGACGAAATCGTTGAATATATCAAAACACTTGAAAAAGAGAATAAGGAATTGAAAGAACAAAACAAAGAACAAGCAGAGAAAATTGATGAAGCAAATAAAATTATGAAAGAATACAAAGAACTAAAAGAATTCAAAGAAAAGGCAGATGAAGAATGTGGAGCAAGTGTCGTTATGGAGGAGTTGATGGAACGTGTAGAAGAAGCAGAAAGAAAAGAAAGTATGTGGTATGGATGCTATAAAAATCAAGAACCGACTATGGACGCTTTTAGAAAAGAGAATGAATTATTGGTTGAATATCTGGTAAAAGAGTATGACTTGAATACAACAGATACAATTGATAGAAAAGAATGGAATGATAGAATGTGTAATTTCTATAATCAAGTTATGAGTAAAATTAGTAATGTATCTTGGTGGGAGTTCTTTGATAATTATGATATTAGTTATGAAAGTTGGGATAGTATCCGTGATTACTATAATGATGATGAAGAAGTTAGAATTCAATATTGTAAAGAAAGTTTAGGTCTTGTTGAAGATGATGAAGAATATAACAAAATTGTTAATGATGAAGAAAACGATTTTGATTGGGGCGAACAAGAAAACGATTTTATTGAATGGTATATTAATGATTATTGTGGTGCTGAGGATTATTGGAGCGATTATGATGAGGGTTATTGGTATATCAAATAAATATTATCTTAAAAAAATTTGAAAATATATAATCTATTTTTTAATAGTAATTTGAAATTTATAAAAGTAATTTGAAATATTATAATTCTATTTTGGAATAGTAATTTGAAATATTATAATTCTATTTTGATAAAGTAATTTGAAATATTCTACTAAATAATTTGAAAATTTATTATCAATTTTTAGGCAAACACTTCATCGGTATATATACCGCCACTAAATAATTTGAAAATTTATTTAAGGTTTTTAGGCAAACACTTCATCGGTATATATACCGCCACTAAATAATTTGAAAATATATTATCAATTTTTAAATAGTAATTTGAAATATTAATTGTGGAAATCTAATAACTACAAACAGACAAACACACGAAATCACTATGGCGAAAAAGTATTCAAAGGAATTGACTGATTTGGAAAAAGGACTATTGAATATCAAAGATAATCAAACTTACCAGATACAACAAAAAGATAAAAAATTGGATTTAAGAACAAAATTCACAATTGACCTTCTAAAAGATAATCATACAAAACTAAAAGAATTTTATGTAATTGGTGATTTTTGGGAAAAAGGTTTTAAGATGACTGAATTAAAAGAATATACAAATAAACGAGGAAATAAAAGTATGAAGCACTATGTGGGAAAATATTATGTATCTCCACAACCAAAAAGTGATAAACCAGTATTAGTTAATGGTTGGAGTATTGGGATTAATGAAGAAACAATTGAATTGTATGATATTGATAGTAATGGTATGCTTGTAGCAAACAAAGAAAAATTCCAAAGATATTACGAGCAAAAAGAAGAAGAATAAAAAAAATCTATATAGTATCATTAGCATAAAAAAAAATAAAAAATTTATAAAAATTTATATATAGTATTATTAGCATAAAAAAATATACATTCTAATATTTTTTATGTAGTAAAAATTTGTTAATAATTTATGAAATATAAAAAACGAAGTTTTAAAAATGTATTCATACACCCCAG
>Ga0070752_1002643_pt1 | contig 11416 bp, 5 predicted proteins | sample VirMetDEL_Aug_30_FD_77440 | JGI IMG/M metagenome (GOLD analysis project Ga0070752, IMG submission 77440) | Aqueous microbial communities from the Delaware River and Bay under freshwater to marine salinity gradient to study organic matter... | ecosystem: Environmental > Aquatic > Marine > Coastal ...
GTTTACGCAAGAGAACCTGCGTATTTATAGAGCGCCAAGAACGTATGTTGCAGATATCAAGCTAGAGGTTGGCTTCCCTGATACGCTTCGCGTAGCGCAAATCGAAAACGTAATGCTGATTGTGCAAAAAAACCTCAGACCTCAACGCCTTGTCAATCTTGGTGAAGATGACGAATGGTTTTTGGACGACATCCCATTTATAAATGTGCCGCAATACGATTTTGATGATGACAACAGCCCTACTCCTGTGAATGAGATACAGGTTATGACGCTGGGGCATACTGGTTCGGGTCAATGGAGGAAAGGCGACCGATTTGAGGTAGATATTGAGGGCGTACTGTCCAAGTCAATCAGCTTTGCTGGCGACGATAATGCGAATGAGCAATCAGCGACCGTATTTAACATTCAAAAAAACCTGCAAGAAATGCCTGTGTTCGGTGAAACGGGCGTAGCCGTAGCAAGAACGGGAAGCCAGCAATACACGATCACTATATCTGGGGAATCCACTAAGGATTTCGAGCTTTTTTCTGCTTATGTAACCGAAGGCTCTGCTGATCACGAGATTACATTCACTAAGACGCAATCAGGCTCACCACGCAAAGAAAATGTTTGGTCTACAATCCGTGGCTGGCCGCAAAGCATTTGCTTCTATGAAGGCCGTCTTGTTTTGGGCGGTACAAAGTCTAAGCCTCAATCTGTCTTTATGTCTAAGACTGGCTCATTTTTTGATTTTGACATTGATGAAGGCGACGACGATGAGGCCATCTTTGCCACTATCTCTTCTCGTAAGCTAAATGACATTGTTGACGTATATCCCGGTCGTAACTTGCAGATATTTACGTCTGGCGCAGAATTTGCAGTGACTAGCAGACCAGTCACACCATCTAGTATTAACATTCAGCCGCAGACTTCACACGGATCTGGCAATGTAGAAGTGCAAGACGTTGATGGCTCGACCATATTCGTAGACCGCCACGGTAAGTCCCTGCTGAGCTTCCTGTATTCGTTCAATGAGGACGCTTACACCACGGATGATAGGTCGGTACTGGCCTCTCATTTGATCAACCAGCCGGTCGATATGGCGCTCCTAGCGGGTACTGCGAGTGATGACGCTAACTGGCTGTTTATCGTAAACACAGACGGCTCTGCAAGCATTCTCAATACTCTAAGAAGCCAAGACATCAACGGCTTCACGCAATGGAACACGACCGGACAGATTAAAAGCGTAACGGTTGTGGATGATGAGCTATACATGATCGTCGAAAGAGAAATTGACGGCTCTGATAAGCAATTTGTTGAGCGCTGGGACTTTAATTACATGCTCGATTGCTCTGTTAAGAATACTCGCACTGGCTCAGATGTCACCGGGCTAGAGCATTTGAACGGCGAAGAGGTCAGTGTTCTGGTCGATACAGAGAATTACGTGTTAGATCGGCGCACTGTGTCATCCAACAAGATCGTTTTGGACTCCAATGAGGAATACTCAGGCGAGTATGAAGTGGGTATTCTGTTTACTCCCACTATCAAGCCGATGCCACTAAACACGAACATCGGATCAGGTCAGAATCAGATGCGATTGAAGAAGATTGTCCGCATGAATGTACGTGTCTATGAGTCTTCAGGCATACAGATTGACGGGATTGCTGTGCCTATCCGAGCGTTTGGCGAGGCAGGCGATACATCGCCATTAAGTCCTGAGCCTATTACGCCTACAACTGGCATAATAGAGGATGTTTACGATATTAACGGCTGGGGTAGAGAGGTCGTACCGACAATCACTTGTCCCGATCCTACTCCCATGCATATACAGATGATTGAATACGAGATCGAGGGTAACTGATGAACCTTGCCCTACAGGATGGAATCTTTAAAGCGCAGGACTTGATGCTTCAGATGCCTCAAGCTGAAACGGTTGTGACTGATCACTTTGCCGATGGTCTATATGCGCGTGAGTTGTTCATCCCTGCGGGCGTTTGCTTGGTTGGCGCACTACATAAGACCAATCACATATTCACAGTCTCACAAGGCGAGTGCTACGCAGTGACGCATGAAGGCAAGGAACACATTGTTGCACCGTATACAGGACAAACTAAGCCCGGCATGAAGCGAGTTATCTACGCAGTAACAGATACGGTATGGACGACTTATCATCCTACCGATGAAACCAATCCTGAGAAGATTGCCGAGCAGATATTGGAGACTGAACAATGAGTTGGGTTATTACGGCAATTGCTGTGTCCACTGGCGCAAGCCTTTATGGGCAGTCAATGTCAGCAAAAGCGCAGCAAGCGCAGATAAAAGACCAAATGAAACAGGAAGAGTTAGCGGCAAAGTCTGAAGAGCTTGCACGTCGTGAGCAGTTGAATGAGGCACTGGCTGCTAATGCTATCGATGTCTCACAGTCAGGTGTGGATGCCGCTACCTTTGCATCCCTCAGTCTAAACAGTGCACGACAAGCCGGACTTGCAGAGGGACAAGAGGAGCTTTCGTTTAGATTGCGTCAGGCTGCCCTACAGCGTAAATCTAAAAACGTCGGTGCGATTAGAGATGCACAGATTGCCAGCTCGTTACTACAAGCTCCACTTCAGTATATGAGCTTGAAAGGACCGGGCGATAAAAATCCAGGCAAGGGTGAAACGTAATGGCTCAACAGCGCATCAATTACTACGGCAGGATTAGACCTGCGAATATTGACGATCTGTCTGTACAGCGCGTACAGGCTGTTGCCGGTGTAATAAACGATGTCGCTGACATTGGCTTATCGTTAGCCACCCAAAAGGTAGAACGAGATGCTACGCAGGCGGCAGAAGCAGCTGCACAAACAGCCTTAGAGACGGGGGAAGCACCGACGCCACAGGATCGCGCATTTAGTGCTATCAACGTATACGACCAAACGTACAACGAGACACTAAAGAGAGCTTACTTAGCTGGCGCTGAGACTAGAGTAAGAGAAAAAATTAATACGTTAGCTACGTCATTTCCAGACAATTACAACGACTTTTCTACTGCGGCGGAAAGTTTGCGCAAAGGTGTTCTTGAAGGAATGCCCGAGCAGTATCGGCCAGCAATGGCGCTGCAGATGGATGCCCAAATTGCACAAGGGCGAAGTCAAGTGTTGGCTGCACAAAAAACGCGAACTTTGCGCGAGGCAGATGAGCAATTGGCGCTTGCTAGTGTTGATGCAAATTCTCAAGCTGTTGAGGCTGCGTCTAACGGAGACATGGTTGGTGCGTTGAGCATCGTCGAGAAAGTAATCCAATACAATGATGATCGGGCACGAGCCGGTGCAATAACTCCCGCCCAGGCAGAAATTAACAACCGATCGTCTTTATACAATGTGCGTGTTGCGAGCGCACAAGGCGCATTGAAAACCATCTTGGATAGTGAGCAGCCTGGCTCTTCAGTTGCTGGGATTAGATATCTATCGTCATTTAAAAAAAGCGAGCTGGCGCAACAAATGACGCCGGAGGAGCGTGATGCTGCCTATACAGCGTTACAGACAGACCTACGCAATCGATTGGCGTTACAAAACTCAATGGATACTCTAACCGCTGAACAAACAGAGATTCGTCAAAAAGGTAACGAAAGAGAATTGGCTCTTAGCATTTTCCAGGGCGATGACCCTACTGGAATACCATTTAGAATTGCGAATGCATACAGAGTTGGTGATATAACCCAGCCTATGTACGACCGTTTGATGTCTACATTAAACACAAGCGGTGTCGGTGTTGATGTGCCAAACGTAGAGTTAGCAATTCAAGCGACAATGCAAGACGACCCCGAGCTGGCAAGGGAAATGGCATTAAGTGCGGCAGCGTCTGGAAATTTAACCGGCAGCACAGCACTAAGTTTATTTACTGGTGCAGAGAACCTGATGAGCCAAGAGTTTTCTGATCGGGTCAGAATCTTTGGCACTGAATTGCAAGACCTGTTTGGTGAGGTTGACCCCTTAACACAACGTCGTTTTTATCAAAGTTTCGAAGTGCAAAAACGTGCGGCAGCTGCATATCGCACCTATTTGCTTAGAACCGGAAATGGAGAGAATCCAGCTGTAGTGTTTAAAGACATCAGCACAACCGCTGTTGCGCAAGTATATCAAGGCGTCTCCCCAAGTAAGACATCAACGAAGGCTTCCGCAGAAAAAGCTTTGACAGAAGCAACTGCGGCGATTAAAGAACAGTACCAGCTTGAAGAAGATAAATTAGGCCGACCCTTAACTGATGAAGATTTTGATAGGCTTGATGAAAGCAACGAAGAAGTAATTAAGCAGCTCAGAATACGAAATGCTGCGATACATGCTATTGGTCGATTTGAGAAGTTTGCAGCGGCGGAAAAAGAAGCATTAAATCAGGCAGCTGGCACAGGTCAGGCACCAGCATATAAAAACCCAACGGAGTAATCATGGCGCGCACAAAGGCAATATCAAAGCTCATTGAAGACTTGGTTGAAAAGAACGCAACTGAAGAAGGTTTGCGCGAAGCTGGGTTTATTAAAGAGGGTACTGAGGCTACGCCACGTACCGTCAAGTCTGCGACTACTCGATACCGTAATGCACTGCGCGACAATGAATTGTTTTTGCGCAACGAGGAAGGCCGTACATTTGGTGAGACTGTCACAGAGCAAGAAAAGCTATTACCTAGAAAGCAGCTCAAGCCCGAAGAGCTAGAGGGCATGATCTTAACGCCGCATATGGGCGATCTTACAAAGACAAACTTTACTGTTAGCAAGTATGAGGGTGTTGAGCTTGACAAACCTATTACCTCACGCGGTGGATATAGATACCCGTTAGCGGCTGAAAATGAAAAAAAAGGTTTGGCCTGGGCATCTATGCGCAGTGCAGCTGCACGATTACAGAACAAAGCGGAATCGCTAGAAGCAAAATACGATATGCCCGTCGCTGGCTTATCAACAACGATGGGGGAACAGGGCAACTTTTTTAACGATGCATTCGCTGCGTTATCGATGGACATGATAAGGAAGCGTCCACCTAGCAAAGCGGCAGTAAGCGACTTTGATCGACGTGTTCGAGCTATGCAGTCGTCTAAAAAGAAGAAGTCTGAAGATGGTTTTGACGATGAGGATTCAGGTCCAATTATCCCTTGGGTTGGGCTTGAGCACCCGGATGCCCTGAAACAACTGCTAGGTACGCATGGATATCCAAAACAAGGCTCGGGCAAGTTGCGCGGTCAATTTATGACGGTCTTAAGTGCGGCAAATATGCGGAATCAAGGCTTTCCAAACATTCGCCCTATGCTGAATATGTTTACTGAAGATGAATTTAGAGGCGTACCGCTGGGCTATACCGGTGGCTCTATTAGTAAGCTTGGCCGAGATGGTGGGTTAATCGATATTGATACGCATCCTGCTTATGACACTGGAATTATTGGTCATCAAATGGGTGGATTTGGGGGTGCGGGTATACCGGTAGAGGTAGTGTTCCCCGACATCTGGTTGCCAATCAGTAAAGAGCTTACCAAGCCTAGCAAAGAAGCACTAAAGAAAGGCGCTAAACCACGACTGTTTACTTACGCTGAAATTGTAAATGCCATTGCAAACAGGAAAGAAGCGTTCCAGGTGGCAGATGCGCGCTGGGTAGATACCGTTTCGACGTGGATGGAAAAGAATCCGGGCAAGAGTCGTGTTGAAGCTGTTGCTGCTGTTGGCTTGCCAGCTTTCGCGTTTTATTCACTTCTTGATCCACAACAAGTTCAGGCTGCTGGATTCGAAGCAATCCAAGCAAGCATGGCGGGGGAAGAACTAACAGAAGATCAGTTGCAAGATATTGAGGTGCTTAAGGATTACCATTTTGCCATAAACCGTATTAGCGGTAACAAGCATCGCGGTGACATGATTCTTGTTGATGATATTGCTTTAGAAACTGACAGTGATCCAATACCGGCGCGTCCATTTGTAAACGACAGCGCAGCAGATTCTTACTTAGAAGAAAGAAGCATTTCCAATCGTCCTGATACGTCTGACCTGAGAAACTCTTTCAGAGCAAGCAAGCAACCGACACCCGATACAGCAGCTCGCATTAGGCAGGAAGGCGGACCTGTAAATCCATTCACTGAAATACCAGGCAAGATGGAGGATTTGGTTCGAGACATTGGATTAGATAAGGCCGCAAGGGGTGTTGGCGCAGTTGCTGGCGATGTTGCCGAAGGCGTAATTATTGAGGCCGTCCCAGCTATTGCTGGTGGTGTACTTGATGCGGTTCAAAGCACCGTAAGTATTTTAGATGACCTAGGGATTACTGATGACGCTGGCTCATATGTGCCTGTTATTGAGACGCAACCTGACTCTGTCACCGGCCAGTTTATACGCGACATATCACAATTTGTTACCGGGTTTATTCCGGCAAATCGTGCGCTCCAGGCTGCGGGTGTTGCGGCTAAAGCAGGTAAGTTTTTCCAGGGTATGTCGGCTGGTGCGATTGCAGACGCATTTGTATTCGACCCCAAGGAAGATCGCTTTGCAAACCTGTTAAAAGATGTAGGTTTAGATAATGCTTTCCTCGATTACCTTGCGGCTGATGGTGATGACACGGCGCTCGAAGGCAGATTTAAAAATGCACTAGAAGGCGTATTTCTTGGCGGGTCAATTGAGTTGATTTCAAAAATAGCGAAGTCAATTAAAGCAGCAAAACAATTACGCGAAACAGTAGGCGAAAACAAAGTCGATGTAGAACAAGCTATCGATGCAGCAATGCGCAACATGAAAGGTGGCGACGGTCCTGTACCGCCCACCGAGCAAACGCCTCGATATGTTGAACCGGCAGAAATGGATGACGGCCAAGAGTTTTTGCCGTTTGACGAAGCCTTGCAAGGCGCACAAAGAACAATTGCTATCGAGCCTCCAGAGTTTGGCACTGGCGATAGGTTGGCGCTTGATGAGCAAGCAAAGAACATTAACTTGGCAAACCTTGATACGCCAGAAGATGTGCAGACACTTATCGATAAAGTGGCTGAAGCTGACGCAATTGCTATCAATGAAGGTCGGCGCGAACAAGTATCGAATGATCAACTGCAAAACCTTGCTAATGATCTGGGTATGACCGTGGAGAAGTTGCTATCTAGGCGGCAAGGCCAAGGCATGGCTCCAGAAGAAATTTTAGCGGCTAGACAAATCTTGGTGGCATCTGGTGAAAACCTGGTCAAGCTTGCAAAACAAGCCACTACTGGGAGCGAAATGGATTTGGTCTTGTTCCGTCGCGCCATGACCCAACACCGAGCTATTCAGCAGCAAGTATCTGGCATGACCGCAGAGGCAGGTCGTGCATTGCAACAATTTAGAATTGCAGCGCGATCACAAAGAGAGCAAGAAAAGGCAATCAAAGAAGCGCTCGAGATTACAGGTGGTGAGCAGCAGTCTCGCGCAATGGCTGAAATGTTGGCGGAGTTAGATACGCCAGAAAAAATTGGCAAGTTTGTTAAAGAAGCCAATACAGCTACAAACTTTGACGTGCTGTATGAGGCGTGGATTAACGGCTTATTGTCCAGCCCAACGACTCACGCGGTTAACGTGATCTCTAACACCATGACCGCAGCGCTGACTATTGGTGAGCGAAAAATTGCATCTGTTATCGGCAATGAAGTGCAGCCAGGTGAAGCGACAGCGCAACTAAAAGGTGCAATTGAAGGCGCAAAAGATGGTTTACGTTTAGCGTGGACAGCACTGCGAACCGGCGAGCCTACAGATCAGTTATCAAAATTAGACCAAGGACAAAATCACAGAGCACTGTCGGCGGAAACACTGGGCGCTACTGGCAAGATGGGTATTTTTACTGACTATGTAGGAGCTGCAATCAGAACGCCAGGCAAGTTGCTGACTGCGTCTGATGAATTTTTCAAGGCGGTTGGCTATCGTATGGAGTTGCATGCTCTAGCGTATCGCACGGCGTTTCAAGAAGGTCTTAAAGATGAAGCTGCGGCTCGGAGAGTGGTTGAGATTTTAGAAAACCCACCATCACATTTGCATATGCAAGCGGTTACTGCGGCGCGCTATCAAACTTTTACCAATAGTCTCGACGACTTGAAAATGACCCATGTTGCGGCTGTTGGTCAATTAGGGGAAAACTGGCGATCAGGTGGTAAAAGAGGCGATAGAAAAGCCTACGCAATTGCTGGGCTTGGCCGAGTTGTTCTGCCGTTTATTAGAACGCCTACCAACATTTTGTCTTATACTCTTGAGCGCACACCATTTGCGTTAGCATCTCGCGGAGTACGTGAGGAGTTGGCGGCTGGCGGTGCGCGCCGTGATCTGGCAATGGCAAAGCTTGTTACCGGATCAATGATTATGGGCGCGGCAGCTGATATGGCATTAAGTGGTCAGATCACCGGCGGCGGCCCGCAAAACCCAGATGTTAAAAAAATGCTGCGCAATACAGGCTGGCAACCGTACTCGATAAAGATTGGCGATAAGTATTACGCATACAACCGGCTCGATCCTGTTGGCGCTTTGCTTGGTTTATCAGCAGACATGGCAGAGATTATGGCGCAGGTTGACGATCAAACAGCTGCCGAGCTGGGCATTGCTGCTGTCATTGCGGTTGGGCAGAATCTTTCAAGCAAATCTTACTTGACGGGCGTATCTGAATTTTTCGATGTTATGAGTAGCATCCAGGGCGGTGCTGATGCAGAAAATGTTCGCGCTTTAAACTATCTTGGTCGAATGGCTGCAACCGCATCAATACCGTTTTACTCATTTGTATCGTCGGTGGAGAGAAGTGTTGACCCAACATTGCGGAGAGCCTTTACCTTTACTGAATCGGTAAGATCCAAAATCCCTGGGCTGTCGGCAGATTTGCCTCCAATAAAAAATATTTTTGCTGAACCAGTTGTCTTAAATGGCGGGATCAGCCTAGATACGATGTCAGGAATTTACACATCGGAAGTGAGAGATCAAAAAACAGATATCGTAGCGCGAGTATCGCAAGAGATTGTTGATCTTAATTACGCTATGCGGATGCCTCAAAGAAATATTAGTGGCGTTGATTTAGATGTATATCAGTACGATCGTTATATACAATTGATAGCAGACGATAGCGGCATAGGAACCCTGGCAGAACAATTCGATGCAGAGTTTAAGTCTATCGAATACCAAGATGCGTCTGTTGAAGAGAAGCAAGACATGATTGAGAGTCTTTACAGAGACGCAAAGAGCTATGCCAGGGATGCGCTGCTACAAGAGTACCCCGAAATTCAAGATCAAATTGATGCAAATTTAGAGGCTAAGTATGACCGTTGAAGACAACACAAGCCGTAACCAATATACCGCGACTTCTGGTCAGACGGTATTCGCATACACGTTCGAGATCGTAGACAAGGACGATGTTGTCGTCCTAAAGAACGGCACTACCCTCTCAGAAGGCACAGATTACGCTGTGTCGAACGTGGGCAATGATAGTGGCGGCAATGTAACCCTTACCGTTGGCGCGACTACAGGCGACATTCTGACCCTTTACAGGGACATGCCTTACTCGCGAACCCAGAACTATACAAACTCTGGTGACTTCCTTGCCTCTGAGGTTAACAGCGACTTCGATAATCTCTGGTTAGCAGGTGAACAGACTAACCGTGCATTCGAGCAATCTGTTCGCAAGCCAATTACCGACTCGACCTCTATCTCGATGGAGCTACCCGAAGCATCCAGCCGGGCTAACAAGCTATTGGGCTTTGATGCCACTGGCGCAGTAGCCACGTCCGTAGTCAGTCAAGACGCGCAAACGATTGCTGACATTGCTGGTGATATCACTACGCTTGCCCACATCCAAGACGGCACAGTCGCGACGGATGCAATCACTGATGTAAGTGCAATTCAGTCAGATGTCACAACGGTCTCTGGTATCTCCGCAAACGTAACGACCGTGGCAGGTAACACTACAAACATTAACACTGTCGCAACGGATCTATCTGGCTCTGACGATATCGGTACGGTTGCCGGGTCAATCGCCAATGTGAACACGGTTAGCACAGACATTGCTAACGTCAACACGGTTGCGGGGAATACAACCAATATCAACACGGTTGCGACTGACCTTTCTGGTGACGACGATATCGGCACGGTTGCGAGCGGTATTACCTACGTCAAAATTGTCGCGTTAATCAGTACGGATGTAACCGCTGTCGCAGGTAATGCAACAAACATTAATACAGTTGCGACTAACATCGCGAACGTAAACACAGTCGCCGGGATTAGCGCCAACGTCACTACCGTTGCAGGAATCAGTACAGACGTAACGGCTGTGGCGGGTAACGCGACAAACATCAATACGGTTTCTGGAAGTATCGCAAACGTCAATACCGTAGCGACCAACATCTCTTCGGTTGTTACTGTTAGTGGCAATACCTCGAACATCAATACGGTCGCCGCTGATCTTACTGGTAGTAATAATGTTGGCACTGTCGCTGGCAACATTAACAACGTAAATGCGGTCGGCAATAACATTGCTAATGTAAATACAACGGCTGGCATTGAGAGCGAGATCATCGCGGTAGCTGGCGATGCTACTGATATCGGCATTGTTGCCGGTAGTATTTCTGACGTTCAGACCACAAGCGGATCAATCGCTGATGTTACGACTGTCGCCACAGAGTTAAATGGTGACAACGACATTGAGACGGTTGCTGACAACATTACTAACGTCAACACTGTCGGCGGTATTTCATCAGACGTTACGACCGTATCGGGAATCTCTGCGAATGTTACAACGGTTGCTGGGATATCAGCAGACGTTACGACTGTTGCGGGAATTGATAGCGATGTTTCTACTGTTTCGGGTATTAGCTCTGATGTGACTACAGTGTCGGGTATTTCTGCCGACGTTATAACTGTTGCGGCAAATATCACGGACATTCAGAACGCAGAAGAAAATGCGGATGCGGCGGCGGCAAGTGCGGCTGAAGCGGCGGCCTCTGCGACTAAAGCAGTCAGAAGTTTCTATATGCCCAGCTTTATACCCAACACAGATGTGTCTGATTATCTGGGATCTGACTCAAATTTTGGCGCTATTCTATTGACAGGCAGTTCGTTTTATACTGAGAACCTGCCGTCAATACTATCGGACTTAGCGCAAGACACTGGAACTTACGACTTAGGATCACTTACATAGGACTAAATCATGCCTACTCAATTGCAAATCAGACGTGGATCTACCTCAGACCACACTAGCTTTACCGGGGCGGCGGGTGAGCTGACCGTCAATACAACCAAGGACACAGTGCTCGTACACGATGGTTCAACCGCTGGCGGTTTCGAGCTGGCTCGCGCTGATGGCTCTAACCTAAACAACATCACTAGCAATATCACAGTCAACGGCATAGTGACTGCTGATGATGTTAAGTCTGATCTTTTCGGCGCTGGAGACGGCTCACAAACTAACCCGTCAATCAGAAACACTGGAGACTCAAACACAGGA